>PVMM01000868.1_pt1 | contig 16411 bp, 24 predicted proteins | sample 1853381 | NCBI WGS metagenome assembly PVMM01 (sample SAMN08533509, study PRJNA380276) | Human gut metagenome, whole genome shotgun sequencing project. | isolation source: participant 1, synthetic long reads | host: Homo sapiens | collected 2017 | reverse complement strand
CTTGAATTTATAATCTAAGTGCAACTAAAAAAAGATTCATGGCTTTCTGATAAAATAGTGTTTGCAAAGACATCTAAAAATCAGGAGGAGCCATGAATCATTATACTCATTTTACACTAAAAGAGCGCGAAATTCTAAAACATTTTATTGATATAGGAAAAAATCAAACAGAAATTTCAATTTTACTTGGGAAAAATAAATCGTCTATATCAAGAGAAATCAAAAGAAATAGTCAAAATGGCGAGTACATACCTTGTGAAGCCCATGACAGATATAAAAATAGACGCTTTAATTGTAAACCAAGAAAAAAGCTAGATAATCCAAGTCTATATGAATGTGTAAAGAATTTATTTTTGAGACATCAATGGTCTCCGGAACAGATCTCCTCTCGATTGAAATTTGAAAATTCAAGCTTCACTATTAGCTACAATACAATTTACAGGGAAATATATAATGGTCGTTTTGATGAAAAAGAACTATCACATGGAAATAGAGGAGTTGTTCGCAAACTACGACATCGTGGTAAAAGTCGTCATACAAAAAATTATGAAGAAAGACGTGGAAAAATTCAAATTAGTAATTTAATTACAGATAGACCAGATCCTGCAAATAATCGAGAACGATTAGGTGATTGGGAGGCTGATACAGTTATGGGGCAGACTGGTAAGGCTTGCTTAGTAACATTAACTGATCGAAAAAGTAGGTATCTGCTATGTAAAAAAATTGCAAAAAAGAATGCATTTTTAGTCAAACAAGCGATGATTAAGCTTTTAAAAAATCAACCTCTAGAAACAATAACTCCAGATAGAGGGAAAGAGTTTTCTAAACATGCAGAAATTAGTCAGGAGTTGAATTTAGTAGAATTTTATTTTCCATTACCACATCATCCTTGGCAAAGAGGAACAAACGAAAACACCAATGGATTGCTTAGAGAATATTTCCCGAAAACTGTGGATATTAATCAATCAGATAGCTATGTTGAAGCAAAAATGAAAGAAATAAATCTTAGACCGCGCAAATGCTTAAATTGGAAAACTCCATACGAGGTTTATCATTCAGTAGAGTTGCATTTGACTTGACAATTCAAGACACAAAAAGCCGCCCAACCTAAGTTGAGCGGCTTTCACCATTCTATAAAGAATTATATATAGTTTACATAGTCCCAGTACTACCAATACCACCAGTTCGTACGCCTGTTACACAAAAAAAGCCGCCCAACCAGTTGAGCGGCTTTCACCATTCTATTTAGAATTGTATGTAGTTTACATAGTCCCAGTGCTACCGATACCACCTGTACGTACGCCTGTTGCATCGTCATCGTTAGTGATAAGGTATTTAGAGAAGATGCCTTGTGCAACGCGTTCACCTTTTTCAAGGGTAACTGGTTCGTTGCCAAAGTTTAGGAGAGCGATCATGATATGACCTTCGTTGTCCTCATTATTATAGTAATCACTGTCGATAATGCCTGTGCTATTCACAAGTGCTAGTTGGCGTTTGATAGCCATGCTAGAACGGATGTGGATGGCAAGGTATTCGTCGTATGCCATGAAAGCCTTAATACCTGTTGGCACGAGAACACTTGATTTGGTTCTAATGTAACAGCTTCAGCGCATTCAATATCATAGCCTGCGCTTTCTGTGGTTTTACGTGTTGGTAAATTGATATTTTGTTCTTCAAAAGCAGAAACTACTTCAAAGCCACGAATATCCATGTAACACCTCTTATTTCAAACAATCTTTACGGGACAAGTTAATACGGCCTTGTTTATCGATTTCGATAACCTTAACCATAATTTCGTCACCACATTTACAACGTCTTCTACATTTTCAACGCGTTCTTTTGCAAGTTTAGAAATGTGTACAAGACCTTCTTTACCTGGTAATACTTCTACGAAAGCACCGAATGCCATCAAGCGAGTTACTTTACCAAGGTATACTTCACCTACTTCAACTTCTTTAGTAAGGTTTTCGATGATTTGTTGCGCTTTTGCAGCACCTTCTTGGTCTACAGAAGCGATGAATACTGTACCATCATCTTCGATGTCGATTTTTGCACCTGTTTCGTCAATGATGCTACGGATTACTTTACCGCCAGAACCAATTACGTCACGAATTTTGTCTGGATCAATTTTCATTGTAATGATGCGTGGAGCGTATTGGGACATTTGTTGACGAGGTTCAGCAATGGTATCTAAGCATAATGCCCATGATATGCATGCGACCTTTATGAGCTTGTTCCAATGCTTCGTGAAGGATTTCACGAGACAAACCAGAAATTTTAATATCCATTTGGATGGCAGTTACACCCTTAGCTGTACCAGCCACCTTGAAGTCCATATCGCCAAGAGCATCTTCCATACCTTGGATATCTGTTAAGATTGTGTAGTGTTCGCCTTGTGTTACAAGACCCATTGCAATACCAGCTACAGGAGCTTTAATAGGTACACCAGCATCCATCAAGGACAATGTGGAACCACATACGGAAGCCATGGAGCTAGAACCATTGGATTCTAATACTTCAGATACTAGACGCAATGCATATGGGAATTCTTCTTCGCTAGGAATGACAGGTACCAATGCGCGTTCAGCTAAAGCACCATGACCGATTTCACGGCGTCCAGGACCACGGGAGGAACGAGTTTCCCCTACGGAGAAGGATGGGAAATTGTAGTGGTGAATATAGCGTTTTTCTGTTTCTAAACCGATGCCATCAATTGTTTGTTTTTCAGACAATGGTGCTACAGTAGCTACGTTCAATACTTGAGTTTGACCACGTGTGAATAGACCGGAACCATGTGTACGAGGCAATACGCCTGTACGACAAGAGATTGGACGAACTTCATCAAGTTTACGGCCATCTGGACGGATCAACTTTCATTCACGATTTCTTTTGTCAGTCAAATGCTTTATTTACATCAAGTTATCTGGGTGACGATACATCACGTACTTCTTTCTTCGCATCACGTTGTTGTTTATGCACAACGAACTGCTGCAAGTTTATCATTTGCAGCAGGTACGTCTTTGCTTTCAAATACGCGTTTTTCCTTGCCTACTTTAGCTTTTACATCTTCTTGGAATGCAACGATTTTCTTAATTTCTTCGTGAGCAGCCATGATAACTTCAAGAATGGTTTCTTCTGGAACCTCTTGAGCGCCACCTTCAACCATGAGGATAGCGTCTTTTGTACCAGCTACTACGATATTAAGATCAGTTTCTTCTAATTGTTCTTTTGTTGGGTTTACAACAAATTCACCATTTACACGACCCATGCGAACGCCAGCAATTGGGCCAGCCCATGGAATATCGGAAATAGATAATGCTGCAGATGCACCAATCATACCACAGATAGCAGGATCACAATCTTGATCTACGGACATAACTGTAGCTACAACGTGTACTTCGTTACGTACACCTTTATCAAATAATGGACGAATAGGACGGTCAATCAAACGGCTATTCAAGATAGCAGATTCAGGTGGACGTGCTTCACGTTTAATAAAGCCACCTGGCAAACGACCAATAGCATACATTTTTTCTTCATAATCTACTGTGAGTGGGAAGAAATCGATATCCTTCGCCTCTTTAGAACCTGTAGCGGTAACGAGTACGCGTGTATCGCCATAACCAACCATTACGGCACCGCCAGCTTGTTTTGCAAGTTCCCCAGTCTCGATCGTAAGCGTACGACCAGCTAGGTCCATTTGGAATTGTTCCATTCCTATTCCTCCTAAAAATCTTCTTATACGTATACCTTATTATTATATATCATCAGTAAAAAATAAGCTATACGTTTATTCATTCTATTATGCTATACTTAAAAAAAATCTAAAATGGTAGATTAGCTAACTTGCCATTACGTCATCAACTAGCAACTAGCACAATAAAAAGGACAGAGTTGCCGCTCTGTCCTTTTTTCTGTGTTTCCACAATAGATTATCGGCAGTTGTTTCCCTTTGCCTAAATTCATTATAACACAAGGAAATAAAATAAAAAAGCCGTCCAAAGGGACGGCTAATTGTATTATTTACGAAGACCAAGACGTTCGATAAGGGAACGGTAACGTTCGATATCTTTACGACGAAGGTAGTCAAGCATGTTGCGGCGTTGACCAACCAATTTCAACAAACCACGACGGGAATGATGGTCTTTTTTGTGTTCTTTCAAGTGTTCAGTTAAGTATGTGATGCGGCTTGTCAAAATCGCAACTTGTACTTCTGGAGAACCAGTGTCACCTTCATGAGTAGCGTATTCTTTAATTACTGCTAATTTAGCTTCTGTAGTTAACATTAATGTTACCTCCTAAAAAATAATAATCCCGATAAGCTTAAGTAACCGTTGGAGATTCGAATACTTCGCTTACGATATGTCTTATGACTTAGTTAAGTATACAGTATAATCCCCGTAGTGTAAAGGTTTTCATGAAAAAAGAGAGGATAATCTCCTCTCTTTTTTCTAAACCGAATGTAATGAGTTCGCTTATTTCGAACCGAGCATCATACGGTCGCTTAACGCACCTTCGCCAGCTACTTCAAATTTTTGTAACAAATCAGCAACTGTTAATTTTTTCTTTTCTTCCCCTTTTACATCATAGATGATACGACCAGCGTCCATCATGATAAGACGATTACCAAAGCGCAATGCATCGCGCATGTTGTGCGTAATCATAAGGGTTGTTAGATTATGTTCTGAAACAAGTTTATCTGTTAATTGCAATACATTTTCAGCTGTCTTAGGATCAAGTGCGCTGTATGTTCGTCCAAGAGTAATAGCTCAGGACGAAGCATAGTAGCCATAAGCAATGTAATAGATTGGCGTTGACCACCAGATAATAGCCCATCCGTGCAGATAGACGGTCTTCAAGACCTAGACCTAATAGTGCAAGACGTTCTTTAAAGAATGCTTGTTCGCTATCTTTGAAAGCCCATTTAAGGCCTAAGTTTTTGCCACGGCGCATCGCAAGGATCAAGTTTTCTTCGATTTGCATATTGCCTGCTGTACCAACCATAGGATCTTGGAATACACGGCCGATGTATTTAGCACGTTTGTATTCTGGCATTTTTGTTACATCAATATTATTGATGGTAATACTGCCTTCATCGACAGGAAATACACCAGCGATGGAGTTTAGCAATGTACTTTTACCAGCACCATTACCACCGATTACGGTACAGAAATCTCCTTCTTCTAAGCGAAGGTCGATACCTTGTAGTGCAGTTTTTTCATTAATTGTGCCCTTAAAGAAGGTCTTTACCATATTTTTTACTTCTAACATAGTGTCCTCCTTAACGAGCTAACCATTTGCTTTCAATGTAGGCAAAGAAAGCGCGATGGCAACGAGAATAGCAGTGAATAATTTTAAATCGTTTGGTGGCATACCCATGTAGAGTACGGCAGCGATAACGATACGATATACGATGGAACCAAGTACTACAGCAATGAGGCTACGAACAAAGGATTTTGTACCGAATACAACTTCACCGATAATAACAGATGCCAAACCGATTACGATGGTACCAATACCCATACCTACGTCAGCAAAGCCTTGGAATTGACCAATAAGCGCACCGGACATACCAACGAAACCGTTGGAAATTAATAGACCAAGAACGATCATATTATCTGTGTTCACGCCTTGGGCGCGAATCATTTGAGGGTTAACGCCTGTTGCACGTAATGCGGTACCAATTTCAGTACCGAAGAACCAGAACAGTAATAAACATACAACAACAGCTACGATAACACCAACAATAGCAGCAGACCACATATTTGGTGTATGAAGCACGCTACCAATAATTGTATAAATTGTATCCATGCGAAGTAAGGATACGTTGGCTTTCCCCATAATATGAAGGTTAATGGAATATAAAGCAATCATCGTTAAGATACCAGCTAACAATGCAGGAATCTTTAATTTTGTATGGATCCAACCTGTTACAGCACCGGCAGCCATGCCACCTACGCCAGCAATCAAGATAGAAAGAATTGGATTCATACCAGTTGTAATCAAGATGGCGGAAATGGCCGCCCCCATTGGGAATGTCCCTTCAACAGTCAAGTCGGCCACATCAAGAACGCGGAAGGTAATGAATACACCGACCGCTAACAAGGACCACAAAAGGCCTGTTGTTATGGTGCCTACCACTAAATCTAACATCAAAATCTCCTCTTTTATTTCATATCTTTACGAAGTGCATCAGGAATTGTGATACCTAATTTTTTAGCACGTTCTTCGTTGACAGTCAATTTAATATCCTTTTGTGTTTCGATGGCCATATCGCTAACTTTTGCTTCACCAGAAAGAACTTTAGCTGCCATCAAACCTGTTTGATAACCCAATTTATAATAATCTACAGAATATGTTGCTACACCACCAGTCATTGTCATACCTTCATCAGCTGCAAATACTGGAATTTTAGCAGCATCTGTAATTTGTGCTAAGTTAGCCATAGCAGATGCTAATACATTATCTGTTGGTGTATAAATAGCTTGTACATCTTGATTTACAAGATTTGTTGCTGCTTGTTGAATATCGTTTACGTTGGAAACTGTAGCTTCTACAACTGTAATACCTTTTGTAGCAGCATAGGCTTTCATTTTTTCAACTTGTAATTGGGAATTAATTTCAGAGGATGTGTAAATCGCACCAATACGTTTAACATTTGGAACTAAAGCGATGATAAGATCTACCTCTTTTTCAACAGGTGTCATATCAGAAGTACCAGTTACGTTGCCACCTGGGTGTTCGTTAGATTGAACAAGTTTAGCTGTCACATAATCTGTAATAGCTGTACCCATGATTGGTATATCATGAGATGCATTTGCCATCGTTTGAGCCGCTGGTGTTGCGATTGCTAATACTAAATCCTTTTTATCAGATACGAAACGTTGTGCAATACTATTCAAATTAGATTGGTCAGCTTGTGCATTTTGTTGGTCAATTTTAATGTTTTCCCCATCTTTAAAACCTTTAGATGCAAGACCATCTACAAAGCCTTTATTAGCAGCATCAAGGGATGGATGTTCTACTAATTGAATAACGCCAATTTTCTTTTGGTCACTAGTAGTAGTATTGGAACCACAACCAGCTACCATTGCCATAACAGTGATGGCACTAAGTGCCACTGCAATACCTTTTTTCCAGTTCATGTGTAACTCCTTACCAGTTAAGTACTAAATCATAGTTGCTTTGTTCATCAAATCCTCTGGTAAGGTGATGCCCAATTTTTGTAATTTATCTTTATTTACAACTAATTTGAATTCTTTTTGCATTTCAATCGGCATATCTTCGACTTTAGCTTCACCAGTTAGCACCTTAGCCGCCATCAAGCCAGTTTGGTAACCAAGTTTGTAGTAGTCTACAGATAAGGACATAACCGCACCGCCTTTTACGTGGTTATCTTCACCGCCGAATACAGGAATTTTTGCAGGGTCGGTAATCGCTACAAGATTGCTCATAGCAGATGCTACCACATTATCTGTTGGTACATAAATGGCATCAACACGTTGAGATACAAGGTTTTGTGCCGCTTGTTGAATATCGTTTACATTAGAAACAGTAACCTCTTCAACCTTAATGCCCTTTGTAGCTGCGTAAGCTTTCATCTTTTCAACTTGAATTTGAGAATTTACTTCGCTAGAGCTATAAATCGTACCGATTGTTTTAGCATTTGGCAATACTTTTAAAATCAAATCTACTTGTTGTTCTACAGGGTTCATATCAGATGTACCAGATACATTACCACCTGGATGTTCATTAGATTTAACAAGTTTAGCAGCTTCGTAATCAGTAATAGCTGTACCCAAGATTGGAATATCATGAGTTGCATTCGCCATGGATTGAGCCGCTGGCGTAGCAATTGCTAAAATCAAATTTTTACGATCAGATACAAAACGCTGTGCAATACTATTCAAATTAGATTGGTCAGCTTGTGCATTTTGTTGATCAAAGGTAATTTTATCAGATAAGCCCTTTTCCTTAAGAGCATCAACAAAACCTTTATTTGCCGCATCTAGTGCTGGATGTTCTACGAGTTGTACAACACCAACCTTATATTCTCCATTAGATGTAGTTTCATTTGTGCCACAGCCTGTGAAAGCCATCAATGCTGCCGCCGTGAGCGCGAGGGCAATGCCTTTTTTCAAGTTCATTGGGTCTTCCTTCCTATATTCGAAATAATAATACTTCTATTATAAACAACTTTGAGCACTACATCAATGTATCAGACTAAAGTATTTTACATTTGTCCTTATGTAGAGCACATATTGTATTCTAACAGATTTATTATTTATCTAGAGAAGCTAGCATATCCTCTGTCAATTCATTGGCTGCTAGAATGTATTCTTTTAGTGTCCCCTTATCGAGGGCCACCTTCATTACGGGCACTTCAAATGGGTCAAGGATGACACACATTAAAATTTCTCCCGTTACATAATACCACAACGGCTTCCCCTTCATCTTCATCTAAGGTTTCCCGTTTAACAGTCACACAATATGGTTTCATGACCTCCATAGCAGCTTTAGCCACCTCTTCGCGGGTAGCGATATATTCTTCAGCCTTTGTTTCAGGAATATCAAAAATATCGACCTTTACGGTCTTAACCTCTGTTGCCTCTCCCTTCGCCGCCTCGATAGCAGCGCCTAATTCCGTTTGTTTCATCCTATACCTCACATAACATGGACTTTCACCAATGGTGAAAGCCCCATCATACTAGATTGTTTCATCATCTGCATTCAAAAATGCTACGTAACAACGTTTTGCTTCATAAATATCGGCCTTAGATGTAACCTCCCATGGTGCATGCATGCTAAGAACAGCAACGCCGCAGTCGATTACATTCATACCATATAAGGCCATGATATACGCAATGGTGCCACCACCGCCAAGGTCAACCTTGCCGAGTTCAGCCGTTTGGTATGTTACGTTATTAGATTCCATTACACGGCGGATAAAGCCCATATATTCTGCATTGGCATCATTGGAACCGGATTTACCACGAGAACCGGTAAATTTATTAAATACGACCCCATACCGAGGTAAGAAGCATTTTTCTTTTCAAAAGCAGATGCATACAATGGATCATATCCAGCGCTAACATCAGAGGATAGCATACGAGAATTTTCCAATGTACGGCGCACATTTACCGAATTAGGTTTACCCATCAATGTTAAGATTTCTGCTACCGCATTTTCAAAGAAGCGAGATTGCATGCCTGTAGCACCAACGGAACCAATTTCTTCTTTATCTACCAATAAACAGCAAGTCGTACGTTTTACCTTATCAACTTCGAGCATAGCCACCAAGGATGTGTACGCACAGACACGGTCATCTTGGCCATATGCTAATACCATGGAGCGATCAAAGCCCATATCGCGCGCCTTACCGGCTGGTACAATTTCAAGTTCAGCAGATAATAAATCGCGTTCTACAAATCCATATTCTTTTTCAAGAAGGTTATTAATAAATTTAGTAACCCCTTCTTTTTCTTCATCTTTAACAGGACGACTGCCGATGAGAAGATCAAGAGCCTCACCTTCAATCACCTTGGCTGCATTCTTTTGCATTTGTTCTTGTCCTAAGTGAGGCAATAAATCTGTAATGCAGAATACAGGATCAGATTCTTATCACCAATATTAATGTTGATGCGTGTACCATCTGTTTTTACTACAACCCATGAATGGCAAGCGGCATAGCTACCCAATGGTATTTTTTTATACCGCCATAGTAGTGTGTATCCCAAAACACCAAATTGCTATCTTCATATTGAGGGTTTTGTTTTACGTCAATGCGCGGAGAATCGATATGAGCACCAAGGATATTCATACCGAATCTAAATCATCGGTACCGATATTAAATAGCGCAATAGATTTATCCATATGAGTATAGTAAATCTTATCCCGCTTTAATTGGCGTGTTAGATTTAATCAAGTCTTTTAAATCAACATAGCCCGCTTTTTTGGCAGCTTCTACAGATTGAATAACACATTCCCGTTCTGTTTTACCATTATCCAAAAATTGACGATACGAGTCACCTAATGACATCACGTCTTGTAATGTTTGTTCGTCATAATTATGCCAAGCATATTTACGTTCCATAATTTCATCCCTTTCTATATAAGCATACAGCACAGTATATCGATGTGTTATGCTTTTGATTTTTCTAATAATTCTTTTTGACGGCGCTCATAGTAGAGTCGCTCTTTCTCTCGGTTAATTTCCGATTTTTCTCTATATAGTTTATCGATTTCATCAGTACTATGACTCAATACCTTTGTTACATAAAACTTGGTAATTCCCGACTTAATCGTATATTTTCCTACCTTTAACTGAATGGCAAATGCTCCGTGTTTCGGACAAACGCCTATAGCTAAATGCTTATCTCCTTGTATCCGCTCAGGACGTGTCGTTTCCAACCGACTTTGGCAATAGGGACAAAAGGATAATCGCACTCGTCTATCATATACGATACGTTTCTTTTCTTGAAAGTTATCGTACATAAAGAAGGTCAAACCCGGTGGATATAAAAATGGATTTGGCGCCTCTTTCCGTATGGAATCATAATGCAATAATGCTGTTGGCAAATCTAGCTTTTGGCAGATATGTGCCGTAAATATAGCATCGTGAAGTGCATTATGAGCAGATAATTCTTCAGATGATATATGTAAATCCTCCATAGCATGAGCTACGGAGTACTGTTGTGTCGTGCCATATCGTTGATAGCTGTATAGCATCTGTGCATCCGCCCAAGAATCATAGTCAATACTCTTTAATTTATGGAGCAATAAATTTTCTCGCAATATAAGAATATCGTCAGCGCCCCAAGATAGGAGCATATAATCCTTGCCACACCATTGTTGAAAATGACTGTAGGCCGCCCTAAATGGGACACCGCGATTCAAATCTTGATTGGTGATTCCTGTAAGAGCCTTTACATGCTTATGCATATGTGGTAAATATTTAGGTTTTACATACATTGTGAACGAATCCACAATCTCTAAATTCTCATTGAGCTTAATAGCTCCGATTTGAATGATTTCACCGGTCAACGGCATCCGTGCTCGCTTCATAAAGCTAATGTCGTTGCTATATGGTTGATTCCACTCTAAATCAAAAATAATATAATCCATAACTTACGATTCCTGCAGTAATATTTCAGCTGCCTTAATCACTTGTTCTTCGGTAATAACAGAAATACCTTTGTACTTGCCTTCTTTAATAACCTGTTTCATGCTTTTACCAATTTCATAATGGTCCATCGACTCAAGTACAATAGATTTTGCTTGGTACGGACCATAGAAAAATGGATTAGACGGTCCATAAAGGGCTACGATAGGAACACCCTGACTAATGGCTACGTGCATAGGTCCAGAATCATTCGTAATCAGCAAGTCACACCATTTCATGGCCGCAGCTAAAGGGCCCAATTTAAAAGCACCTGTAGCCACGATTGGCGACGTCTTCATCTGTTCTACAACAGGTTTTACCATGTCCAAATCCATGGGGCCCCCAAAGAATACAGTTTTATACCCTTTATTGCCAAAATAATCGGCTACATCTGCAAAGCGCTCTGCGGGCCATCGTTTTTCAGGCACTGCACTGCCAATATTAAAACCAATAATCTTATCACGAGGCATAACGCCTTGGCTTTTATAAAAACGGAATACCTCGTCATTCCATTCCTTACTAGTCTCGATATGTAATCCGTGATTAGCTACGTCGGTGACGCCTAATTGCTCTAATACGTTAATGTACATATCAGCGGCATGACGTGTCTTGCGATCAAGACGGGTATATTTCGTCATAAATGGTCTAAATAGGAAATGACTCATCCCTGTCGTTACCTTACCGTGAATTTTCCATGCCAAATATGATGTACGTTCATTAGGATGCAGGTTGATAACGATATCTGGACGACCTTGGTCGTTAATGCGACGAGCGATCTCATTTAACCCTTTAATGCTATTATGACGTCCTTTTTTATCGACCGTAATCAAATCATCGATATAAGGATTGTATTTCATCACATCTTGTAACTTTTCATCAATCACATAGGTGATATGACTATGAGGTGCTGCTTTACGCAACACCTCTAGAAATGGAGTCGTTAATACTACATCACCTAAATGCATGAGAAAGGTTACGACAATACGTTTATAATCAAGTTCCATCATAAATCCTTTCTCAACATTTCAGAATACACATCCCATACCGCATCTACTGGAATTTGTGCCATACAGTCGGGATCATCTACTAGCGGCTGTTCAGGTGTAGCCTTAGATGTAGGGGAAATAATAAGATGCACATGACTGCCCCCATACGGACCCGTTCTATGCGGTGATGTCGTACCAAACAACGCGATTAATGGTTTCTTTAACGCGTTTGCAATATGTAAAGGCCCCGTATCAGCGCTGATGAAAATATGGCAGTGACGAATCAACTCGATTAACTCAGCCATGGTCGTTTGACCAACTAAATTAATGAGATTATCGCTCTTCACATAGTTTTCTATAAATTGACCTTTTTCACTATCATCAGGCGAACCTGCAATGACCACCTTTTTACCACTTTCACAAAGGCGAATACATAATTCACCAAAATTTAATAACGGCCATTCCTTAACAATCCATCGCGCACCAGGTACAACGACAACATAATCATCGGTTACACCTAGTTCGGACAGCCGGTTGCGAATTTTCCCTTCTGCTGCATGGTCATGAGGCATTGGAAATTCCACGCCATCCACTTCGCCACCTAAGGCACGTACCGTATCGAGATAGCGCTCAATAACGTGATCATATTTATGAGCTCCTACTAGAGCTTTATTAACTAATTGACTGCCCTCGCGAAGTTCCCAATAGCCATATTTCTCAGGAGAACCCGATAGTAGAGATACAATGGCACTTTTAGCGATACATTGTAAATCTAAGGTCATATCGAAATGACGACTATGTAGTTCTTTACGAAGATTCCATAAATAAGACAGCGATTTTAATTGTTTCTTATCGATGACAATTACTTCGTCCACCCAAGGGGTACCTGGCAAGAGGCTCGCAAATTGCTCATGTATGGCCCAGGTAATTTTTGCGTGCGGCAAATTTTGGCGCAATGCATATAATGTTGGCAATGCGTGAATGACATCACCTAAGGAACTCATTTTTATGATGAGTATATTGGAATAGTCCTTCATAATAACCCCTCTATGAACGAAGAATACACACAAATGTGGTTCATCCAAAAATTAATGCTTTAAAATCTTTTTCATGAAATGTAATAAATTGGATTCTGTAAACAGATATCCCTTTACCCCTGCAGCCTCAGCAGCATCTACATCACGTTGACTATCACCGATGAGAAAGCTATGTTCTACATCAACATCAAAATCCTTGATAGCTTGCAAAATCATACCAGGCTTTGGTTTACGACAATTACAATCGACAGCATAGCGTCCTACAGTGCCATCCTTGTGATGTGGGCAATAATAGAAATGTAAAATAGGTGCACCCGCTTTAAACAGTTCATTCCCCATATAATCATGTAGGATTTGTACATCGGTTTCCTTATAATAACCTCGTGCCACACCACTTTGGTTTGTTACGACTATAAGTTCATAACCAGAATCATGGGCTAATTTCAATGCTTCTTTTGCACCATCAACCCACTGTAGATCCGCTATCTTATAGAGATAGGAAACATCCTTGTTAATAACCCCATCTCTATCGAGGAATAACACCTTTCTCATACTACATCCTTTACAATTATCAAAGAATTGACATTAATCTGTCACAACAAATTAACGCAAGTAACCTTCGTTATTATCTAATAATTCACAATATTCTTTTACGGCATCAGCTAATGGTGTAAAGCCTTTATCATAGCCAGCAGCCATCAATTTAGTCGTGTCAGCTTCGGTAAAGCTTTGGTATTTACCAATCAACACTTCTGGGAACGGAATGTATTCAATGCGACCTTTACCATTATAGTCAATAACAGCTTGCATGAATTCATTGAAGCTATGTGCGTGACCTGTACCGCAGTTGAATGTACCAGAAATTTCAGGATGTTCCCAGAAATAGAAGTTTACATTTACCACGTCTTTGACATAGATGAAATCACGTGTTTGACCACCATTTTCATAGCCATCTGTGCCTTCAAACAAATTGATAACGCCTGTTTCTTGGTTCTTATAGAACATTTGGCGTACAAGAGATGCCATTTTATCCTTATGTGCTTCATTAGGACCAAATACATTGAAATAACGCAAACCTACCACTTGCGCTGTATATTCGCCTTCAAATTTACGTACATAGCGGTCAAATAATAGCTTAGAATATGCATACGGATTTAAAGCTTCTTCTGCTTCTGGCGTTTCAACAAAGCCATTCGTACCATTGCCATACGTAGATGCAGAGGATGCATAGATAAATGGAATAGCACGATCTTGGCAATAGTGGAATAGATTTTTGGAACCTTCGTAGTTGTTCTTCATCATATATTTGCCATTGTATTCCATCGTATCTGCACATGCGCCTTCATGAAAAATGACTTCAATAGGACCTACATTGAATGTGCCATCTGCAATGGCAGCATCAAAATCATCACAGTCAATGTAATCTAAATAATCTAAATTTTGGAGATTGCGAATTTTACGACCATCTGTTAAATCATCAACGATTAAAATATCATTGCGACCACGTTTGTTTAAGGCTTTCACAATATTACTACCAATAAAACCGGCACCACCAGTTACAATAATCATAATTTCCCCTCCTTAGCCATCGTGGCTATTTTCTTTACGATATCCGATGTGGAGTATCCTTCTTTAAATGAAAGTACCTCTACTTCATCTACAGATTCTCTACCAACGATATCCTCTTTTTTATAATCGCCGCCCTTAACAAGAATATTAGGACGTAAGTACGCTAATAATTCGGCAGGTGTATCCTCCTCAAAAAGGACAACACCATCTACACATTGTAAGGCACTTAATAAGGCCGCTCTATCCTCTTCGAATACAATAGGTCTTGTTTCACCTTTTAAACGTCTAACAGATGCATCAGAGTTAAGTCCAATAATGAGGTGAGCCCCAAGTTGTGCCGCCTCTTGTAGATACGTAATGTGCCCTCGATGCAGAATATCAAAGCAACCATTTGTAAATACAACGGTTTCGTCCATGCTTTGCCATTTATCGATTAACGCCTTCATTTCTTCTTTTGTATATAATGGACTAGATGTTGTCAATTGTCGTACAGAGCGCCATAACTCAATCAACTCTTGGCGATGGATTGGATATGTTCCCACCTTAGATACGACGATACCAGCAGCGCCATTAGCGATATGTAGGGCTAAACGCATGGATAAACCACTGGCTAAGCATGAAATCATCATAGCTACGACCGTATCACCAGCGCCACTCACATCGAATACATCCTGTTGTGTTGCTGGATTATGCCAAGTTCTACCATCCTTAGCCACAACGGTAATCCCCTTAGCGGAACGAGTACCGATAATATATTTAATATTAACCTTATTAAGTACTTCCTTGGCCGCCTCAATAACTGAGGTATCATCATTTGGAATCACACGACCTAAGGATTCACCCAATTCTTTTACATTCGGTGTAATACATGTAGCACCATCATATTTGGACCAATCAGCCCCCTTAGGATCTACGATGGTCTGTACTTGATACGTGTTCGCCAACTTGAATACATGTTGCAACAATGTCGGTGTGCATACGCCTTTTCCATAATCGGATATGACGATGCCTTGTAATCCACGTTGACAAAGCTCTTCTAGCCAACTGATTAATTGTTCTTCTTCAGCAGCTGTAATAGGTGTAATCGTTTCAAAATCGAGGCGCATCATTTGTTGACGGTCACCTAAAATACGCATTTTAGTAATCGTAGACCGACTTCCATCATGGATGAGACCGGATGTATCAATATGATCAGCGGCCAATAAGTTATCGAGCACTCTACCATGGTCATCGACACCAGCTACGGCCCCTAAATAGACATGGCAATCGAGATTGGCTAAGTTAGACGCTACGTTACCTGCCCCGCCAAGCACTTCTTTCACAGAGGATACGCGATTGACCGGCACAGGAGCCTCTGGTGAAATACGGCTCACATCGCCAAATACATAACGATCCACCATAACATCACCGATAACTGCAATGTTTAGGTTCGGTAATGAATTTGTCAAAAACTCATTTACTGTTTTTGTAATCATAGGTCCCCTTTCAAGAAATCTGTGATTTCTTCCCTATCTCGATTAATAATCTTCTTCAATAAGTTCGCAAATGATATGACCAGCTAAAATGTGCATTTCTTGAATACGCGCTGTAACAGTACTTGGAATAGCTAGTGTAAGATCGCATAATTCTGCCAATTTACCGCCACCTTCACCGGTGAA
>PVMM01000205.1_pt1 | contig 16608 bp, 9 predicted proteins | sample 1853381 | NCBI WGS metagenome assembly PVMM01 (sample SAMN08533509, study PRJNA380276) | Human gut metagenome, whole genome shotgun sequencing project. | isolation source: participant 1, synthetic long reads | host: Homo sapiens | collected 2017 | reverse complement strand
TGTATTGAATGCTTTATATTTACGCGAAGGTTCAAAAGCAGAGAAATAAAACATCACATACACATCTCCCATCTTTTGGATATGCGCATCTCCTGTAATGGTTCCATCAGCTTCATGCGCAAAGACCGGATTTCCGGAGTAGCGTTTCCATGTTTTCATATCTTTGGAAAGCGCAATGCCGACACGTTCGCCCTTTAAATTCGTTTCCGGATGATGCCCGCCCGCGTTGTAATACATCACAAACGGAGCTCCCAATGTTTTATCTTTATCCCAATAAACGGTACTCTTATATTGAGTCAGTTTTTCCCACCATTGGGCATCTTTATCATGGATGCTCAAAATCGGTTTGTCCAGAGATTCCCATTCATGTGCCGTAGAAATATCTCCTTTCGTCCATGCCAGTCCGACATAAAGCGGAGCTTTTACAGCTTCGTAGCCCGTTCCTTCACCACCGATATAAGTCATCCAATGGCGACCTTTATAAGTCTGAAGCTCATAGCTTCCACCCCATTCCATATCCGGCAATGCAGGAAATCCGCCACGCTGATTGCAGTCCCATTTTCCATCCCGATAAGAAAGAACCCGTCCCAAAGTGCGCCATTCGAGCAAATTATCACTTTCTGCTATCCAGGTTTCATAACCACGACCATCGGTTCCACCTTTACCGTTGTAAACCACATAAGTCATCAGCCACTTGTCTCCCTGGCGAAAAACGGTAGGACAATCAATCTTATGATAATTGTCTGCCGGGGCAACTGCGAGCCCGTACTTGTATGGTGTCTTTACTTCCTCGTAAATCTGCTCCATTCGTTCCTGCGGAACTTCCCGTTGCGCATACAGAGAGAAAGTGGCGGTTATACTAAAAACTGCCAGCAATAACTTCTTCATGATACTTTTTCCAATCGTTTAATACTTAAATAGTGCATAACCACTAAATGATAATTTTGCGGAGTGCCCTGAAAGGGCTTAATTATATAGCGTAGGGCAACGCCCTACGTAAAAACGACAATCTGAATTTGCGCCCTGAAAGGGCATAATTGTATACAGTTCCGCCCTTTCAGGGCTTGTGGCTGATGTGTTTTTTTCGTAGGGCGTTGCCCTACGCTATATAATTAAGCCCTTTCAGGGCACCCCAATAAATATATAATTGTAAGGCTTTCAGCCTAACCGATAAATTCCCATTTAACTGCTAAATTCCCATTAATAAAACAACCAATCCATTGTCTCTTCATCCCCGGCAAGCCCGGCATTACGAACTTTCGTTTCCGCAGCCGTGAATCCTAACACTTGCAGATAACCTTTGGGTAACATCAATGTATGCTTTCCAGCCGGAAAACTATATGCATGCACATTTGCCAAAGGCATTCCGTTGATACGGACAGCATTCGTCAACACGGGTTCCGCCTGACCGTAATCATTGGCTGATGCATCAATTTCCAGTTTCGGAGCTTTTGCATACTTTTTCTGGTCGTCTTTGAAATAAGCGACTAACAATTTCACCGGAGCATCCGTTTCGAAAGTGATGCTTGTGCCTTTCTCTCTCTGCTCATTTCCATTGAAGCGGAGCGCCTTCATTCCTTTCAATTCCGGAGCTACTGCTTCTATCTTACCTGGGACATCCACAAATAAAGAAATACCCTCATCCACTTTCACTGTCGGATAATTAGAGATCAGTTTCACGTTTGCAGGAGTCCAGGCAGCAATCTCGATAGTTTCAGTCACCGCATTTCCATTCTGTTTTTCTTTCAACAAAGCGAGGTTGGCTTTGAAATTTTCCAATTCCTTCTCATAGTGTACCAGCAATTCTTTCCAAGTCTTATTCTTTCCATCATCTCCACCAATAGGAATACGACGTTGGGCAGTCTGCATACTGTTGGCATACAAGTAATGTTCGTTCGTCAGTTCCACCAATTTGCGATAGTGTTCCAAGCTTTGTTCCATCAAAGGAATAGCTTCTTCAAGATTCTTAATCTCTTTTCCCCATTGATAATCCAATACCAGTTTGGCAGCTTTCACTTTCAGGTTGAACGCATACGCAAATTCACGATAACAATGCATATCATTCTGCAAACGTGCAAATTCATCCTTATTTGAAGAGACGGAACCTGCTGCTTTATCAATAGCCGCTACTGCTTTATCTCCATGTTCTATTACTTGAGCAACAATATCCAAAGGCATTTCACCTACATGAGGTTGCTTTTTCCATTCTTTTTCTACATACTCTATCAGCTTCTCTCCTTCCGGTCCGCAACTTTCATAGAATCCCGGATAGATCGTATATTTGTACGGATTGACAAGCTGACTCATAAACATACCCAGCAATAACGTTTGGCGATTTCCTTCTGTGATACCGAAACGACGCAATAACTTCGGAGCAATCTCACCGCTTTCTTCATAAGCTACACGGATATTGCTTGCATTTTCGTCAGATGTTCCGTAGAATTTGCCTAACTGATGGTTCCAGTAACCCATTTCATCTGTACGGTCGCGATGGCAGTTCCACGCATAGCGTCCCCAGGTCTGATACCAAATCCAGTCACGATCCAATTGGAACTCACGCTCATTGTTCGGCAATTTATCAGCAGTATAAGGCCAATCCCAATATGAAGCCTGTGGATAAAGGTGCAATGCATTGGCACCATGTACATTGTGCATGGCAGTTACCGCCTTCTGAACGAAATCCGGAGATCCCCAGCGGAACGGTTCCAAATTTGCCAGAATATGCACGTTACTGATGTGAATGGAACCCAACGAACTCAAATCTGTATGAATTTTCGCCCAGGGACCACGAGGCTCATAGGTAGTCAACGATTCACCATTATACTTATGCATCGTATAAAGATTCTTATAGAGTGGCAGTGCAGCATCCATCACCAGTTTACAGTCCGTATCGTGTGCACGCAATAAAAGGGGCGGTTCATCCGTACGTCCCAAAGCCTGTAATCCGTCTTTCACTCCCGGAATAATTGTTTTTGTAAACCATTCTACATCGTCCTCAACTGTACACATCGCTTCACCCAGACAAACAAGTAATCCTACATTGGGATATTTTTCAATGAAAGCAGCAATGCTCTTGCGTGTATAATCGGCAATCAGAGGAGTAATGGGACGGTTACGATCCTGTGTTTTCAGTCCGTAATGTTCAGCAAAAGGTTTGGAAAGAATAATATTATAAAACATCTGTATCACAAAGATACCGCGTTTGTCCGCTTCTTCTGTGAGGAAAGAGAACATTTCTTCATTCATCTTGAATGTTTCTTCATCTACTTCCAGTGCAAACGGATAATCTTCCAGTTTCACCAATGACGCAAACGGATGACCGTTCCAAAGGTACAGCGAATTCATGCGGTTGGCAACCAACATATCCAAGTATTTAATCCATTGTTCTTTATCATAAAACCAGGGGAAACTTTCCGGCGTATACGGATATTCGTATACACCATGTCCCGGCAGGTAGGTCATCTTCTGTAATCCTACACATGCACCACGCAATACCATTTCAGGACCGTCTTTCAGTTCCTCCGGGAAGTTCAACTTACCATCCGAATCATTCACACGGTCAATCAGTTCACGGCATCCGTAAATGACACCACTCCCATCCCTGCCGGACACTCTGGTCAGATTGCCCGTCGTCGAAATATGAAAACCTTCTTTCTTGAGTGTCGTGTCATTTACTTCCGTCAACAGAATCGTTTTGATTTCAGGATCGGAGAATGTCGTGTCTCCCTGTTGCATCATTACCTGATAACCGGCTTTATCCAAGGTAGTCTGTAACTGCTCCGCACCAAACAAAACACGATTTGACGCATCCGGCGGAGTCATAATCTTCACGGTTTGCCTGCCACACGCTGCCAAAAAAAGTGTGCATGCCGCAAACATGAATAATCTGGTATTTTTCATTCTTCTGATATATATTATAGATTATATAATTCACTTCTTCACTAAGAGAAAGACGAAATAATCCCCTGTTTGTACTCATTTGTCTCTTTTTCCACTTTTCAGCACCAAATTTCCACTTTCATCCTGCTGTGATATGCAAACGCCTCATTATTTAAAAGTTATGCTTATCTTTGCCGGCTAGCTTATAATATAAAACAGAAAACAAGAGCAAACAATATGAAAGAACAAACAAATTATGACTATGAAAAATACGTTCAGATAGCAAAAATGGCCAAAATGGGATGGTGGGAATCTGATTTGAAGAATCAAGAATATATCTGTTCCGACTTTATTGTTGACTTACTCGGTCTTGAAAGTAACCGCATCAGTTTCACCGAATTTCACCAAAGAATACGTGAAGATCACCGGCTGCGTCTTAAAAATGAATATATGTCTCTTTCTTATCTGGAGACATACGAACAAATGTTCCCAATCCGGGCAAAAGACGGGGAAATATGGGTGTACTCTAAGATTAATTTCCAAAAGCCCGATAAAGAGGGATATAGGAATATGACGGGCTTTCTGCAATATATTGACAGACCGATCGATACTACGAATGAAAACATTGATTTCTTTCAAGTGAGCAATCTGCTTTACCAACAAACTAATATTTCATATTCATTGCTTGCTTTTCTGCAATGTGATGATGTCACTCAAGTGGTTAACAAGACATTAGGAGATCTCCTCAACCAGTTTTTGGGCGATCGTATCTATATCTTCGAAATAAACCGAAAAGAACAACGCCAGGATTGCACTTATGAGGTTACCGCCGAAGGAATATCCAAGGAACAGGAATTCTTGAGCAATATTCCCTGGGACCCTTCTACCTGGTGGAATCATCAGATAGCCGAAAGAAGGGCTATCATTCTGAACACGCTGGACGACATGCCCGAAGAAGCTGCGGAATATCGTCAGACGTTGGAGATACAAGATATCAAGTCGCTGATGGTAGTTCCGCTAATCTCTAAAGAAGAGGTATGGGGCTATATGGGAATTGATATGGTAAGAACGCAGCGTAGCTGGAGCAATGTGGATTATCAATGCTTCTCCTCTCTTGCTAATATTATCAGTATTTGCATCGAATTGCGAAAGTCGGAATTACAAGCCAAAGAAGATCGTCTAGCTTTGGACAACAGCGAAAAGATATTGAGAAACATCTATAAGAATCTTCCGGCTGGCGTCGAACTTTATGACAAAGACGGTTATCTGGTAGATATTAATGATAAAGAGCTTGAAATATTCGGCTTGTCTGACAAGAATGAAGCATTAAGAGTTAATTTGTTCGATAATCCCAATATTCCTTCAGAAGTAAAAGAGAAATTAAGAGCGAAAGAAGATGTCGATTTCTCCATTGATTATGATTTCTCAAAAATAAGCCAGTATGTGAACACCCGGAGAAATGGGATTATCAATCTTACTACAAAGGTTACTGCTCTCTATGATTCTCAAAATCAGTTTATCAACTATCTGTTTATCAACATAGATACGACGGAAACGACCAATGCATACACCAAGATACAGGAATTTGAGAATCTGTTTCTTCTAATTGGTGATTACGCCAAGGTAGGATTTGCTCATTTCAATGTATTGACAAGAGACGGATATGCCCAAGATACATGGTACAGGAATTTGGGAGAGAAAGAAGGTATTCCCATGCCACAGGTTATCGGAGTATATGCACATGTGGTTCCTGAAGATCAGGCTGTTCTGAAAAACTTTGTAGGTGAAGTGAAAACGGGAAAGGCAACCAGTTTGCGTAAAGAAGTTCGTGTATGCAGGGAGAATGGCAAATATACATGGACCAGCATTAACGTAATGGTCAGAGATTATCGTCCGCAAGACGGCATTATTGAGATGTTGTGTATCAATTATGACATCACGCCTTTGAAAGAAACTGAACAGAAATTGATTATTGCCCGCGATAAAGCGGAAGAACTGGATCGTCTGAAGTCGGCTTTCCTAGCTAACATGAGTCATGAGATCCGTACTCCTCTCAATGCTATTGTCGGTTTTTCCAGTCTTCTGGCAGAAACGGACAGCAGAAACGAACGGCAGGAATATATCAAGATTGTGCAAGAGAATAATGAACTTCTCTTGCAACTGATATCGGACATTCTCGATCTTTCGAAAATCGAAGCGGGAACATTTAATTTTGTATATACCAATGTGGATGTAAATGAGACGTGTGCTGAAATCATCAAATCAATAAGTATGAAAGTGAGTAAAGGTGTTGAATTGATTTTTGAGGAACCATTCCCGGAATGTTATATCTATACGGATAAAAACAGATTCACCCAAGTAATCAGTAACTTTATAAATAACGCGTTAAAGTTCACCCAGCAAGGCAGTATCACCCTGGGATATGAACAAGTATCCCATCAGAAAATAAAATTCTATGTGCGCGACACCGGAATGGGAATACCGGAAGAAAAGCAAAAGAGCGTATTTGAACGTTTTGTGAAGCTCAATACCTTTGTTCAGGGTACAGGACTTGGACTTTCTATCTGCAAAAGCATTGTTTCCCAAATGGGAGGAGAAATTGGCGTGGATTCGACCGAAGGAATAGGTTCCTGCTTCTGGTTTACACACCCGTACCATGCTGCTGACTAGACTGACCATAAGTGAAGAGGGGATTCAATGAATAATAGTTAATACTTATAATAATGAATAACCTCCAACAAGGAAAAAAGAATTGTATCTTTGCATTCCATTATTATCATTATTATGCAAAAGTATATAGAAACACCCCGTCTGATTCTCCGCGACTGGAAAGAAGAAGACATCCCGTTTTTTGCCCGTATGAATGCCGATCCGAATGTGATGGAGTTTTTTCTTAGTTCATTGTCATCGGAAGAATCATTTGCCTTTTATCAGCGTATTCAAAATGAGTTCCAAACCTGTGGCTTCGGTTTGTATGCTGTAGAACGAAAAGAAGATCATGCTTTTATGGGCTATACCGGACTACATCAGATTACATTTGATGTAGACTTTGCTCCGGGCATAGAAATAGGCTGGCGGTTAGCACACGAATATTGGGGACAGGGTTATGCTCCTGAAGCTGCAACAGCTTGTTTGGAGCATACACGCAATAAAATGGATATAAAAGAACTCTTTTCTTTTACTTCCCTTCTCAACCAACGGTCAGAACGTGTAATGCAGAAAATAGGAATGGAACGAGTAAGGGAATTCGATCATCCGCTTGTCCCTGGTGAACATCCGTTGTGCAGGCATGTGTTGTATCACATCAAATTTTAAAAAGCTATTGACTTTCCTCTTTTAATTTCGTATATTCCAATAAAAAAGTCCCCGATTAACAATCCCCATTAAAATGAGGAACCGTTAATCAAGGACTACTCCACTAACTAATTAACAATGTATTATAAATGATAGGTAACAATTCTTTCTTCGGGTGAATCGATCCAGAGGCGCCATACTCCTACCGACACTTTTTCCGGTGTTCCGATATTTGCTTTAGGTGGACGACGGCTTTTGATGGTCAGATAGCCTTTCCCTTCTGTTGCTTTCACTTTCATCGTTTTGCTGTTCATATAGACATGGATATTGCCATTTGGAGTGGGCACAGTGCCTTCCATCCATTTCAATCCTCCCAATACAGGAGCAATAGCAAACTCTTTATATCCTTCTTTTACAGGTTTCACTCCCAGATAATATTTGCCCAACAGGTAGATAGGACTCGCTCCCCAGGCATGGCACAAACTCTTTCCGTATGGACGGCCATACATGGCAAGATGTTGCGTTCCGGTTTCTTCCGGGTTATATTTTTCCCAGAAGGAGGTAGCTCCTTCCTTCAACATTCCTCCCCAATAGGCTTTCATTTCTTTCATTACAGCATCTTGTTCGCCAAGAGCACAAAGTGCTTCCAGTTCGTAAAAACGCATATAGGGAGTCGTTATTTTCAGAATACTGTCATTTAGCAAAACAGACTGTTTAATGGCTTGTTGCTTATCTTCATTCAAATATTGAAAGAAGACAGAAAACATATTCGCATAACGGGTGACCGCATCACTTTGCTGACCGTTGACGCAGTTATGTACAAATGCCTGTTTCTCGTTATTCCAGAAGGCAGGTTCTAACTTTGCTTTCAAAGCAGCAGCCAGTTTCTCGTATTTCTGTTTGCCATTGGCATCTCCAACCAGTTCCGCACACAAAGCCATTGTTTCCAGACTTCTGCAAAATAAGATTTGTTCAAAAGAGAGTTCGCCTTTTTTATCCAGATAGCCGTCTGCCCAGTCCACAAATACCCAGTCGCCGGTCATGCCTTCTACCATGCCATTCTTATTGGTACGTCCCAACACGTAATCCATCATTGTTTGCATACGTGGATACAGTTGGTTGACAAAATGGCGGTCGCCACTATACATATAATAGTCATATACGCTAAGGAACCAGTAGAAAGTATAATCCATGATTGTATTACTGTGGCTGGTCACAGGGTCTTTGCCACGAAGTAACCAGATTGTACGTTTGACGGACTCGTTATCAAAGAAAAGATAGTAGTTCATCAAATAACTTTGGATGGCATCGCCACTCCATACCCAACGGTCACGTTTGATACCATCAATGAAGAATTCGCGGGTAGTGAGATGCATGGTGTATGCGCCAACTTCCCAAATACGATTCAGTTCTTCATCATTGCAACGGAAATTTCCGCGGTATTCTTCAGGAAGATATTCATATTGCATGGAGACTTCTCCAATCTGTACACCCGGCTCGTGAGTTACATAGACATAACGGAAGGCTTTGCTGTTCTCCAATGTATATTCGTTTTCAGAATTACTCAAAGGAGAAGTGCTGCGGATAGCAAGGTCGGTCACTTGTCCCGGTTCGAGCAAGAGTTTGTCCAATGTTTCGCAATATGCTTTATCTTTTGCTTCTTCCGGGCTTTCACCATAATAAATTTCTATTTTTCCTTTTCCGGAAAGATTCTTCAATGTGATAAATCCGAATGTTTCTTTTCCAAAATCATAAAGGATACCTCCTTCGGGCTGTTCTGTCTTCGTAACAGGTTGCTGCGGTTCACGCATCAGACTGAATTGGGAAGGACGTTGGGTAGCTCCGTCAAAGTTCCAGCATCCGGCATCCATATAGATAGTGGCAGATGTGTCACTCGCTTTTCCGCTCTCGTCAATCCATTCTTTATCTTCGTAAGTTACACGCCAGGAAGAGTCTGAATTCACTGTTTTTCCCTTCACATAAATAGTGGGAGGAGTTGCCTGATTCCAGACTTTGATGTTCAGATTATGTTTTCCGGCCGGAAGCAACATGGTTTCCGGCATACCGAACTGGAGCTTTCCATCCAGTTTGACGTTGTACTTTCCTTCGGCAGCAATAAAGATTTCTTCCGGCTCGGAAAGATTCAGTTGCTTGCTGAATTCTACGACAACATAATGACTGTCCGTTTTCCAAAAAGGAGGAAAAAATGCACCTCGTTCCGTACGACGGTTATTCATTTGATTTCCCAGCCAGATTTCGTAGTCTCCCGGATACCATATCCAGGTCTGGGCAAATGTGCTGCTTGCCAAAGACAAGGCACTAAGCAATATCATATATTTCTTTTTCATTTTTCTTTCTATTACTAACAAACTGAATCATAAGAAATAATTCGTTCCACAGTGGTTGACGTTTAGTTCCACATCTGTTTCCCTTTAGTTCTACAATTGTTTTCCTTTAGTTCCATATCTGTGGAACGAATCACGTATTACAGTTAACAGGGTCGACGCATTATATTTTTTACTATCTTACAACTTGTATTTTATTTTTATATTATTGACTATTAGTGTATTATCTATTGTATATGTCGATTATTTTCCTTATCTTTATAAGATATTATAAAACATAAACTAACATGAAAATTGGCATAATTGACCTTTGTAAACAAATAGAAGATCCTAGGATGAACCGCAAAAAAGTACATAAAATGGAAACTATTATCTATATATCCATTGCTGCTGTAATCTGTGGCGCCCAGTCTTGGAATGAGATTGAGGAATTTGGCAATGCGAAAATTGCTTTTTTCAAAAGTCGCATACCTGACCTGGAGTTCATCCCTAGTCATGATACTTTTAATAGATTCTTCAGTATAATAAAGCCCGAGTATTTTGAGTTGATCTTTCGTAATTGGGTAAAACAAGTTTGTCAGGAGGTGAAAGGCGTTGTAGCTATAGATGGCAAGCTCATGCGTGGTCCAAGCCAATGTGATGGAGAGCATACTACGGGAAAAGAAGGATTCAAATTATGGATGGTTTCCGCCTGGTCTGCCGTTAATGGAATTTCTTTAGGTCAGGTAAAAGTAGATGATAAAAGCAATGAAATCACAGCTATTCCATTGTTGATTAACTCTTTGGAACTAAGTGGTTGTATTGTTACAATTGACGCGATGGGATGCCAGAAAGATATAACCCAGACCATTATTGAGCGTGATGCAAATTATATTATAGCTATAAAGGAGAATAAGAAAAAAAATTATCAACTAGCTAAACAAATTATTGACGATTATCAGGATAGAGATGAAATAATCAATAGAGTCACCAGGCATGTGTCGGAAAATACCGGACATGGAAGAGTTGAGAAAAGAACCTGTACTGTAGTCAGTTATGGTTCTATAATGGAGAAAATGTTTAAGAAGAAACTTGTGGGGTTGAAGTCTATTGTAGGGATAAAGTCGGAGAGAACAATAGTAGCAACAGGAGAATATACTCAAGAGGTCAGATACTATGTAACTTCACTTGATAATACCAAACCGGAGGAGATTGCATCTGCCATCAGACAGCATTGGTCTATTGAGAATAATCTTCATTGGCAATTGGATGTTACCTTTCGAGAAGACTACAGTAAAAAGGTGAAAAATGCAGCCAGAAACTTTTCGGTGGCAACAAAGATGGCACTTACCATACTAAAGAAGGATAAAACAACAAAAGGAAGTATGAATCTGAAAAGACTAAAAGCCGGATGGGATGAAAAATATTTGTCACAACTTTTACAGAACAATAATTTTTAATGCGTCTGCCCTGTTACAGTTAAATGACTTGTCAATACCTACTGAATATTTAGTAAATCCTTATATCCTGCTTCCAGTCCCGCACGTTCACGAATAACACTATCCACTTTCGGGCCATTGTTTTCCCATACATTTCCCGGACCATTGGCATTTTGCAGATACTTCTCTCCTTCTGTCCAATTATCACGTACAGTGATAAAGGAAGAACCTTCATCCGTATAAAGATAGAACCAGTGATTAGGATCGTGTACATACCCCGGCTTATAAATACTATGCACGCAATTCTCCGTTACATAACTTTTCGGCTGCGAACCGAGTGTGTAAATACCTGCCACATCATACATGTGTTTCGCATAATGATGAATCAGATTGGCATGTACTCTGTTATTACGCATACAATTCACAGTTTGCGTCCATCCCCAACCAAGACTGATACCACTATAAGGCACTTCACTGATTTCATTATGCTCGATATTGACGTCTCCTACATATCCCGCAGCAATGGCAAGGCATCCCCAATCTTCATTGCCTATTTCCGTGAAATAACAATTATTGATTTGTTGCTGTGTGCATACTTCCCGACGATCAGCAGGATCGTATGGCAAATGCGTCTCATGGGCAGCCGGAGAAAAACTGCCGACTAACAGACCATTTCCGGCAATATCGCGGAAGAGACAGCCACGAACAACACCGCCTTGCACCGCTTCTTCATAATCCAATCCGGTTGAACCTAAATGCTCGAACCGGCAACGCTCGAAATCAATCTGCCTTGCAGCAGCCACACGAACAGCAGCTGCGGGACGTCCCAACCATCCTTGGTTATCCAACGGATGATTCAAGTAATCCCGTTGCATTTTCGGATCAATCCGGTAACCATCTGTCAGATACATACCTGCCTGAAGAGGTACATGTCCTTTTTCTGACGGACGCATCCATGTAGTATAGGAAAAAGTAATTTTCTCGAAACGAATATGACACACAGGACGATCCACAGTTCCTTCCACCCGTACTAATGTCTCAACAGCAGGTACGATCACTTTCGCCTCCTGCATCTTCTCTCCTTCCCGTGGATAATAATATATCTTACGGGCATCTATATCATGATACCATTCTCCGGGTACATCCTGCAATTCGCGGGCATTTGTCAGATAGAAAGCAGAATTATGTCCGTCTGTCGTCACCATCGGACGCGGCCAGGGATGCTCAAACTGAATCCGACTTTCCGGTTGATGAAAACGTATTGCCGCGCTATCTCCCTGCACTTCAACTGAACGAATCCGAAGATTGGCAACACACCACATCTGATGTAATACCATCTCGGCATATTTAGCTTTCAAATTCCCTTTATTATCAATAAGCCTGCGAATGGAAACTGCAGGTACATAAAGAATTTCATTCTTCTCATCCACACTGCAAATGCGATTCATCTTTTCGAAATCCTCCACATCACGGGCACGAACTGCCTTTTTTCCATTCACCCACAACTGGCGGAAATCCAATGGACGTCCATTAAATACCGGTACATCTGCTACCCAAACTTTCCCTTGCTTCTTCCAGCCATTTATGCTGATTCCTCCACTCAATATCACTTTTTCATCGCCTACCGAGCGAATGATTGTGGGCGATTCTTTGGTTCCGCTATCTTCCGGACGGATAAAAAACGGTTCATGGAAGGCATAGGTTCCACCTTCCATATAGATTGTGATTCCACCTTGAATACGGTTATCCTCTGTCCTGCGCCATTCTCGTGCTTGTCGTAAGGCAGAAGTCAGCGTGGCTTTAGGAGATTGACGAGTTCCGTCGTTGAAGTCACTACCCTTGGGAGAAATCCATATCTCACCGGCCAATAGCCAGTGACTGCACAAGATACATATAGCCGTTACAAATAACTTTTTCATGATTTTTTTCATTTCTGTATACTAAACAATCCGGACTATCTGGCAAGAGGCATCCATACAGTCATTTCTCCCTTTTCTCTGTTTCCCCAGGCATAATAAGGAATCAAACGGATATTTACTGTCTTTTCAGCCTGAACAACCGGCCGGTAAAGCACTCCTTCCCACGAAGTTGCAGATGCCAGACGTGCCATTCCTTCAAGTGCAACAATCGGACTGCCTTCAATTGTGATTTTCTTCGGAGTTAGTTTTATATCAGCGGGAATCAATACGTTATCAATCTTTTCCCCGTTTGCAATATCCATACTTTCCAGACAGTAAACCAACGGCCCGCGCTTCACGACCACCTGATTACGAATCTCCTCTGCTAACGGATGGGCTTCGAGCAAACGGACAGGCATATCCATCACCAGCTCCACTACATCCCCCTTCTTCCATGTACGATTTACTTCCGCATACGAATTTGCCTTTGCATTGGTTTGCAGCGGCTGTCCATTCACTGTGAGCGTAGTCTTTTCGCACCATTCAGGAATACGTAAGAAGAGCGAGAAAGCACCCGCCTTACGAGGAACTCTATCCAACGTTACGCGTACCTTTCCTTCCCAGGGATAATCCGTCTCTTGTGTTAATGCCAGCTCTCCTTTGTCTTTCCAAGTCGTAGTCAGCGTATTTGCACCATACAAGTTACAGTAAATGCCTTCCGGACTCAATGTGTAGGCGTAATTCTGTGCCTGACACAATGTACGCAATGTATTCGGCGGGCAGCAGAAACAACTGATATATTCCGTCCGTTCTTTCGGCCAACGAAGCGTGTAAGGAAGATCGGCACTGATACGAAGCGGATTGGTATAGAAATATTTCTTTCCGTCCAGACTGATACCGCTCAATACGCTATTATAAAGACAAGTCTCTACAAGATCAGCATATTTCGCATCCCCTGTCACTTCCAGCATACGCCAGTTGAAAAGCATATTTCCGATATTGGCACATGTTTCATTGTGCGCTGTACTATTCGGCAACTGATAAGGACGTCCGTAGCTCTGATGTACCTTCTGAATACTATCCGGCTCATAGCAAGTCCCGTCCGGTGACGTTCCATCATAAAGAGCACCACAAGCTCCGGTCACGTACATCTTCCGGGTGACAATATCATTCCAGATACTAGTCAGATTTTTCATCAACTGTTGTTCGCCTGTCTCGGCATATACATCCGCTACTCCTGCATACAGATAATTTGCACGTACGGCATGCCCCATTGCACGATATTGGTCGCGGAAAGGAATACGATCCTGATTATCATCCGTTCCGTTTTCCACCATACCGCGAATATCAATCAGGTTCTTCGAAAGTTCCAGATAACGGGGATTTCCTGTGGCACGATACATTTCGACCACTCCCATATAATGTGAAGGGCAAATGGCATTGCGAGCCAGTTCGGCAGAAGCCGTTTCGTAAAAGTGGCAAAGAAAATCTGTCGCTTTCACAGCAGCATCAAAAAGAGTAGTCTTTCCGGTGGCACGACGATGCACAATACCCGCCATCATCAGGTGTCCCAGGTTATATGTCTCAAAGTTCAGCCGATTGGCAAAAGCTCCTTTTTCATTCTCGTCACCTACTTTCGTTCCAATGACCGTTTGTTTATGCTGATCCCCTAATGCATGAGAGTCAATGCCTTTATTCAGTTCTTCGATAACAACAGGCGTATGTATATAACCGTCTGCACGTTGGGCTTTTACGACACAAGTAATAAAGTTATCCATTAACTTATCCAGTTCCGGATCTTTGTTGACAGCATAGACAGAAGCCACACCCTCCATCCATTTATACATATCTCCGTCATGGAACGGAGGTCCCCAATGTTCACCCTTACACACACCAGCGGCAATCTCAAAATTACGGAAACCGTGAGAGATCTCCGGCGTGTTCCAAGTGTTCCACATACTTTGCAGGGAAGTCCGGCTAAATACCTGAAAGCGATCTCCCCAGAATCCATCTGTCCAATGTACGGCACTGATTCCGGTATTCGCCATCTTCGCAAAACGGCTCTGACTCATATCCGTCAATCCATTGCTTTGCGCAAGTGCTCCCGTAACGGAGGCGGAAGCTAAAAGAAGTAACAGTTTTATCTGTTTCATTAATATGGATAATTTAAAATTTACACAATATCTTTATAAAAAGACGTGATTATCCGTATTTTGTACTCAATAAAACGAAAGCGAAGATTGCTAAGCAACCCTCGCTTTCAGTAAAAAAAGATCTGTATTAATCTTTATTTCTTATTTATCAGGTGTATAATTCAACTCCGCCTTTCTCGCCTGCGAATGTTGAAATTGTCGTGCAACCTTATACTCATGTCCGTCTTTTAATAAATAACTCCCTGTCTGCTTAAACCAAAAACCTACATTCGCATCTATACATTGCTGCCGGATATCCAATACCCACTCGTAGTCACATACTCGGACTTCTTTGCCTGACTCTCCTCCTGCAACTACCTGTTCCACCCACTCTCCCAGCTCACCTCTGAAATCAATCCGACTAAGAAGCGGCTCGCAGATAATGATTTTATGTTTAATAGAGATTTCTTTATAAATAGGTAAACGATAATCCACTCTATCTTGGTTCTCCATCGTGCAGCAGATGGTCACATTGTCATAGCCATCTCCCCAATCGGGAGGCAGACACTGTTGCAACCGGTCTATCCGCTTAGTGATAAAGAGGAAACGAAGATCCTGCCGTATCCGCATCATCTCCCACGCTTCGGCACGCCATTCATCCGCATCTTCAATGAGAAAATCTGAAGTAAAACAGGTATATACCAAATTCCCCGAAGGTATCTTATACGTACCATTCTTTTTACGCTGCAAGGGTAAATCGAATTTTTCTGTCTTTGTCACCACCGAACTGTCTTTTCCATATTTACCATCCGTCCGATATACATAGCAATGACGGCAGCCCTCACTCAATTTGTGACAGCCGTGCCAAAGATTCCACATTGAAGCTTTTTCACCCATCTCCTTTTTTCTTCAAAAATATATTTAATATTACATATACATAATTATAAAAAGAGTGCACCTTATTCTTTATCAGAAAAAAGGTGCACCAAAACACAAACAAAACAAACAATAGAGCGACCTTCACAGGCAGCCGATCCACGAGGGATCTTTATCTTAATCTGCCCATCTTGACAAGGGCAACATTCACATTTTCAGATCATGTAATTCAGAGCATCACAGCAGAAATTTTCGCCCTCATGCTGCTTATATGTCATATACAAATATTATTATACAATTTGCTCTATTAAACCCGATGTCACTTTACAAAGATAACACTATTCTATGTATTTCTATGAAAATGCCCAAAAAGAATTATTCTTTTTCTCATTCCAAACTTTAGCTATAAGCCAAAACATACAAGCTGAATGTCTAATATCCATCATTTCACATATCGCTCCAGCCCTTCCTGCAGGAACTCCATATATTTTGGAATATCTTCATTATATGCATACGACTTATTCAACGGATTACCATCATTATCCAGCAATACATAAAAAGGTTGGGCATTTGCTCCAAACTTCACCCGTTGCAGATAGCTCCATTTATCGCCTACTGTTCGTAAAGTGCGTTCCGTTCCATTCTCCACAACATTTATAGGCTCATTCAATGGAGTTTTATCATCCACATACAAAGAGATAAGTACATACTCATCATTGATGATACCACCCACTTTACTATCTGTCCATACAGCCGTCTCCATCTT
>PVMM01000688.1_pt1 | contig 16875 bp, 18 predicted proteins | sample 1853381 | NCBI WGS metagenome assembly PVMM01 (sample SAMN08533509, study PRJNA380276) | Human gut metagenome, whole genome shotgun sequencing project. | isolation source: participant 1, synthetic long reads | host: Homo sapiens | collected 2017 | reverse complement strand
AAAACTTACTATTTTCCAAAATTATATATTGAAATTTTTAGAATTAAGTTGTAAAATAAGCATATAAATTATGTAATTTACTCATATTAACTCTCATGGAGGTATTATATGTGCTGGTGTGATATTGTAAGTAAAGCTAAAATTGGCAGTTTAAAACATTTAGGTAATGGTATGGAAGGTTCTTTAAGATTTTTAGCAGAAATCATTGTAGGTCTTAGTATCCTTCGTGTATTCGTAAACTGGATTTTTGGCATTTAGACCTTACAATTAAACAGGAATATATAAAAGACGCTTAGTAATCTAAGCGTCTTTTTTAGTATGTTATTAAGTTATCGATCTTTATATATCTATATAAATCGCTAGATTATATTATTGATATGCTTCGCTGCAATCAATATATTCCATAATCAATTGGCAGATTTGACCATCTTTATCAAATGCCCAGTATACAGGGTATAAACCATCACCAAAGCCAGATTGAATCATTGGCACAGTCAATTCGGTTTCAGGAATTGTAAAGTTAATCCAGTCCCCTTTAGAGCGTTGGTATTGAGGATATGCCATAGCATTTAATTGGAATAAATCGCTATAGTAATCATCGTAAATGTTCTTATCCGGATAGTTAGTATGCCATTGATCATAAAACTTTCTGTAGGTCTCAATTGTTTCAGCATCAACTACTGTAGCAAGACCAGAATCTACAGGGAATCCAATGTAGCTTTCACCATCATCAAGATCTGTTAAATCTTCTGTACCTTTTAATGCTAATTCATAATTCACAGGCTCATTACCACTAAAAACAACGCGGCTTGCTACATAACGGTATTCATTAGGTTCCATTTCAATAATTTTTGTTTCCAACAAGTACGTACCTGGTTCTACCGTTCTAATATATGTATCAGGTTTATTCGGCAATGTTACCAAAGGGTCACAGCATGTAATATGGCCTGTTGGAAATGTTACAGTCCACATTGGCAATGTATGCAACGGAAAGCCTTTTAGCTCTTTGCGATCAAATAAATCATGATATGGTACGGTAGGTTTTAATTTACCTTCAGAACCTAAACGGTTAAACGTTTGAATCCATTCACTTGTCAATTTAGATTGTTCCATATTACTCCTCTGCTTCGTGTTTACAATGTATATACTCGCCCTCTAACACTTCATATGCTGCTGTTTTGCGTATAATTTGTTTAACTAATGTATCTAATTTGGAACCATTTGTATAGTCTGCAGGTGCATAATAGCGTATGCGGTGATGACGCATCATCTTATACACCTTATCTTTATCCTTCTTTATAGGATCATAAACACCAATGGAATGCCCACCATTTGCATTAACCAGGCTCATACAAGGAATATCGGTATCACTATCCCCAATGTAAATCATATTACGGAATGGTACACGTTGATCCTCAGGTTTCACATAATCGTTAACGCCTGTATCATTAATATCTAGAATTCCTTTTTGAATACGGAATAAAAACTGAGTTTTATTCGTGTAGTTAATAGCTTGCGCAGGCCATACAGCTACACCTTTGTCATCAAACATAAATGCACTGGCATAGATTTTGGTGAAAGCTCCCTCTTTCGCCATTTCAGTACCTTCTATCATCTCTTTTAAACCAGAAGATATGATGTAATGTTCAATGCGTACACCGTGTTCTAAACCATATTCACGAATACGTTCAAACCAAGTGCGAACACCTTCATATAGTTCCACTTGATTGCCATATTCCATAAGCTTTTCTCGAGTTACATAAAAACGGCCCACTGCTTCTTGAATCATCTTGTACATATAAGCCAAATTATTATCCATATCATTTTTCTTAGCCAGTTGATTAGATTCTTGCCAGAACTGTTTGATTTGCTCTTCATCATAGCCAACAGATTGGATAAAGCCTTGTGCCTGCATATCATCAGGTGTTAAGGTCTTATCAAAATCATAACACATAGCTAGTACTGGCATAGACGATTCAGATGATTGTAATGATGCTTTACTGTCAGTCTTATAGGTGATCATACTCCACCTCCTTGTAATAATACATAAACAATTAAAAGTAGTTTAACTCTCTTATATTCTTGAGGTGACCCAACCCCTTTTGTCTATATTTTACACGATACGTCAACGCTATAGGCGTAAAAGCAGGTCATAATTCTCCTTAAAATAAAGAATCTTGTGTGTAATTTGTATCTACAATCCAGCTTTTTTCCGCACTTTCTTTAATAATTGCTGTTTTTGAAAGTTTTCCAATAAGTAAGCTAGAGTTCGGATCATGTAATAAGCAATTTTGGCGAACTGCAGCCTGATTTGTATTGGCATAACAATAGCGACAAAAATGGCTACAAGTATCATAGGCACCTATATCACCATGTAAATAACAATTACACTCTAGTCTAGCTGGTGTACGTTTCGGTGCTTTTAATTTTACGTTCCAAGCACGTTCATAACAGTCTAGCGTAAAACAGCCCTCTGTATTAACACCTAATTCTTTGAAAATGTCCCCTTCTCCACAGGTTTTAAGTATCATATGATGAGAATGAGCTATAGATACTAACTCTTTAATAATCTTTGTTTGAATATCTAAACTTGGTCTATAACCTTCGGGAAATTTCTGAGCTACCTTCTCAAAAATATCTAAGAAACTTACAACTACCGTATCTGTATATCCTTCGAGGGCTTTAGCCATTTTATAAAAGCTTTCAAAATGAAAATCAACTGTATAGTTGTGGGTTAAAATAATAGGATCATAACGCCACACCATGGACTGAGGATTACGTTTTGTAGATATGTGTTTAAATCCGTCTATTACTAAATCCACTTGTGGTACATTAGTCTCTATATCTGCTCCATATGGAGTTATAGTCATATGCCAATACTGTCTATAATCATTTATTTCATGTAAGAGCGGAATGAAAGGCAACGGATTCTTTGTACAAAACGCAATACCATCTACAACCTCATGATTGATAGGATATCGTGTTATCTGCATTGGATTATAGGGATTGCGTACATCTACAAATCCTTGGCGGACGCGATTAATTAACCATTGCCCATAAAAGGCAGGAATATCCGTACGCTGTCCCGTCTGTAAAATCATTGTCCTGCCCTTTCATAAAACAAAAATATAGATGTATTATATCATACTCAATATTAATTATTTATGGAGTAAGTGTGATATTTATAGTATGGTACATTCTCATTTTATGGTACTATTAAGTGTATTAAAAATGAGGAGAACTGAAAAATGAATGATATATTTGAAAAAAATCATCCTATGAAGGATGATAAAAAGTTTATTACCTCCTATTGGAGTGACCGAGCTCGTGATTTTGGCTCTTTACGAGCTAAAGAATTAGAAAGCCCTAAACTTAAGCTTTGGCGTGATGAGTTAATGAGTCATATTTTTGATTCTGACCGTTCTTTACGTATTTTAGATATTGGTTGTGGTGCAGGTTTTTTCAGTATTATTCTCTCTGAAATGGGTCATACAGTACATGGTATTGATATTACCCCAAATATGATTGATGAAGCTAACCAACTGGCCGAATCACTAAATTCTGATGCTACCTTCTCTGTTATGGATGCTGAAAATTTAAGTTTTGATACGAATACATTTGATATCGTTGTAGCTCGTAATGTAACATGGAATTTACCACATCCAGATAAAGCCTATGCTGAATGGTTACGTGTCATCCGTCCTGGTGGATTAATTCTAAACTATGATGCGGAACATGCACGCAATCATCATAATTTACCACAATCTGTACATCATGCCCATGAACATGTGAGCAATGAACTAAAGGAACGTTGTCATACAATCTACCATATGCTAGAGATTTCATCCTACACACGTCCTCAATGGGATAAAGAACTACTCATTAAAATGGGTGCCAGCTCTGTATCGATTGATCCTACTGTAGGTCCTCGCATTTATAGTGAAGAAGATGAATTCTATATTCCAGTACCTATGTTTTTGGTAAAAGCCATTAAATAATCATTTAATAATTGCTAATAACTTAATAAAACTATTATATATACACAAAACCCACTCCATGAAATCTCATGAGTGGGTTTTCTTTATATACTAATCAATACGTTAGTTAAAAAGTTTAGTTACTAAAATATTCTTGAGCCTTAGTGATTTCTGCGCGAAGTTTTTCTTCATCAATAGTAAGCAGTTCTTTGTCTTTCATAAGGACTTTACCGCCTACAATTGTAGTATTAGCATCAGAACTGTTTGCGGAGTATACAAGTGCTGCTAAATCGTTGTAACGAGGCATCCAGTGCATACCAGATACGTCATATAATACGATATCTGCGCGATACCCTTCTGCTAAAACACCAAGGTCTGTATAGCCTAATGCTTTTGCACCTTCTACAGTGCCCATATTCCAAGCTGCTTGTGCAGGAATGGCTTTAGGATCGTAGAGACGTGCTTTGTGTAAGGTAGCAGCAAGGCGTACTTCTTCGAGCATATCCGCATTATTATTAGAAGCAGAACCATCTGTACCGAGACCAACAGTATACCTTTACTGATCATTTCAGGAACTGGTGCAATACCACTTGCTAATTTAAGGTTAGATTGTGGATTATGAGCAACAGCTACATTGTTTTCTGCCATAATATCCATATCTTCGTCTGTTACATGAACACAGTGTGCAGCTAATGTAGTATTCCAGAATAACCCTAAATCATGCATATGAGCAATTGGTGTCTTACCAGTAGCTTTTATAACATTCTCTACTTCCCCTTTTGTTTCGGACAAAGTGCATATGAATGCCACAATTTAGTTCATGAGATAAGGCGATAACCTTTTCCATGTACGCATCTGGACAAGTATATGGTGCATGCGGTCCAAGTAATACCTTGATACGGTCATTATCAAAGCCATTCCATGTGCGGAATAAATCAGCATTTTCAACTAATGCTTGATCTGCTGTTGGGGATACACCTGCTAAGCCACGAGATAGTACGGCGCGAATACCAGTTTCTTTTACTACCTCAGCAGTAGTATTCATGAAGAAATACATATCGCTAAAGGTTGTTGTACCAGAACGCAACATTTCAGCGATGCCAAGTTGTGTGCCATACCGTACATATTCATCGTTAAGCTTTGCCTCAGTTGGCCAAATAGCAGTTTCTAGCCAGTCCATGAGCTCAAGATCATCTGCATAGTTTCTAAATAAACCCATTGCAATGTGCGTATGTGTATTAATAAGACCTGGAGCAGCCAATTGGCCTTTCCCATCTAATACATCCTTAGCAGACTCTTTAGCCTTTTCTACTTCACTATCCTTTACAATAGATGTAATAAAGCCATTTTCAATTTCAATGGCATGATTCTTGAGAACGCCCTCATTAGTTAAGACGTCTACATTGGTAATCAATAAATCAGACATAAGCTTCCTCATAGGTATAACCGAGCTAAAATAGCTCGGTTATATTTGGTTAATTAATTTACTTTTGTTAGGTAATCGATTTGTTCTTGTGTTAAAGAATCTAAGTCGTAACCCATGGAGTTCAATTTAAGTTTTGCAATTTCCACATCTAATTCATGAGGCAATACATATACCTTAGGGTCCATATCTTTACCATTATGCAAAATATGTTCTGCTGCAAGGGCTTGCATAGCAAAGGATAAAGTCCATAATTTCTGCAGGGTGACCATCACCAGCTGCAAGGTTAACAAGACGACCTTCAGCCAATACATAGAGTTTACGACCATCTGCCATAGTATAGCCTTCGATGTTTTGACGAACACGTTCATGACTTACTGCAAGTTCTGTAAGATCAGCTACATTAACTTCACAATCAAAGTGACCAGCATTACATAAGATAGCTTTATCTTTCATTACTTCGTAATGTTCTTTTACAATAACATCTTTACAACCTGTTACAGTACAGAAAATATCCCCTACTTTAGCAGCTTCAATCATAGGCAATACTTTGAAACCATCGAATACAGCTTCAATAGCTTTGATTGGATCTACTTCTGTTACATATACGTGAGCACCAAGGCCTTTTGCACGCATAGCAACGCCTTTACCACACCAACCATAACCAGCAACAACGACGTTTTTACCTGTTACTGTTAAGTTTGTAGTACGCATAATACCATCCCAAACGGATTGACCTGTACCATAACGGTTATCAAAGAGATATTTACAGTAGGAATCGTTTACTGCAATCATAGGGAATGTCAATTGTTTAGCGTTCTCTAATGCATATAGACGATGTACACCTGTTGTAGTTTCTTCACTACCACCTAACAAACGTTCTTTTGCATCTTGGCGTGTTGTGTGCAACAAGTTTACCAAGTCACCACCATCATCGATAATAATGTGTGGTTTATGATCAAGAGCCTTGTTAAGGAAGTTGAAATATTCTTCTCAGTACAATCATACCAAGCATATACAGTTAGTCCCATATCAACGAGACCGCCGCAACATCATCTTGTGTAGATAATGGATTGGACCAGTTACAATAACATCAGCGCCACCGCGTTTTAATACAGTAGCTAAATATGCTGTTTTTGCTTCCAAGTGAACACTTACAACAATAGTTTGACCTTTGAAAGTTTGTTCTGCTTCAAAACGATCGCCTAATGTATTCAATGTAGGCATAAAGTTAGAAACCCAATCAATTTTTTTACGGCCTTCTGCAGCTAAATTAATATCTTTAATTAAAGATTGCATAATAACTCCTTTTACTAATATGAGTTGATATAGTTAAAATAAAGATTTGATAATAAACCCAATTGGATTTGTTTGTTATTTAGATTCTACAATTTGACGTAGCTTATCAATAGACTCTTCATAGTTAGGTTTTAAAACACCTTCTTCAGTAATGATAGCAGTCACTAGTTCATGTGGTGTAACATCGAAAGCTGGATTTAGTACATCAATACCATTAGGTGCTATTTGAACACCATGTAACGATGTCACTTCATAATCATCGCGCATCTCAATAGGAATATCGCTACCATTTTCTAAGGTAAAGTCAAATGTACTATACGGTGCCGCCACATAGAATGGAATGTTATGGAATTTAGCTAACACAGCCACACCATAAGTACCAATCTTATTGGCTACATCACCTTTAGTAGTGATGCGGTCTGCGCCTACGATAACTGCATCAATAAGGCCATGTTGCATCGCATAAGCAGCCATATTATCTGTTTCCAATGTTACAGGAATGCCATCCTCATGTAGCTCAAATGCAGTAAGTCTAGCACCTTGCAATAATGGTCGTGTTTCATCTGCATAAACTCGTTCCAATTGACCATTTTCATGAAGCTTACGAACAACACCCAGTGCTGTACCTAGACCACCTGTAGCTAATGCACCGGCATTACAATGGGTTAAAATACGAATATTCTTTTGACCTTCAAATAAAGTTGCTCCTGCTTCTGCCATACGCGATTCAAAGATACGTCTTCTTCATGAATAATAATGGCTTCTTTCGTAATGAGGTCTACCACATCACTCATAGAGGACATGCTTTCAACTTGATTTTTTACTAAAGAAATCACCCGATCTATAGCCCAAGCTAAGTTGATTGCAGTAGGCCGAGTTTCTTTTAAAGTCTCGCTAAATTCATATAAGCTTGTAAGTTGTTCACTAAATGGAGCCTCTAAACGGCCTGCTTCCATAGCAGCTAAAATTAGACCATAACTAGCAGCTACACCAATGGCAGGTGCCCCACGAACGCGAAGCATTTTAATAGCCTTCAGCCACTTGACGCCAATCCGTGCAGTGAACATAAGTAATTTCAGTAGGTAATTTAGTTTGATCTAATAGCACCAGCGTATCTTTACGCCATTCAATATTAATCATACATTCTCCTTCGATGAACTATTGCGTATCGTTATGAACGGATTATAGTTTAAAGCCACCATATTCATGCATGCGATTATGCGCATCATAACGAGCATCTACATCGATTACATCAATAGCACCTAAAATGAGAGCTTTAAGCTGAGCTGCCATGTCGCCCATCATTTCTACCACTTCACTATGTGTTAGAGCAGATTCAGAGATACCTGCTGCATAGTTGGTAATCATAGAAATCGTAGCATATGCCATTTCAGCTTCATTAGCTAAATTTACTTCAGGTACATTTGTCATGCCTACTGTATCCCCACCAAGCATGTGGAACATTTTAATTTCCGCTGGTGTTTCAAAGCGCGGACCTTCTGTACATACATAAGTACCACCATTATGAACAGACAAACCTTGTTCAGTACCAACCTTTTGAAGAATATCACGTAGTTCTGGACAATAAGGATTTGTTACATCCAAGTGTGCTACTGGACGGTCACCACCTTCATAGAATGTAGTGATGCGGTTTTTAGTAAAATCTAAGAATTGATCAGTCAAAACAAAATGACCAGGCTTAAAGTTTTCATTTAAAGAACCTACAGCTGTCGTAGAGATAATAAATGTAACGCCTAATTTTTTGAGGCCCCAAATATTAGCACGATAGTTAATTTTGTGTGGAGGAATTGTATGATCTTTGCCGTGACGAGCAACAAAGATTACTGTTTTTCCATGGTATGTACCTTGTACATAATCTATTTCACCATATGGTGTCATTAAGGATTCTTCATGAATATTTTCAAAGATGGACGGATCATAAACACCAGTACCACCAATTACGCCAATTGCACTCATTGTGACCTCCTATTATTAATAACTCTTATCTTTTATTTTCTCATAGAATACAAAAACAGGCTATAGGAAAAACCATATAGCCTGTAATTTTTATAAAGGTTATTTAATTCTTAATAGTAATTATTGTAAGGGACCTTTTGGTTCGAACATATCTTGTAGTTCTTCACGACTAAAATGATACTTTTCATTACAGTAATGACAAACAAGCTCTGTTACTTCATCTTCCAAAATAGCCTGTTTATCTTCTTCTCTTAATGTCATAAGTACGGCACCAAAGCGATCGCGACCACAACGACATTGGAAATGAATTGGTTCATTATATACTTCATTCACAGTTAAGCCATCAAGAACGCGTTCCATAAGGCCTTTACCATCTGGATTTGCTTTCAAATATTCTGTAATTGGACCAAGTTCATTAATATTCTTTTCTACTTGTGCTAATGCTTCATCTGTAGCATCTGGTAAAGCTTGCACGATAAAACCACCAGCTACAACTGTATGATAATCTGGATCTACCAATACACCTAAGCTAATAGTAGAAGGTACTTGTTCAGAAGCATATAAATAGTAGGCCAAATCCTCTGCTACTTCACCACTTTGAATTGGACTTGTAGAGGTATAATCTTGTGCTAATTGTGTAAAGCGAGTAACTTGTACTTCACCATTATGACCAACAGCAGCACCTACATCAAGCTTACCAGCTCGTTTTAAAGGTACATCTACATGTGGCTCATCCACATAGCCACGAACTGTATTATCTGCAAAAGCATCTACGTGAACAACGCCTAGAGGACCATCACCTTTAATACGCAAACTTACATTTTCATGATTTTTAAAATCACCAGCTAATAAAATAGCCCCAGTCATAGCGCGACCTAAAGCAGCCGTTGCAACAGGCCATAAATCATGACGTACGCGAGCCGTTTCAACAGTATCCGTTGTTACCGCTAAAGACATACGCACCCCTTCTCGGGTAGTAAAACGTTTTATATAATCCATTCTATCATTCCTTATTATTAATTAAAGTTTAAAACGCACTTATAAGTGCTTATATAGTATATCATGTCATAGATTTACTTTTCAATAATAGAGAATATATGTTCGTCTAGTCTATTTTCAAGTTAAAGGAACATATTTTCGATAATATAAAAACACTCAGCATCATAAGACACTGAGTGTTTACTATCTAATTATTAGAATTGATCGATAAGGTTAACCATTTCAATAGCGCCCATAGCACAATCGTAACCCTTATTCCAGCCTTAGTACCAGCACGTTCAATAGCTTGTTCAATATTTTCAGTAGTTACTACACCGAACATAACAGGAACACCAGTTTCTAAGGAAACATGAGCAATACCTTTAGCTACTTCATTACATACATAGTCATAATGAGTTGTAGCACCACGAATAACAGCACCTACGCAAATAACTGCATCGAAGCGACCAGATGAAGCAGCTTTTTTAGCAATCAATGGGATTTCATAAGCACCTGGTACCCAGATAACAGTAATATCCTCTTCTTTTACATCGTGACGCAATAAGCAATCTTCAGCGCCACCAATTAATTTGGATGTAATGAACTCGTTAAAACGAGAACCGATAATAGCAAATTTTTTACCGCTACCTAATAAATTACCTTCTTGAACCTTCATTATGTTGACCTCCTATATTCCATTAAAGGAAATTCTTATGTGACGAGCAATTTGTTAAATAGAACTAAATAATTAGTCTTCTAACATATGACCCATTTTTTCTTCTTTTGTCTTTAAGTATCCTGCATTAAATTTATTGGCTGCAATAATGAGCGGTACCCGGCTAGTTACATCAATCCCCCAATGTTCTAAGCCATGACGTTTTTCTGGATTGTTTGTCAATAATCGAATACTCTTAATACCTAAGAAACGGATAATTTGAGCAGCCAAGGAATATTCGCGCATATCTGCAGGGAAGCCTAATTGTTCATTTGCCTCTACAGTATCTAAACCTTGCTCTTGTAAAGCATAGGCTTTAATTTTATTTGTTAAACCGATACCACGGCCTTCTTGACGCATATATACTACAACGCCTTTACCTTCTTTTTCGATGGCACGTAACGCATTATCTAATTGTTCACCACAGTCACAACGTTTAGAACCGAATACATCACCTGTTAAACATTCAGAGTGAATACGTACAAGAACATCGTCACAGTTTTGTACATCACCTTTAACAATAGCTAAATGTTCTTTATGATCTAAATCATTTTTGAATACAAAGATATTAAAGTCACCAAATTTAGTAGGTAGTTTAGAACAAGCACCGAGTTCTACCATATCTTCATGTTGTTTACGATACTCAATAAGTTCTGCTACAGATGCAATTTTAAGATTATGTTCTTTAGCAAATTGTAATAGATCTGGCAAACGAGCCATATCGCCATCATCTTTTGTAATTTCACAAATAACAGCTGCCTCTTGTAAGCCTGCTAAGCGACAAAGGTCGATAGATGCTTCTGTATGGCCTTGGCGTACTAAAACGCCACCCTCTTTATATACTAGAGGGAATACGTGACCAGGACGACGGAAGTCTTCTGGTTTAGCATTAGGATCTAATAATTTTTGAATTGTATAAGCACGTTCTGCGGGAGATACGCCTGTTGTAGTATCTACGTGGTCAACAGTAACGGTGAAAGCAGTTTCATGGTTATCTGTATTTTTGGCAACCATTGCAGGAATGCCAAGCTTTTCTAAGGCTTCACGACGCATAGGTGTACATACGATACCACGTGCGTATTTAACCATAAAGTTAATATTTTCTTGTGTAGCAAACTCTGCAGCGATGATAAGATCACCTTCGTTTTCACGGCTTTCATCATCAACAATAATAACAGGTTTACCAGCTTTAAGGTCTTGTAAGACCTCTTCAATTGAATGTAATTGTTCGCTCATAGGAACGCTCCTTACTTTTATATAAATCCATTCTCTACTAAGAGGGATTGCATAGATTTCTTAGGTTTTTCTTCGGTAGGTTCACTACCGAGATTCATAAAATGACGAATATATCGACCAGCAATATCCGTTTCTAAATTAACCTCCGTACCAATATGAGCAGAACCTAAAATAGTTTCGCCCAACGTATGAGGAATGATAGATACGGAAAAGCTGCTGTCCGTTCGTCGCATAATTGTGAGGCTAATACCATCGATGGTAATAGATCCCTTATAGATGACGTAATCCATGACAGATTTAGGGGCCTCTACGGTAAAGATAATGGCATTGTCCGTTTGTTCGCGATTAATGATGCGGCCTGTACCATCTACGTGACCTGCCACAATGTGACCACCAAATCTACCGTTAGCGAGCATAGCCCGTTCTAAATTGACTGGTTGATGGACTTTTAAATTTGTGAAAGTAGTCATCTTAATCGACTCTGGCATTACATCTGCGGTAAATACGCCATTCCCAATCGTTGTAGCCGTCAAACATACACCATTAACAGCTACGGAGTCACCTATTTTTAAATCACTAAATATTTTATTCCCCCGAATTGTAATAGCTAAGGATTTAGGGCCCTTTTTAATGCTTTCTACACGGCCTATTTCTTCAACGATTCCCGTGAACATAAGCGCCCCTCCTTCCTTGACGATACGCTTCGATGCGAATGTTATTATCTAATACAGTTGTTTTTGTGAAAGTTAACTGTGGAGAAGATTCTAAACTTTCAAAGCCACGACCACCTACAGCAGGTGTAGCCTCTGTTCCTCCGATTATTGTATTACCAATATAGGTAACTACCTTATCAAAGTTCAATGTTTCTACAAATGAACTTATAATGGCAGAACCACCTTCAACTAACACTGAAGTATAACCAAAATCACCCAACTTTGTAAGAATATCATCAATAGATAGTTTTTTAATATCTATTACGATATCTGTACTTTTACTTTTACGAGTAGCAACTGATTCGACAACGGTTACAAGAGCACCGGCTTGTTCTAGTGCCTGTATCCGTTCATTAGGACAGCCTTTCGATACAAATATATGTACCTTGCGAGTATCTACTTCAAATACATGACTTGTGGTAGGTGTTCTACCTAGACTATCTAAGATGATTACATCAGGCTGATGAACATGAATCGGTTCATCAAGAGTACTTGTATCTAATAAAGCCTCTGATAATTCAGTGTCGGTTAAACGACAGTTTAATTGAGGATTATCGGCCAAAATTGTACCAATGCCAACGAGCATGGCATCATGAGTAGCACGCAGTATATGTCCATCTCGGCGGGAGGAATCATTCGTAATCCATTGAGATTGGCCGGTAAAAGTGGCAATCTTACCATCAAGGGACATAGCACTTTTAATAGTTACAAAAGGTTTACCTGTCTGTATATATGTAAAGAAATGCTCATTTAGTTCAGCACATTCCTGACTACATACGGGGCAAACAACCTCTATGCCTGCTTCACGGAGTAAATCCATACCCTTTCCCGATACTAGTGGATTAGGATCTGTACTACCTACAACGACCTTAGTTATGCCAGCCTCAATAATACGCAGCGCACAAGGTGGAGTTTTACCATAATGAGAGCATGGCTCTAAGGTTACATATAAAGTAGCACCTTTAGCATTATCACCAGCTTGGTTTAAAGCATGAACCTCAGCATGAGCTGTACCAGCCTTATGATGATAACCTTCACCGATTATTGTATTGTCTTTAACCACTACGGCACCCACCAAAGGATTTGGCGAGGTGTGACCTGTGGCTAATTTTGCCAGTGCAATGGCGCGTTTCATATATGCTACGTCATCCACCATATCACCTCAATAAAAAAAGGACTATATACATAGTCCTTGGGTAATCATAAATACGCACGTCAAATGTGCCTCGTCTTTTCTCATCCAGACTGTACTGTCGGTATCGGAATTACACCGATTCATACCTAAAAGGTTCGCGGACTATACCGCCGGTAAGGAATTTCACCTATCCCCAAAGACTCATCTATTTTATTTCTGAATTAATAGTAACACTTTTATTAGGGTTATGCAACAATAAGAGTTTTGTATTGAGAAAAGATATTAAATATATAACCTGGAATAAAATAACTATTATTATATTTCTATTTTTATTAGATTGAAAATATATTATAATAACAATATAAACATGTATAAACTATGTATACATTAAATAGTAACTTTTATCACATAATTACACTACAAAGAGGTCTAATATAATATATATGGTTTTTACAATTATACTTAATTGATATTAGTTATTAAATATAGGTGATAATATGGCAAAAAAACGAATTTCTGATGTACTTATAGAAGTCTTAGCCAATGCGGGTATCGAACGCATTTATGGTATCACTGGCGATAGTTTAAATTCTGTAAACGATAGTTTACGTCGCAATGGTAAGATTGCTTTTGAACATGTTAGACATGAAGAAACAGCAGCCTTTGCTGCAGGTGCAGAAGCTTCTTTAACTGGAAAACTTACAGTTTGTGCAGGTAGTTCTGGTCCTGGTAATTTACATTTGATCAACGGTCTCTTCGATTGTCATCGCAATCGTGTTCCAGTATTGGCTATTGCGTCTCATATTCCACAATCTGAAGTAGGCTTAAATTACTTCCAAGAAACACATCCAGAAAACTTATTCAAAGAATGCTCTTGTTTCTGTGAACTCGTTTCCAATCCAAAACAAATGCCGGAAATTCTTTTCCGTGCTATGAATGCAGCAGTTGGTAATCAAGATGTTGCTGTTATCGTCCTTCCTGGTGATGTAGCAGTAATGGAAACAGAAATTGATGAATTACCAGTATGGCACCACCCTCGCTTACCTCATATCGTTCCACAACGTGAAGATATCGAAGAAATGGCTGCTCATTTAGAAAAAGGTGAACGCATTACCCTCTTCTGTGGTGCAGGTTGTGAAGGTGCACATGATGAGGTCGTAGAATTAGCAAAACGCTTACAAGCTCCTGTAGTACATGCCTTCAGAGGTAAAGAATGGGTTGAATGGGATAACCCATATGATGTAGGTATGACAGGCCTATTAGGCTATACATCTGGTTATCGTGCTATTGAGCACTGCGATACACTCATTATGCTTGGTACAGACTTCCCTTACCGTCCATTCTATCCGGAAAATGCAAAAGTAATTCAAGTTGATAGAGATCCTAGTGCGTTAGGTCGCCGTGTACCTCTTACACAAGGGATTATTGGTACAGTAAAAGATACATTAAAAGAGTTGTTACCTCTCGTAGGTCAACGTGAAAATACTGAATTTATTGATACAATACGTAAGGAATATACAAAATTCAGAGAGAATTTGGATAGCTATGCTGCGGCTGAACCAGATGGTGTAGCAATTCATCCACAATATTTCGTTAATTGTTTGAATAAGCTAGCAAGTGAAGATGCCATCTTTACTTTTGACGTAGGTACTCCAGTTATTTGGACTGCCCGTCACTTAAAAACAAATGGTAAACGCCGTATCTTAGGTTCCTATAACCATGGTTCTATGGCCAATGCTATGATGCATGCCATCGGTGCACAAAATGCATGTCCAAATCGTCAAGTCATCTCCCTCTCTGGTGATGGTGGTTTCACAATGATGATGGGTGAAATGTTAACATTAAAACAACTTAACTTACCTGTTAAAATCTTTGTATTTAACAACGAAGAACTTAGCTTTATCGCCATGGAAATGAAAGCCTCTGGCTACCTAGACTATGCTACGGACTTTGTAAATCCAGACTTCGGTAAACTTGCAGAAGCGGCTGGTATTAAAGGTGTAAGCATTCAAAATTCTAGTGAAGTAGACGAAAAAATTATGGAAGCTCTTAACCATAATGGTCCTGTTATCGTCAATGTTCGCGTAGACAAACAAGAACTTGCTATGCCTCCAAAAATTGCTTATCAACAAGCGAAAGGATTCAGTAAATACTTGATCAATGCAATCCTTGATGGCCGCGGTACAGAACTAAAAGAAATGGCCAAAACAAACTGGATGAAGTATAAATCCTTATACTAAAAATCTGCCAAATTTATAAAACCTGCCAAACTAAATAAACTGCAAAACTTTCAAAAAGAGGTGTCATCAAATGATGATACCTCTTTTTCTTAATTTAATCATATATTGTTATAAAACCTTCAGTCCATCCCCTTAAATTAAGAGTGATAGTAGCTATTCCTAAACACTCTATGCCATGTACTTTAAATATATCCCAGGTTTTATACCACTCTATTGCTTTCTCTGCATATTTTAAAGTACTAAATAAACCTATGTATCCTGAACATGTATAATAATCATCTATATCATAATCATACCAAACACCATAAATTTTGTTGTTTGTGATTTCATAACCAACATCATCACCTATATGCGCACAATCATTTAAATAATGAGTTGTTATCGAAAATGAATCATCAGCCAAATCAGAAAAACCTATCAAATTTTTTGACTCAGTTAATGCCTTTTCTGCTAATGATAATTTAGAAAAAAAGCCTAGGCCAAAATACTCTGTATAAGGTAACTCATTATTCCTTTTATAGTGAGCTACAGCTTCATATATTGGAACTCTCATAATTAACCAACTCGTTACAAAATAAAAACAATATAAATATGACACTCTAATAATTTCTATCTATAATAATCGTCCTCGTAATCGTCTTTATACCGTATTGCATCCACCTCTGATGGTGACAGCACATTACCTTCTTCATCAACATATTCTCTAAATTCGTTAAAATATACGCCTGGAATATCTGATTCTTCTAACTCAGGAACATCCTCTGGCTCAATGTCCCAAAACTCTATTTTGACAGATTGATTTTTATGTTTATCTATCATTTCCTAATACTCCCTTTATCAGAAAAATTTACTTAAATACAAGAAAATTAACAAAAGTGTTGAGTACAATAATAAAGATAATTCGACTATAGATGTTTAATCTACTAATAACATCAGTTAATTTATAAGGCATATTGGTTTCTTTATTAATCTCATTATTTACAATCTTCTTCAAATAAACCAATTTAAGCATTTCGGATATAGAAACTAAGAATAGAACTATAGCAAATATTTTATTACTATAATCAGCAAAAATTAAACCTAAATAAATTACTAAAACTTGGAAGATTTGTAAAAATAAAAAAGATTTACTTCTTTTAAAAGAAGCAGATACAAAATATATTTCTTTTGATTTAGCTAGAA
>PVMM01001231.1_pt1 | contig 16981 bp, 15 predicted proteins | sample 1853381 | NCBI WGS metagenome assembly PVMM01 (sample SAMN08533509, study PRJNA380276) | Human gut metagenome, whole genome shotgun sequencing project. | isolation source: participant 1, synthetic long reads | host: Homo sapiens | collected 2017 | reverse complement strand
ACGCTTTTGGGAATATTCAACGATTTTAGATTCGTACGCTTAAAGGCTTCATTGCCGATCTCACCTATTCCTTCTGACAGGGTAACACTTTCCAAGTTGTAACATTCCTCAAAAGCACCACTACGGATTGTTTTGACACTCGAAGGGATAGTGATTTCTGTCAGTCCACTGCAGCCGTAGAACGAACTATAACCAACTTCTTCCAGCTGTGGCGGAAGTTCAATCTTTGTCAGTCCAGTGCATCTCGAAAATGCACTGTCCTTAATTTTTGTTACGGTGCTTGGAATTTTAACCTCGGTCAGCTCAGGGCTGTCGCAGAATGCGCTTGCGCCGATGCAGGACAATCCTTCCGGAAGTTTTACTTTACGCAGATTCGGATGAAAAGAGTGAAACTTACTGTTGCTATCAGAATAGCTGTAATAAAGAATATTATCGCCCAGCGTCGTTACGCCACCCTCAACGATAAGCTGTGTGATATTCTGTATTTTCTCATACCACGGAGCGTATGAATCATTAGATGAAGTTATATATCTGTCATAATTTGCCATGGGACCATTGCCCGTAATCGTCAAGGTATAGGTCTCTTCTCCCTCTTCTCCATCGCTGTTCGGGCTCAATGTCGCTGTGACAGTACCCGGCGTTTCTCCGCAGTCATACGGACCCAAATTTCCCTCCGCAAATGCCGACACTGCCCCAGCAGGCAGGAATGTCAGCATCATACTGAACGCCAGTAAGAGGCTGATGAGCCGTTTTTTCATAAAAATCCTCCTTTGTCAGTCATCAATACTCCCAGTTTCTCTATGAAAAGCACCCAGACAAAAAGAAAAAAGCGCCGCACCAGCCAAATGGCTGGTACAACGCTTTGCGTTTTGTACTTTAGGGCGTGCTTGCCCTCTCTATCTATGCTTTAGTCTGCCGCTTCTCAAGGGCAAGGTGATTGTGGTTCCCGGAAAAGCTACTCCCATACACTTCTCCATAACCCCGCACCGACTGCCCCTTGGGGGGCGCTGGCACATTTCCGCATAGTCGAAGAGGGTTGCACAGAGCAAAGTGCAGCTGACGGCCCCTACCGGGCCTTCCGCCTTGCGTCACAGCCTTCCGACTGATTTGCCGATCTTTCTGTTTTGCTGACGAGATACTTTTCGCACTTTATCATACCCCCCCCCCCTATAAAAAATCAAGGGGTCTGGGCGAAGTTTGTGAACATTCACAAATCCATTGGATTTTTTTAGGCTATTTTAACGGAAAGGCACACGCACAAAAAAACAAACCCCTGAAGAATTTCTTCCTCAGGGGTTTCATGTAAGTCGGCGACTACCTATTTTCACGCGCCGTTTCCAGCGAACTATCTTGGGCACGAGTGAGCTTAACTTCTGTGTTCGGAATGGGAACAGGTGGAACCTCACCGTCATCGTCACCGACCAATATGACTGGTTCAGTATAACATTTCTGTTTTACTTTGTCCAGTATTTCTTGAAGGACGTGCCTTCAAAACTGAATAATCACTGCTGACATTTTATCATTGACTTGAGAATTCAAGCGAATTGTGGTCAAGCCCTCGATCTATTAGTACACACTTGCTGAATGGATCGCTCCACTTACACATCGTGCCTATCAACCTCGTAGTCTGCAAGGGATCTTACCTGATCAAATCAGTGGGATATCTTATCTTTGGGTCGGCTTCACGCTTAGATGCTTTCAGCGTTTATCCGATCCGTACGTAGTTGCCCAGCTATGCTCCTGGCGGAACAACTGGTGCGCCAGAGGTACGTCCGTCCCGGTCCTCTCGTACTAGGGACAGCTCCCATCAAATATCCTGCGCCCACGACAGATAGGGACCGAACTGTCTCACGACGTTCTGAACCCAGCTCGCGTACCGCTTTAATTGGCGAACAGCCAAACCCTTGGGACCGAATACAGCCCCAGGATGCGATGAGCCGACATCGAGGTGCCAAACCTCCCCGTCGATGTGGACTCTTGGGGGAGATCAGCCTGTTATCCCCAGGGTAACTTTTATCCGTTGAGCGATGGCATTTCCACTCACATACCACCGGATCACTAACTCCAACTTTCGTTACTGCTCGACCCGTCAGTCTCGCAGTTAGGCTCGCTTCTGCGTTTGCACTCTTTTGCTTGATTTCCGTTCAAGCTGAGCGAACCTTTGAACGCCTCCGTTACTCTTTAGGAGGCGACCGCCCCAGTCAAACTGCCCACCTAACAATGTCCCCCGACTCGATTCAAAGCCGCAGGTTAGAATTCCAATATCGCAAGGATGGTATCCCAACGGCCTCTCCGCCAAAGCCAAAGCCTTGGTTTCCCAGAGTCCCATCTATCCTGTGCATGCAACATCGAAACCCAATATTAGGCTACAGTAAAGCTCCATGGGGTCTTTCCGTCTTGTCGCGGGTAACCGGCATCTTCACCGGTACTACAATTTCGCCGGGCGGGCTGTTGAGACAGTGCCCAAATCATTACGCCTTTCATGCGGGTCAGAACTTACCTGACAAGGAATTTCGCTACCTTAGGACCGTTATAGTTACGGCCGCCGTTCACTGGGGCTTCGATTCAATGCTTGCACATCTCCTCTTAACCTTCCAGCACCGGGCAGGCGTCAGCTCGTATACGTCATCTTTCGATTTAGCACAAACCTGTGTTTTTGGTAAACAGTTGCTTGGGCCGATTCTCTGCGGCTCCATCTCTGGAGCACCCCTTCTCCCGAAGTTACGGGGTCAATTTGCCGAGTTCCTTAACAACCCTTCTCCCGTTGGCCTTAGAATCTTCTTCCTACCTACCTGTGTCGGTTTGCGGTACGGGCACCTCAGAAATACACACAGCTTTTCTCGCCATCTTCCATCTCAGACTTCGGTACTAACTTCCCTCGATCTCTACCGGAACCAACACCCGGCTCTGAGACTTCATATGTGTCCCTGTGCTTAACTCTTTTGGTGGTGACGGAATCTCTACCGTCTGTGCATCGGCTACGCCTTCCGGCCTCACCTTAGCTCCCGACTAACCTGGAGCGGACGAACCTTCCTCCAGAAACCTGAGGCTTTCGGCCATGCAGATTCTCACTGCATTCGCGCTACTCATTCCGGCATTCTCACTTCTATACACTCCACAGCCGCTTGCGCTACTGTTTCTCCGCGTATACAACGCTCCCCTACCCAATACATTGCTGTATTGCCTAAGCTTCGGTGTCAGGTTTAGCCCCGTTAAATTCTCCGCGCAAAGACGCTCGACCAGTGAGCTATTACGCACTCTTTGAATGAGTGGCTGCTTCTGAGCCAACATCCTGGTTGTCTGCGTATCTTCACATCGTTTTCCACTTAACCTGACTTTGGGACCTTAGCTGTAGATCTGGGCTGTTTCCCTTTTGACAATGACATTTATCTGACACTGTCTGACTCCCAAGCATCAATACTCTGGCATTCTGAGTTTGATAAGCTTCGCTAACCTCTCGGCCGCTAGGCTATTCAGTGCTTTACCTCCAGGTATCTAACTTGAGGCTAGTCCTAAAACTATTTCGGGGAGAACCAGCTATCTCCGGGTTCGATTGGAATTTCTCCGCTACCCACAGTTCATCCGCCGCCTTTTCAACGGAGGTCGGTTCGGTCCTCCATGGAATTTTACTTCCACTTCAACCTGACCATGGGTAGGTCACCCGGTTTCGGGCCCATTATATGCAACTTAACGCCCTTTTCAAACTCGCTTTCGCTTCGGCTCCAGACCTTAAGTCCTTAACCTTGCTGCATACAATCGCTCGCCGGACCGTTCTACAAAAAGTACCCTATCACGCTTTGACGCGCTCTAGGTGCTTGTAGGCACAGGGTTTCAGGTTCTTTTTCACTCCCCTCCCGGGGTGCTTTTCACCTTTCCTTCACAGTACTATACGCTATCGGTCACTGGGTAGTATTTAGGGTTGGAGGGTGGTCCCCCCGTATTCCGACCAGGTTTCACGTGTCTGGCCGTACTCTGGATCCTGCGCAGCTCTCTCCGTTTTCACCTACGTGGTTCTCACACTCTCTGACCGGCCTTCCCATGCCGTTCGGTTAACAGATTGAGTCTTAAAAGCAGTCCGTACCCCGAAAGTATTTCTACTCTCGGTTTGCCCTCTTCCGCGTTCGCTCGCCACTACTTACGGAATCTCGTTTGATGTCTCTTCCTCGCCCTACTTAGATGTTTCAGTTCAGGCGGTTCCCTCAATACACCTATTTTAAATTTCAGTGTATTGTACCTGAGTATGAACCCAGGTGAGTTTCCTCATTCAGAGATCTCCGGATCAATGCTTATTTGCAGCTCCCCGAAGCTTATCGCAGCTTATCACGTCTTTCATCGGCTCCCAGTGCCAAGGCATTCGCCCTGCGCCCTTGTTCGCTTGACCTTTCAAACGTTCTTTCAGAACATTTGGTATCCTCTTGATTCTCTCTTATTGCCAACGAAGATTATTGTTACCCTTCCTTTTGAAATTGCAATATTTCTTAAAAGAACTTACTATAATCTTTGTTTCGCAGTTATTATTCAGTTTTCAAGGTACGTCTTTGAGTGTCCTTTTCAGGGCCCTCAAAATCGAACAATATCTACTCTGCTTGTATCTGTCACCTGTTCCAGATGGTCGACCATCTTCGATGTTCTTCCATCTGCCTGACTCCTTAGAAAGGAGGTGATCCAGCCGCAGGTTCTCCTACGGCTACCTTGTTACGACTTCACCCCAATCACCAGTTTTACCTTCGGCGGCGTCCTCCTTGCGGTTAGACTACCGACTTCGGGTCCCCCCGGCTCTCATGGTGTGACGGGCGGTGTGTACAAGGCCCGGGAACGTATTCACCGTGGCATGCTGATCCACGATTACTAGCAATTCCGACTTCGTGCAGGCGAGTTGCAGCCTGCAGTCCGAACTGGGACGTTGTTTCTGAGTTTTGCTCCACCTCGCGGTCTTGCTTCTCTTTGTTTAACGCCATTGTAGTACGTGTGTAGCCCAAGTCATAAAGGGCATGATGATTTGACGTCATCCCCACCTTCCTCCGTTTTGTCAACGGCAGTCCTGCCAGAGTCCTCTTGCGTAGTAACTGACAGTAAGGGTTGCGCTCGTTGCGGGACTTAACCCAACATCTCACGACACGAGCTGACGACAACCATGCACCACCTGTCTCTGCGTCCCGAAGGAAAATACTGTTTCCAGCATCGTCGCAGGATGTCAAGACTTGGTAAGGTTCTTCGCGTTGCGTCGAATTAAACCACATACTCCACTGCTTGTGCGGGCCCCCGTCAATTCCTTTGAGTTTCAACCTTGCGGTCGTACTCCCCAGGTGGATTACTTATTGTGTTAACTGCGGCACTGAAGGGGTCAATCCTCCAACACCTAGTAATCATCGTTTACGGTGTGGACTACCAGGGTATCTAATCCTGTTTGCTACCCACACTTTCGAGCCTCAGCGTCAGTTGGTGCCCAGTAGGCCGCCTTCGCCACTGGTGTTCCTCCCGATATCTACGCATTCCACCGCTACACCGGGAATTCCGCCTACCTCTGCACTACTCAAGAAAAACAGTTTTGAAAGCAGTTTATGGGTTGAGCCCATAGATTTCACTTCCAACTTGTCTTCCCGCCTGCGCTCCCTTTACACCCAGTAATTCCGGACAACGCTTGTGACCTACGTTTTACCGCGGCTGCTGGCACGTAGTTAGCCGTCACTTCCTTGTTGAGTACCGTCATTATCTTCCTCAACAACAGGAGTTTACAATCCGAAGACCTTCTTCCTCCACGCGGCGTCGCTGCATCAGGGTTTCCCCCATTGTGCAATATTCCCCACTGCTGCCTCCCGTAGGAGTCTGGGCCGTGTCTCAGTCCCAATGTGGCCGTTCAACCTCTCAGTCCGGCTACCGATCGTCGCCTTGGTGGGCCATTACCTCACCAACTAGCTAATCGGACGCGAGGCCATCTCAAAGCGGATTGCTCCTTTTCCCCCTGCTCGATGCCGAGCCGTGGGCTTATGCGGTATTAGCAGTCGTTTCCAACTGTTGTCCCCCTCTTTGAGGCAGGTTCCTCACGCGTTACTCACCCGTTCGCCACTCGCTCGAGAAAGCAAGCTCTCTCTCGCTCGTTCGACTTGCATGTGTTAGGCGCGCCGCCAGCGTTCGTCCTGAGCCAGGATCAAACTCTTTATAAATGATATTTATCACTTAAAAAGTGTTAAATCTTCTTCGCTCAGCACGCAATCGCTTGCGTCCTGTGTGAATTACTTTGTTTGGAATTGTTTAACGTGTTTTTCCAACACGAAAATAGGTTCCGTTACAAGTTTTTCGATATTGTTCAATTTTCAAGGTCCTGTGCGCCTCAGCCTTAGCGGCTGACGACTTGATTATTTTACCACAGAAGTGATTTTTTGTCAAGTACTTTTTTCAGAAGCTTTTCGATCTTTTCGAACTTGTGGCTCGTTTTTCAACGTATCCATATTGGTTCTTTCGCTTTGCTTCCGCCGCTTTCAGAAGTCATTCTTTCCGGCGGCCCTTGGCGCTCAAGTATAATACCACATCCCTGAGCTCCTGTCAACACTTTTTGACATCTTTTTTCCAAATTCTTTGCAGGGGATAAAATTCCTCTGTTCTCCCGATAAACAATGCTTGCTCCTTTCTTGACAAGGCGGCGGGCAGAACGTATCATGGAGTCATCCCGTATCCTGTATGAGATAGCTATACTTTAATATAAAGGAGAAGCGCCATGTCCTGTGTTCCTGTCCGCGGCTGCCGTATCGGCGAAGGCCGCCCCAAAGTCATTCTGCCCATCGTAGAGCGCACCGAAGCCGCGATCCTGGAAAAGGCCGCTGCGTTTTCCACACTGTGCGCCGATTGTGTGGAATGGCGTGTGGATCTGTTTGATGCAGCCGCCGACCCCGGGGCAGTGGTGCACTGCCTGGCGAAGCTGCGGGTCCTCTTAAAGGAAAAGCTGCTGCTTGTGACCCTGCGCACGAAGGAAGAGGGCGGCAGCATACCGGTCAGCCATGAGGGATACCTCCGTTTTCTCCGCACGGTTCTGGATACCGATTGCGCTGACCTCATTGATATTGAGTTCTTCACCGCAGGCACAGACCTTCCCGCACTGGTTCAGGACGCGCACACCGCCGGGGTCAAGGTCGTGTGCTCCAGCCACGACTTTCACAAGACCCCGCCCAAGGCCGAGATGGTCTCCCGGATGGTCGCCATGCAGCAGGCGGGGGCCGACCTGCCCAAGCTGGCCGTGATGCCACAGAGCCGTGCCGATGTGCTGGAGCTGCTGTCCGCCACCGCTGAGATGACCGACCACCACCCCGAAACGCCCGTCATCACCATGAGCATGGGCCCACTGGGAGCCGTGAGCCGCCTTTGCGGCGAGGCCTTTGGCTCTGCCATGACCTTTGCCAATCCCGGCACGGCCAGCGCCCCCGGTCAGGTGGGGCTGGATGTGGTCAACGCTGTGCTGGACAGCCTGCGGCTCAGCTGATCTATCAATACACAGCGCCCCCGGAGAGCGATTTGCCTTCCGGGGGCGCTTTCTGTTTTATTCTGTTTCTATTTCCCGCACGATTTTCTGAAAGCAGAAGTACGGGATTACGGTTCCGGCCACAAAGGAAGCGGGCCAGCCAAGCCAGACCACATCCAGATTCCGCATTCCCCATGCGCCCACAGCCACCACCGCAATTTTTGTAATGAGCTGCATCACGCCGCCCATCAGTGCCTGATTTGCCCTGTCAACGCCCCGGAGCACCTGCTGATACACCTGCATCACACCGGCCAGGATCCCCGGCACCGCCGTGATCAGCAGAAACCGCTGCACCACAGTCAGGATCTCCGCAGACGGTTCTGTGAGGAACAGCCCCGCCATCTGGCGGCCGCAGAGCAGCAGAAACACTCCCAGCACGGTGCTGACCACCAGAGACAGCTGCAGGGAGGCCCGTACCCCTTGTCGAATGCGCTGCGGCTTGCCGGCTCCGTGGTTCTGGGAGGCATAGACGCTGAGGGAAGAGCCGATGGTCTCCACCGGCATCAGGGCCAGCGTTCCGATGCGGCTGGCGGCAGTGTAGGCCGCCATGGTGACCTCGCCGAACAGATTGACAGCACTCTGTGCCACCAGATTGCCCAGATTGTTGAAGGCAGACTGCACCGCAATGGGAATGGCCAGCACCGTGATCTGCCGCAGCAGCTTTCCATGGAGCCGGAGGTCCTGCCGCCGCATCCGCATCATGGGATATTTGCGGAACAGCAGCACCGCCGCCACACACCGCAGCCCAGGGCCTGCGCCAGTGCCGTGAACACAGGAACAAACCCGCCCGGCCTTGTCCCGGACGGAGCACAGCCATTACAGCATGTCCTGCCTTTTTTCCACCCAAACGGAGATGATCAGGGGGACAGCTATGAACTGATCTGATCATTGGCTCCTGCAGGGGCTCCGGGGGCAAACCACCCTTGATCTGCGGGAAGGAGCGCATGGTGATGAAACTGATCTCCCATACAGCTATTACAAGCGCACGTGAGCTTCCTTTGCAGGACCGCTGAAGCTGAACACGACCACCCGGATGTTTTGACAAGGCTGCCCATCACCATCTGCAGGTGCTGAAGGCAGGCCGCCCAGACTGCCCGGTGTACGACCCCACCACATCAGCGACAAGTACGCACATCGAGCCCGCACCGGTTCTGATCGTGGAAGGCATCCTGCCCTTTGTGGAGCCGGAGCTGTGCGCCCTGTTCGACTACAAGATCTATGTGGACACCGACGCCGACGAGCGCATCCTGCGCCGTCTAGTGCGCGACGTAAAGGAGCGCGGCCGCAGTCTGGACAGCGTCATCAATCAGTACCTGACGACCGTCAAGCCCATGCACGAGGCCTTTGTGGAACCCAGCAAGCGCAACGCAGACATCATTGTACCCAACGGCGGCGAGAACACCGCTGCGGTGGAGATGCTGGCCCATCACATCCGCAACCTGATCGAGAAGGCAAATATGATGTAACGTCTTTACGATTTAAATGCCCTCCGCATTCGCTCTGGGCATGTTCAGCGGAAATCTTATTTTTAACTTCATCATGCACGCAAAAGGAGCCACCGCACAGTTTGTGCAATGGCTCCTTTTTTCTTATCTCAGTGGATAGAGGTACGCACCAGTGCACGCTTGAGACGCGCCTGAGCCAGCTCGTAGTCCCGCTTGTCGAGGTTCTTCTGCGCAAGGATCTCCTCCGCGCGCTTCTTGGAAGCCTCGGCGCGGGCCTGATCGATCTCCTCGGCCCACTCCCATGTGGTGGCGACCAGACGCACTTCGCCATCCAGCACGCTCAGCAGCCCGCCCATGCAGGCGGCGCGGCGGCGCTGGCCCTCGGCATCCACGATATGGGCTTCGCCCATGCCCAGCGCGGTGCAGTAATCCCCGTGTTTGGCAAGGATGGCCAGATCGCCGTCAATGGCGCGGCAGACGATGCGCTCGGCCTGCCCGTCAAAGGCGCAGCCGTCCGGCGTGACCACCGTCAGATGAAAGGTCGTCATGGTTTACCCTTTCTTCGCTTTTGCGAACACGTCATCGATGGTGCCCGCGAACAGGAATGCGCTCTCGGGCAGCTCATCGCACTCGCCGTTCAGGATCATCTTGAAGCCGCGCAGGGTCTCCTTAAGCGGCACATACTGGCCGGGCATACCGGTGAACTGCTCTGCCACGTGGAAGCTCTGGCTCAGGAAGCGCTGCACCTTGCGGGCGCGGCTGACCGTGCGCTTGTCTTCCTCGCTCAGCTCGTCCATGCCCATGATGGCAATGATGTCCTGCAGCTCCTTGTAGCGCTGCAGCACCTTCTGGACGGCGCGGGCGATCTCGTAGTGCTCCTGACCCACGACCTCCGGGCTGAGGATGCGGCTGGTGGAATCCAGCGGGTCCACAGCGGGGTAGATGCCCTGCGAAGCAATGTCACGGCTCAGGACCGTGGTGGCATCCAGATGGGTAAAGGTGGTGGCAGGGGCCGGGTCGGTCAGGTCATCGGCGGGCACGTAGACGGCCTGCACCGAGGTGATGGAACCCTTGCGGGTGGAGGTGATGCGCTCCTGCAGAGCACCCATCTCGGTGGCCAGCGTGGGCTGGTAGCCGACGGCGGAAGGCATACGGCCCAGCAGTGCGGACACCTCAGAACCAGCCTGGGTGAAGCGGAAGATGTTATCAATGAAGAGCAGCACATCCTGATTCTTCACATCGCGGAAATACTCCGCCATGGTCAGGCCGGACAGTGCCACGCGCATACGGGCTCCTGGGGGTTCGTTCATCTGGCCGTAGACCAGCGCAGTCTTGTTGATAACGCCGCTTTCGGTCATTTCACCATACAGGTCGTTGCCCTCACGGGTGCGCTCGCCAACGCCGGTGAACACCGAGTAGCCGTTGTGCTCGGTGGCAATGTTATAGATCAGCTCCTGGATCAGGACCGTCTTGCCGACGCCTGCACCGCCGAACAGACCGATCTTGCCGCCCTTTGCGTAGGGGCAGATCAGATCCACGACCTTGATGCCGGTCTCGAGGATTTCGGTGGTGGACTGCTGCTCCTCGTAGCTGGGAGCAGGGCGGTGGATGGGCCAGTAGGCCTCCGGGGCCGGGGCGGGCTTGTTGTCCACGGGCTCACCCAGCAGGTTGAACACGCGGCCCAGGCACTGGTCGCCCACGGGCACCTTGATGGACTCGCCGGTGTCCACGGCTCGGTGCCGCGCACCAGGCCATCGGTGCTGCTCATGGCAATGCAGCGGGCCACGTTGTCGCCGGTGAGCTGTGCCACCTCGACCACCAGCTTTTGGCCGTGGTTGTCGATCTCGATGGCGTTGAGCAGGTCCGGCAGCTCGCCATCCTTGAACTGGATGTCCAGCACCGGGCCGATGACCTGGATCACCTTGCCGATATGTTTTTCGGACATAGGCTACAACTCCTCTTTTGATAGGCCTCTCCCTTTGGGAGAGGTGGCATTGCGCAAGCAATCCGCCGATTTCCGGCCACGATCTCGGTGATCTCCTGCGTGATGGCAGCCTGACGGGCGCGGTTGTAATACAGATTCAGATGGTCGATCATCTCGCCGGCGTTCTTGGTGGCGGCATCCATGGCGGTGCGGCGGGCGGCCAGCTCACTGGCCACGCTCTCGCACACGGCACCGTAGACGATACCTGCCACATACTCGGGGATGATCGCGCGAACACTTCCTCGCTGCTGGGCTTGTACAGGATCTGGCTGCGGCGGGCATCCGCCTTCTGCTCCTCGGTGGGCTCGATGGTCAGGGCAGCACCTCCATGGTGGTGCGGTCTGGGTCATCATGGAGTCGAACCGGGTGTAGCAGAGCTTCACCGCGTCGTACTCGCCCTTGAGGATAGCCTTCCGTGATCTGGCGGGACAGGGAAACACTCGCCCACCGAGACATCTGCCGCCAGCAGCACTTCCTGCGTGAACAGGGGCACTTCGTGATGGACGAAATACTCTGCCGAGCGCTTGCCGATGGGCAGCACCAGCACTTCGCCTTCTTCGGCTGCGGCCTGCTTGAGCACGTTGGAATTGTATCCACCGGCAAGGCCGCGGTCGCCTGCGATCACGATGAGCAGGGTGCGCTTCACTTCGTCACGGCGCAGGTAGGGGTTGCGGGCGCGGGGGTCGGCCGCGGCGATCTTGGTCAAAGTCTCATGCAGCGTTTCAAAGTAGGGGCGGCTGTGCTCCACCCGTTCCTTGGCGCGGCGCATTTTGGAGGAAGCCACCAGTTCCATTGCCTTGGTGATCTGCATGGTGCTCTCTACGCTTTTGATGCGCAGCTTGATGTCCTTCATGGAACCAGCCATGCGTTACGCCTCCTTCCTTAGTGCGCCTTGACGAAGCTGTCGGTATAGGCTGTGAGCACGCTCTTAAGCTGCTCCTCAGTGTCCTTATCCAGATTGCCGGTGGTGCGGATGGTCTCCATGACGGCGGCTCCCGCAGCATTGTTGTCCAGATATTCGTACAGTCCCTTCTCATACTCGGCCACGTCCGGCACCTTGACCTTCACAAGGTGATCGTGAATGGTCGCATACAGGATGGCCACCTGCTTTTCCACAGGCACGGGAGCGGAACGGTTCTGCTTGAGCACTTCCACGATGCGCTCGCCTTGTGCAAGGCGTGCCTTGGTGTCGGCGTCCAGATCGGAGCCGAACTGTGCAAAGCTCTGCAGCTCGCGGTACTGGGAGTAGATCAGCTTCAGGGTGCCGGCGACCTTCTTCATGGCCTTGATCTGGGCATTGCCGCCCACGCGGGACACCGAGATGCCGGGGTTGACTGCCGGCATGACACCGGAGTGGAACAGCTCCGTCTCCAGGAAGATCTGACCATCGGTGATGGAAATGACATTCGTGGGGATGTAGGCGGAAACATCGCCCGCCTGCGTCTCGATGATGGGCAGAGCCGTCAGGCTGCCGCCGCCCAGCTCATCGGAGAGCTTGGCCGCGCGTTCCAGCAGACGGGAGTGCAGATAGAACACGTCGCCGGGGTAAGCCTCACGTCCCGGGGGACGGCGGATCAGCAGCGACAGTGCACGGTAGGCCACGGCGTGCTTGGACAGGTCGTCGTAGATGATGAGGACGTGCTTGCCCTGATGCATGAAATATTCGCCCATGGCACAGCCGGAGTAGGGTGCGATATACTGCAGGGGCGAAAGCTCGGATGCCGTTGCGGACACCACGATGGTGTAGCCCATAGCACCGGCCTCGGTCAGGCTCTGCACAAGGTTTGCCACGGTAGAGCGCTTCTGGCCGATGGCAACGTAAATGCAGATGACGTCCTTGCCCTTCTGGTTGATGATGGTATCGGAGGCGATGGTGGTCTTGCCGGTCTGGCGGTCGCCGATGATCAGCTCGCGCTGGCCGCGGCCAATGGGGATCATGGAGTCGATGGCCTTGATGCCGGTCTGCAGCGGCTCCTTGACCGGCTGACGGTCGATGATGCCGGGAGCGCGGCTTTCAATGGCGCGGAACTCGGTGGTCTCGATGGGGCCTGCGCCGTCGATGGGCTGGCCCAGCGCGTTGACCACGCGGCCGATCATTGCTTCGCCCACCGGCACGGACACCACCTTGCCGGTGCGTTTGACAGTGCTGCCTTCCTTGATACCGACGTCGGAGCCCAGCAGAACGATGGAGACAGTGTTCTCCTCCAGATTCTGGGCCATGCCGTATTCGCCGTTATCAAACTGAAGCAGCTCACCTGCCATGCACTTTTCCAGACCACTGGCGCGGGCGATGCCGTCGCCCACCATAATGACCGTGCCGGTCTCGCTCTGCTCGATGGCATTTTCGTAATGCTTGATCTGCGCACGGATGATCTTGGAGATCTCTTCAGGTTTCAGTTGCATCTTTGTTTGTTCACCACTCAATTCTTAAAAATCTTTCGGGTGGAAATTCGATCACAGTGTCACGGAAGCAATATCCCTGCGCAGGGCGGACAGACGGTTCTGCACCGTGCCGTCCAGCTCGGTGCCTTCGATATCCAGCCGGATGCCGCCCAGCACTGCCGGATCGACCTTTGTTTTCAGGTCGATGGTCTTGCCGGTGAGCTTTTCCAGCTTTTCGTGCAGGCTCTTTGCCTGCTGCTCCGTCATTGCCACTGCAGTGGTCGCCGTTGCTTCCAGAATGCCGTGTGCCTGATTGTAGCGCACACGGTAAGCCCGTGCGCAGCCGGACAGCTCCCGCAGGGTGCCCTTCTCGCACAGGATCTTCAAAAAGTTCAGCACATAGAGGTGGACCTGATCCCGCAGTGCTTCATCCAGCAGGCCGCAGCGCTCTCTTTTCGGGATGCTGGGGGTGCTGAGCAGATGCAGGTAGTCCGGGTTTGCCTTAAAAAGCGCCACGGCTTCGTCCAGCTCACCCAGAATGCGGGCCTCCAGCCCTTCCTCCGCCGCCAGATCGTACAGACTTCCGCCGTACATCCTTGCAGTCTCGGTCATGATGCTTCACCCACATTTTTGATAAATTCGTCGATCAGATCCTTGTGGTCCTTCTCGCTGATCTCACGCTCCACCACCTTGGAGGCGATCTCCATGGCGATGCCGCCGATCTCGTCCTTGACCTCGTTCACGGCCTTCTTGCGCTCCTGCGCAATGTCGGCTTCGGCCTTCTGCTTGAGGGCAGCAGCCTGCGCGCGGGCCTCGCCCACGATCTCTTCGCCGCGGGCGGTGGCCGTCTTCTGCGCATTGGCAACGATCTCGTTGGCCTCGGTGCGGGCATTCTGCAGGTTCTGCTCGTACTCTGCCTTCATGGCTTCGGCTTCCTCGCGCAGCTTCTTGGCGTCTGCGATCTCGCTGTCTGCCTTGGCCTTGCGGTCGGTAATGACTTTCTTGACCGGATTCAGCAGGAACTTTTTAAAGATCAGCATCTGGATCATCAGGTTGCAGATCTGGGCCAGAAAGGTCCAGCCATCCAGGGTGATCAGTGCCTGGTACACTTGTTCCATAAGCGTCTCCTTTCCTTTGGTTTTTTAGAAAATCAAACGCTTATGCCAGGTACTTCATGAACATACCGGGTGCCAGGAAGATCAGCAGCAGGCCGGTGACAAAGCCGTAGATACCGGTGGTCTCGGAAAGCGCAACGCCCAGGATCAGGGTGCTGGTCACGTCGCTCTTGCACTCGGGCTGACGGCCGACGGCCTCACAGGCAGCAGCAGCAGCGTTGCCTTCGCCAATGCCGGGGCCGATGCCGGCGATCAGAGCACAGCCTGCGCCGATGCCGCAGCCTGCCAGAGCGATACCACGAGCCAGGTACTGGAAGTCAGTCATAAGTTTGTCCTCCTAAAAGAAAGATGTTGTGTTGTGGAGATGCCGGAGGGATCATTCCTCACCGGCAGCACGTTTGATGAAGATTGCGGTCAGGGTACAGAAGATGAACGCCTGGATGCAGCCGCCGAACCAGTCGAAATACAGGCCGGTAAAGGCCGGGATGCCGATCTGGAACAGCTGGATCTGGCCAAGCACCCCAGGCAGCCAGCCAAAGAGCACATGGCTCAGGCTTGCCAGGGCCCAGTACAGCAGTGTGGAGATGACCGTACCGGACAGGATGTTGCCAAAGTGACGGAACGCCATGCTGACAGGGGTGGACACCTCCGACAGCACATTGATGGGTGCCATGATGAAGATGGGGTCCAGCAGACCCTTGAGGTAGCTGAGGATGCCGTTCGTTTTGATCTTGTAATACATGATCAGAACGAACACCACGATGGCCCAGGCCGCCTCGGTGTTCAGGTCCGCCGTGGGGCTCCACAGGCCCACCACGCTGATCAGGTTGCACCCGATGCTCAATGCGAAGATCGAGCCGATGAGCGGGATATACTGGTCAAAGTGGCAGCCCATGTTGTCGTGCACGAACTGGTCCAGCCGCGTGACGATGAACTCCGCGGCCGCCTGCCGTTTGGACACGTTTTCCAGCTTGAGGCCATGCCCCAGCCAGATGGCCAGACCCGAAAGCAGCGCCATCACGATCCAGGTACTCACAAGGGTCTGGGTGATCTTGAAGTCGCCCAGCAGCGGGATGTTGGTATGGATGGTGTACAGGATCTTTGCGCCGTTCAGTTCCATTTGTTACGTTTCACCCCCTTCGTCACGGGTTCCATCCGCCTGCGCCGGGGCAGGGGCGGGGTCGTCCTCCACAGAGACGTCCACCGGTTCCTGCGGGGCTGCAAGCGGCTTGTACTTGCCGGTTATTTGCAGATAGTATATGGTAATACGAGGGAACAACAGAGGCAGGATGCCTGCAAAGGGCTGGAAGCAGGGGGCCCCAATGGCCACGATGACCCACACCGCCTGGATCAGCATCCGGATATTGTACGAGGCCTGCAGCTGGGCTTTGCGGCGTTTTTCGTCCTGCTCGTCGATGACCTTTTGCACCATTAAGCAGATGCCGGCAAAGTTGCCCACTGCCACGGCGTCGCCTACCAGGCTGGACAGCACCAGCTTCAGATCGAACCGTACCCAGCCCACCAGACCCAGGGCTGCAAACACCACCCACATCACAGCGGTGCAGATGGCTGTGCCGCAAAGGATCCGTTTCAGCTCCTTTTTGGATTCCGGCTGAAGTTTCATAAAAAAGCCCTCCATTACTGGTGGGAGTTGAAGCCCACCCGGTGATTTTTTTCCTTTTTGGAGCGGTCCAGGCGCTCTTTGCAGAACACCCAGAAATTCTGCGCTCCCGCTGCCAGCCCCAGCAGAACCGCCGGCAGGAACAGCCATTCCGGCCAGTTCCAGCGTTCCACGGCCCACCAGCACCCCGCCAGGCATAGCACCAGCGGCAGAAGCATGTTCAGGCCCAGCTGGGTCAGCCAGACCAGATCCTCCAGTGCCTTGTACCAGCCTTTCAATGCGGTTTTCCCTCCCAGTGCGGCCTGCGGCAGGCTATCCAGATACTGGATGCTCTGCCAGCATCCGGCGGCAGCAAAAATTCTTATGTGCCTAGTATAATTCAATCCGGCTGTTTTTTCAATTGATTTTCCACTGAATTTTGGCAAATCTTCATAGTTCCGCCACAGTCTCTTCCACAGTTGTCCGCCTGTGGTGGAGTTTGTGCGCCTGCGGCCCCATCAATACCAAAACTTTGCCCAAAAGTTTGTGCAGGATGCAAAAAAGCCGCCCGGCTCATGAAAGAACCGGGCAGCTTTCAGCTTATTTTATGCGGGCAGCAGGCTCAGTCAGCCTTGCGCTGGATCCAGATCTGGGTGCCATAGAAGGGGTTGGCGGTACCCAGGCACAGGCCCTGGTCGGTGGTGGCAAACACACGCAGACCATGGTTGTAGGGGTCCCCAAAGCCATCAATGGTAACGGTCTCAAAGTTGACGCCATCCTCGGTAACATACAGGTCAAAGCCACGCTTTGCCGTCCGCAGATAGTTCAGCAGCTTGATAGCACTGGCTATGTTCCGCACCGTGATGTTCTTAAAGACAAAGTTATAAGAGAACTTGATGGTCTGGGCCAGGGCATCGGGGTTGCCGTTGCCGTTGGGGTCCA
>PVMM01000893.1_pt1 | contig 17433 bp, 10 predicted proteins | sample 1853381 | NCBI WGS metagenome assembly PVMM01 (sample SAMN08533509, study PRJNA380276) | Human gut metagenome, whole genome shotgun sequencing project. | isolation source: participant 1, synthetic long reads | host: Homo sapiens | collected 2017 | reverse complement strand
TGAGCATCTTCCAGATGACTCTGACAAGTTTGCCGGAACAATGCCCAAGTGCATTGTAATGAGACCGGCCTTCAGCCCTCTTGGCATCATAATAAGCCTTGAAGGTTGCGTTGTTTCTGACAACGTTCCAAGCTGCATTTACAAGGGCATATCGTAATACACGAGAGCCACGTTTGGACATCCTTGTTGTCTTAGCCTGAAAGTTACCAGACTGATAAACAGTAGGATCCAGACCAGCAAAAGCAAGCAGCTTGTTTGGATTGGAGAAACGGTGAATATCACCTATTTCACCAAGAATCATTCCACCATTGATATAACCGATACCAGGAATGGTCATGATGACAGAATCGTTGAATTTCATGATATCCGTCATCTCAGCTTCAATCTTTTCTAATTGGCTATCCAGTAACTCGATTTGTTGAATGGTTTGAGTTATCTGAATAGATATAGCGCTGTCGTTAGCACCGACAGACTTCTGTGCGAGAACTCTTAATTCTTTGGCCTGTTCTTTGGTAAAGTGTCCGTGTGAGTTCACTTTGAGCAGATTTGCCAGATGAGTCATATGCATGGAAGCAATCTCTTTTGGAGAAGGTGCTTCTTTTAATAAAGCATAGACAGCGTGTTGATGCAGACCGGATTTGAAAAAGTATTGAATCTCCGGAAAGACCTGATCAACATAGGTTGTCAGTTGAATTTTCAATCGGGTACGTTGCTTTATGGTTTTCTGACGGAAACGTCCCAATGCCTTAAGATCCATCATATCGAGATCGAAGAAGCTGACGAATCTGAGGTTGTCCTGCATCATAAGAGTTTTAGCAATCACGTAAGTGTCGACCTTATCTGTCTTAGTTTTGCGAATGTTATTTTTTCGCATTTGACAGGTTTTGATGGGGTTCAACACACACACTTGGTAAAGCTCAGTAACAAGGTATCGAACAAGGTTGTCACCGTAGTGTGCCGTTGACTCAAGACCGATGATGAGGCTGTTCTTATCGAATGATTCGAGTTTAGAGACCAGCAGTTGGAAGCCATCAGCGTCATTTGTGAATTTGAACGGCTCAATGATTATTTCACCGTCGGAAGAAATCGCAGCGGCGAAATGATTAAGTTTGGCAATATCAATGCCTACGTAAATTTTCATGAGGTTGTACCTCCCTTTCCTAAAGTCTGATACCATGATGTCCACCAACGATTATCATCGTAGACTTGATAGAAATAAGTACTCTGAGTGAAAAACACTCCGGCAACATCCAGCTAATAAACAATTCAGATAAAGGTAGTGGCAATACACTCCAGTTGAGTAGTCAAGCTACAGAAAACAAATCAAAAGTCCATAGTATCTGAATTGTATTGAACCACGATATTAAAAGAAAGGAAATATGTGATAATTAACTTCCTAATTATCATACAAGAAAGGAAATAACAATCTATGTTGTCACAAAAGAGTACAATGAAAGACAAATTGGAAAATATGCATCTGCAGGAGAGGATAAACTATGGCTACGGAAAAGTCATTAGTATGATGTTGATTTCGGGTCTGTTTTCTATTGTGGTCATAGGTGTGTTATTTGCTAATATGTTACATTATATAGATGATGTCAATGCTGCGGATCAGGCGGTAAAAATCTGCAGGATCAATGTGAATACGTCAGCGAGAAATATCAGGGAAATGGCATTAAATAATGATACATCTGCTTATGACAGTTATGAGCAGAATGTAAAAAAGCTGCTTACAGAAGTGGATTCGCAGCTGGAAATATTAAAGAAAACCAAAGTCTTACCGGATGAGGAATATAATGAGTATGCATCTGCTCTTTCTGATTGGGGAAACATTGGTTATTCGATTATAGAAGAAATTAAAAATGGCGAAAAAGAGAAAGCGATTGATGAAATTTTTAATAGTTGTACACCTGCATTAAATAAACTTGTGGAAATTGCCATAAGATTAGATGAGATCACAGATGAAGTAAGTGAGCAGTCTGCAAGAACTACAATTATTTTTGCTGTTGCAGGAATGGTGTGTATTATTATCTGTCTGGTTTGTGCATGCACACTGGCTAAGGTAATAAGTAAAAAGGTACTTGAAACAATTCTGGATCCGTTACGTGCAGTGGAAGACGTTGCAAGGGAACTGACAGAAGGAAATTTACACAGTGCGCTGGAATATCATTCGGAAGATGAGATTGGAAGACTGGCGCACAGTATGCGCAAATCAATTCGTATTTTGGAAACTTATGTAGATGATATTGATCGTGCAATGAAACTGTTCTCAGAAGGAAATTTTGATGTTCAGCCGGAAGTAGAGTGGAAGGGAGATTTTGTCGGTATTTTAAATTCTTTCATGTCATTTGAGAAGAGTATGGCAGAAACGATCAAAGGAATTAAAAATGTTTCGAGTGAGGTTTCAAGTGCAGCAGACCAGGTGGCATCAAGTTCCAATGATCTTGCAGATGGAGCTACGAATCAGGCAGCGGTTGTAGAAGAACTGACGGCTACAGTTGCCGGGGTTTCTGAACAGGTAGAAAAAAATTCACAATCTGCAAAAGCAATCAGTGGAAGAGTGGATGAACTTGGAAATGCCATTTCAGACAGCAATGGTAAGATGCATGAAATGGTTGCTTCTATGCATGAGATTAATGAGGCATCAAAAGAGATTGATAAGATTATTGCAACAATTAATGAAATTGCTTCCCAGACAAATCTGTTGGCGTTGAATGCTTCTATTGAAGCGGCAAGGGCCGGAGAGGCAGGAAAAGGATTTGCAGTTGTAGCGAATCAGGTAAATTTATTAGCTGAACAGAGTGCCCAGGCGGCAAAAGAATCAGCATCACTGATTGAAACATCTGTGAATGCGGTAGAAAAAGGTATGATAATCGCGGAAGAGACTGCGGCACAGCTGGAGGAGGTAGCAGAGAACTCCAAGCTGATTACGGAAGACGTTACACATATTGCGGATACATTAGAGACACAGACAACAGAAATCCAGCAGATCAATGAGGGAATTGAGCAGATCAATGACGTTGTGCAGACAAATTCTGCAACATCTGAGGAGTGTGCGGCTGCCAGTCAGGAGATGAGCAGTGAGGCAGAGAGTCTGCAGGGAATGATCCAGAAATTTAAAATTCCGGAAACTGAAAATGTAACAGAATAAAAATATTTCAACTATATTACATTAAATTATCACTTGTTTATTGCATGAAAGAGACAATCTATAGTATGATAGAGAAAGTACAAACTAAGGATGGAAAAGGTATATACTATGATAGTCTCGGTCATTGAAAAGATCTACGCATTTTTATGGGGAGATCTGATTACGATCCCTTTGCCGCAGGAAAGCAGCATAGGGATTTCTTTACTTGTAATTCTTCTGATTCCGACAGGAATCTATTTTACGATCCGCACAAGATTTTTGCCGGTCAGGCTTTTCCCGGATATGATAAAAGCACTTATGGCAAAAAAGGAAACAAAGGACAGTCTTTCCACATTTCAGACGCTGATCGTCTCGACGGCTACCAGAGTCGGCATGGGAAATCTGGTAGGCGTTGTGGCGGCAATCTCGGCAGGCGGTGCCGGTGCTGTGTTCTGGATGTGGGTGACTGCGCTGATCGGTTCCTCGACCGCATTTGTGGAGGGGACGCTCGCACAGTTACACAAGGAAAAAGATCCTTTGTATGGCGGATATCGCGGAGGTCCCGCATATTATATCCATCATTTCTGTGAAGAAAAATTGAAAAAGAAGAAAAAGCATGTGCTGATCGCGGTACTTTTTGCAATTTCAGGACTAATCTGCTGGTGTGGCATCAGCCAGGTCATCAGCAATTCCGTGGTATCTTCCTTTGAAAATGCATTTGGCATCCCGCCACTTTACACAACGATCGTACTGGTTGCGATCGCAGCGGTGATCGTCCTTCGGAAAAATGCGACGGTAAAAGTGCTTGACGTGGTCGTACCGGTTATGGCGGTCTGCTATTTTGCAATCACGATATTTATTATCCTGAAAAATATTGGAAGCATCCCGGCGGTTTTTGGTCGGATTTTTGAGGAGGCGTTTGGGCTAAGACAGGCAGTTTCCGGCGGCTTCGGCGCTGTCCTTATGAACGGCATCAAGCGTGGACTGTTTTCAAACGAAGCCGGTTCCGGCTCTGCTCCTTGTGCAGCCGCAGCAGCCGAATGTGAGACACCGGTCAGCGCCGGACTGACACAGGCACTTGGCGTATTTGTCGACACCATTGTGATCTGCAGCTGCACTGCTATGATCATGCTCACTGCACCGGAAAATGTCGTGGCGGGAAAAGAAGGCATGGATCTGCTTCAATCGGCAATGCGCTATCACCTGGGTGAATTTGGCGTCATATTCATCGCAGTGACCCTGTTTTTATTCAGTTTCTCCACATTTTTAGGCATCCTCTTCTATGCCAGAAGCAACGTCGCCTATTTATTTGGAGATAAATGGATCTTTCAGACCCTGTACAAAATCCTTGCATTAATTATGCTATTTATCGGCGGAATCGCCGCCTACACTTTCGTATGGGATCTCGGCGACGTCGGAATCGGTCTCATGACGATCTTCAATACAGGAATATTGTATCTGCTTGGTGGTCAGGCACTTACCGCCCTAAAAGAATTTGAATCCACTAAGTAAAAAAAGAAACGGAGCAAAATAAAAATGAAAAGAGAATCCTTCAAATCCCGCCTGGGATTTCTGCTCGTAAGCGCCGGCTGCGCCATCGGAATCGGAAACGTCTGGCGATTCCCCTATGTGGCTGGACAAAACGGCGGCGGCATCTTCGTCCTGTTCTACCTGATATTTTTAATAGCAATGGGACTTCCGGTGCTGACCATGGAATTTGCCGTGGGGCGAGCCAGCAGAAAAAGCGCCGTGTTAGGTTATAAAGCACTCGAAAAAGAAGGCAGCAAGTGGCATATTCACGGCTGGATCGCAATGTTTGGCTGCTATATGCTGATGATGTATTACACGACCGTATCAGGCTGGATGGTATCGTATTTCTTTAAATTTTTAAAAGGCGAATTCCAGACCGGCATGACTGCGGACAATACTGCGGCAGTATTTTCTAATCTGCTCGCAGATCCGGGACAGATGGCGTTCTGGATGATCCTTACCGTGATACTGGGATTTTTTGTGTGCAGCAGGGGACTGCAGAACGGACTGGAAAAAATAAGCAAGATCATGATGAGCGCGCTGCTGATTCTGATTGTTGTTCTCGCGGTGCACAGTATTACACTGCAGGGTGCAGCAGAAGGCGTGAAGTTTTATCTTGTCCCGAATCTGGACACGGTTGCAGAGACAGGGCTTAAAAATGTGATCACGGAAGCCATGAATCAGGCATTTTTCACACTGAGTCTTGGCGTTGCCGCAATGGAGATCTTCGGAAGTTATATGGGCAAAGATCACTCGCTTGCCGGTGAGGGCGCAAGAATTTGCGGTCTTGACACCTTTGTGGCGATCATGTCTGGACTGATCATTTTCCCGGCATGTTTCAGCTATGGAGTGGAAGTGGATGCCGGACCGAGCCTGATCTTTATCACGCTGCCAAATGTGTTTGTCAATATGGCTGGTGGGCGGATCTGGGGATGTCTGTTTTTCCTTTTCATGACCTTTGCAAGTTTTTCGACGGTCATGGCAGTGTTTGAAAACATTATGTCATTTTGTATGGATATGTTTCACTGGAGCAGAAATAAAGCCGCACTTATCAATGGAGTGATCATCCTGCTCGCAAGCCTTCCGTGTGTACTGGGTTACAATGTGTGGAGCAGCCTGCATCTGATAGGCGGCCGCGATGTGCTCGACAGTGAGGACTTTATCGTCAGCAACCTGCTTCTTCCGGTCGGTTCACTGATTTATCTGCTGTTTAGCGTAACAAAGTGGGGCTGGGGGTTTGACAGATATATCGACGAGGCGAATTCGGGAGAGGGCCTTAAGATTTCGAAAAAGTTAAAGCCATATTTCCAGTTTATACTGCCGCTGCTGATCCTGTTTATCCTGATTCAGGGGCTGGTGTAAAAAAGGAAAGTAATTAAGAAAAAAATAGTGAAAGAATAGTGAAAAATAGTGTAAAAATAGTGTAAATTTAATGGAATAAATTACGGGAATGAAAGGACCAAAATGATAAATCGCGACGACATGTTAGAACTGACCAGGCGCATGACTCCCGCACGGGCATCCATAGACCGGATCGCAGGCGCATATTTTGACGAAGAGGGATATGTGGATGGAACATTCAATACGCATTTCTTAAAACTGTCTGCATCCGAAAGAGCCAAAAACTTAGAACTTGCCAAGACGGTGCTGATCTCAAAAACAAATGAACAGTTAAGAGAATACCGGATCCCGGAAGAAAAAAGAAAGCCGGGCAGTATCTGGCAGCTCTTTGACGGGATCAGGGAGACAGGTCTGAAAGACGATGCATTCCCGGATCTTTTCTATGAGCTGCTTGGAGAGAAATATCAGCCGGGGTGCCCATATGCGTGTTTTTTGTTCCACGGGAGATACGATGTCCCGGTCAAAGGGACCGATAAGGCATGGCAGGAGGGCTCAGAGGAAGTGTACGAATATCTGATCTGTGCGGTCAGTCCGTTAGAGGGCGAATATGAGCCGGGCGTGCCGGAGAGAGGTTTTTTGTACCCGGCATTTAAGGATCGCAGCACGGCGGGAGAGTATATCAATTTGTATGAGAAAGATGCCGGTCACAGTGAGAGTGTGTGGCAGAAGCTGCTAAAGTGATATGTCAAAAATGGATGAATACATGGTCGTGCTGCCGGAGGCACATCCGCTTTGCGTAAAAGAAAAGATTGAAATTGAAAATCTGGAAAATGAGCCGTTCATGCTGTCAGAGCACGGTGGAAAAACGGCGTTCACCCGCAGAAATAATTTTCTGAAATGAAAAGCAATTCTGTGGTATCAAAAGTGATTTTGGTGTGCTAAGATAGAAAAAAATAAAAAAGAGAGTGAATGGGAAATGGAATTAGACATTATTGGTCTGCTTGGTGCATGCTCTTATGCACTCGACTGTGTCGAAGCGGAACTGACCCATGTTGCGACAAAACATGGAAAAAGAGTTGCATATATGAGCGTATGCACAGCACAAAAAATGGGAATTACAGGAGATGCCCTGCAGGATCTCGCGGCGTGTTCGCTGCTGCACGACAATGCGCTGACGCAGTATATTCATGAGGAATTTCACAATGACCTTACAAAAAATAATACGGAAAATATAACGTCAAAGCAGCTTGGCATCCACTGCATTTACGGGGAGGAAAACTTAAAAATGTACCCGTTTCTGACGGATGTGAAAAATGTGATTTTATATCACCATGAAAATGCCGATGGAAGCGGACCATTTGGAAAAACGTGGGAAGAGATCCCTCTTTTTGCAAGGATCATTCATCTGTGTGATATTTTAGATGCGTTCTGCCGGACGCCGGTATTTGATGATGCCGTGTGGCAGCGCGCGAAAGATTATCTTTTGAAAAATAAAGGGACAAAATTTGATACTGCATGCGTAGATACTTTTTTGGAAGTGTTTGGGCAAGAACATTTTTTGAGTCTTGGAGATGCAGATTTAGAAGAACGGCTGTGGAATATTGTTCCGAGAAAAAAGCGGGATTTAAGCGATGAAATGTGCAAAAATTTTGCCAATCTGTTTGCAAAGATCATCGACTATAAATCCGAATTTACAAGCCGCCATTCACTCGGTGTTGCGGAAAATGCAGCCAGATTATCCAGATATCTCGGTGATGACGAGGAGACGGTGCTGAAAATGTACCTGGCAGGCGCGCTGCACGATATCGGGAAAGCAGCAATCGGAAATGATATCTTAGAAAAACCGGGACGCCTGACGGACGAGGAGTTTTCTAAAATGAAAAATCATGCGGGATACACATATCTGATCTTATCACAGGCAGAAGGAATGGAAGATATCCGTGACTGGGCGGCGCTCCACCATGAAAAACTCGATGGCACCGGGTATCCGTTCGGTAAAACTGCCGACGAGCTAAACAGGCAGGAACGTATCATGGCGTGCATTGATATCTATCAGGCACTGACGGAGAGCAGACCGTATAAATCCGGAATGACGCACGAGGCAGCATGTGAGATATTGGAAAATATGGTGCAAAAGGGATGGATAGACGGTGAGATCACAGAACAGATCAAAAAATGTTTTGCTTAAGAGGAAGCGGCATTGAGCCTGCTCCACTCGTTTTACTGCTGGGGCTGCACGGGTGCAGTTCTGCTTTTTAGTTATAAAAACCGTGCTGGTTAAAATTACCGCACGGTTTTTTTGAGCAAATATTAATTTGTATATAGTTCATATGATTTACAGCTTAAATTGTTTCATATCTGCAGAAAGTTTTTCAATATCATCTGCTAAAGCAGATACCAGATCCGAAGATTTACGGACAACGGCATCGAGCTCGGTTGCCATTGCGGAAGTTTCTTCTGTGGAGGATGCATTGTCGGTTGCAAGCTGTGTCAGGGTATCGATACTCTCTGTGACAAGCTCACGCTGAGAATTGACATTCTTGATCTTTCCTGTAATGGTCTGGATGGACGCCATACAGGAATCGAGAGCACCTTTTAAGTCTTCAAACATCTGCTGTGTGCTTTCAAGAGCTGCAACCTGTTCGTCGGAAGCCTCACTCATTTTCTTCATCAGCTCCATAGATTTTTCGGAGTTCTGGCTTAACTCACTAATGATATTGTTGATCTCACTGACCGTCTGCGCAGACTGGGTGGCAAGTCCGCCGATTTCTTCTGCAACAACCGCGAATCCACGTCCGGCTTCACCGGCTCTCGCTGCCTCAATGGAAGCGTTTAAAGAAAGCAGGTTGGTCTGGGATGCAATTTCGCTGATCAGGGTAGCTGCCTGACTGATCTTGTTGACGGAATCATTTGTCTGGGCAGTCTGGTTATACATAGAATCAATATCAGTCTTGGTTGTAGAATTGACATCAATCAGTCTGTGTAAAGTTTCCATGGACTTATTGGAACGATCCTGCATCAGCTGTGCATTCTGATCAAGGGATTCCATTTCTGAGGAAGTATCTGCGATGCCATCGGCAATCTCAGCAATATTTTCAGAGGCACTTGAAGTTGATGCTGCCTGAGAGTTACTGTTTTGGGCAATTTCATTGATTGCAGTCGAAACGTTCTGGATAGATTCGTTCATGCTGTCAAAATTCTTTTTGAAATCCGAAACGGCGGACTGTAAATGAGAGGAAACTCCATCAATGTTGGAGATAAGTCCGACAACCTCCTGCTGTGCAAGATCAAGTGCACCAGCTGTTTTTCCAAGTTCATTGTTACTTGAAACACTGACTCCGGTAGTCAGATCCCCGGTCGACATCCTGTTTGCAAAATTCTGGATCTCGATCAAAGGTTTGCAGATCATATTACCGAAAATACGGGATGCAATGAATACGACAACTGTAAAAGACAGATCAATTATGATTATGACTGTGATCATAGTATGGTATTTCGCCTGAACTTCGTTTTTGGAACTATTCATTTCCGCTTTCATATCATCTACATAGTTACCGGTGGAAACAACCCAGTTCCATGGGGTAAAGATTTGAGAGTACGCGATCTTTGGTGCTACGGTAACACCGTCGGCTTTCGTAAAATAAAATTCATTGAAGCCGCCGCCGTCAGAACCGGTCGAGACCTTCATGATCTCCTGAATGATCTTGACGCCATTCTGATCTGTCAGATCGTAACGGTTATTACCTTCCTGATCGGTTAAGATCGGATGCATAATGAGGTTGTAGTCGGTATCATCGATCCAGAAATAGCCGCTTCCATCATCCCTGTAACGCATGTTGCGGACGATCTCTGCTGCTTCTTTTTTTGCTTCGTCTTCAGTCAGATCGCCGTTTTGGGATTTGTCGTATTCTGCCTGTAAAATAGCGATGACAGACTGTACCTGACTTTTGATCTCAGTATTGTACCCATCTAACCTGGCATTTTCATAATTCTTGTTTGCCGTGGAAGTCATAGTGCTGATATTTAAAATTGAAATACCGCCAATGACCATGACAGATACAAGAACAATCATAAGACACATTAGTGTCAGTGAATTTTTTACGCTTTTGCTTTTCATGGATATCAAGCTCCCTTTCCTATAGGTTAATTACACTTATTTTACTATTTTTTGACAAAAAATGGTAGACATAAATTAAAAAAATATGGTACTTTGGCTATGAAATTGTGGGTAATCACGAAAAAGTGTGAAAAGAAAAAAGGAAACACAAATATAAAGCAAATTGTGTTTCCTTTTGGAAGAGCGGAGACGGAGGGATTCGAACCCTCGTGCCCCGGAGGGCTAACGCATTTCGAGTGCGCCCCGTTATGACCACTTCGATACGTCTCCAGATATGTTTTTGCAAATACTTGATTAGTATACCATATTTTGAATGATTTGCAAGAGAAAAGTGGTTGTTGTAAATAGGGAGTGGATATGCTAGTATATTAAAAGTTTCATAGAGAAGATAATTGGTGCCGGCTGTTTTTATCCGGGAAATGGAGCAGTACATAAAGTACAGTATATTTTTCATATTAAAAATAGGTTGGTTAAAAGGGAAACAGGTGCGATTCCTGTACGATCTCGTCACTGTGATTAGGGAGTGCAGATTCCAAAGATAAGTCACTGATGTACTTTGCAGTATGTTGGGAAGGCGGAATCTGTGTGATGATCTTTCAGCCAGGAAACCTGCCAGTTGTCTGGTACAGGGAAATATTTCCCGGATCACGAGTAATTGGTCGTACCGTAAATGTAGGCTGTCAGATTGTCAGCTTATTTATGCAGACTTATTACTCCGCCCTCAAATAAGGCGGAGTGTTTCTTTGTGTGGAAAAATTCCACTGTGTACTATGAACGATACATTATATTATAATAAGGAGAGCATTATGAAGAAAAGAACCATTGCGTTACTTACCACATTAGCGCTTGCAACAGGTATGGTCGCCGGATGCGGAAGCAACACAGCAGCAACAGACACAGCAAAAACCTCTGAGACAGTATCTTCAGAGAAAACAGAGGCAACAGAAACCGTAGAGAGCACGGAAGTTGACGATCAGGCGGCAGCCGATCACGTCGCAGAACTGATCGATGCGATCTATGTTCAGACAAGAAATGATGATACGGACTCACAGTGTGCAGAGGCAAAAGAGGCATGGGATGCATTGACAGATGCACAGAAGGAATTAGTTTCCGGCGAGAACGCAGATCCGGATTATTTCGGAAGAGATACAGGAGATGCCTCAAAGGATGATCCGTTAAATGAAGATAATATCGGGGAAAATGAACTTCTTGTAGTAAGTTTTGGTACCTCATTTAACGACAGTCGTGCCGAGGATATCAGTGGAATCGAAAAAGCACTGGAAGCAGCATATCCGGACTGGTCTGTAAGAAGAGCATTTACCGCACAGATCATCATCAACCATGTACAGGCAAGAGATGACGAAAAGATTGATAATGTGGATCAGGCATTAGAGAGAGCTGTTGACAACGGAGTAAAAAATCTTGTTGTTCAGCCGACACACTTAATGCATGGTGCAGAGTATGACGAGCTGGTAGAGACACTTGACAATTATAAAGACAAATTTGAGACAGTTACCGTTGCAGAGCCAATGCTTGGTGAAGTAGGATCTGACGCAACTGTGATCAATGAGGATAAGGCAAAAGTTGCAGAAGCAATTACAGCAGAGGCAGTAAAGACAGCAGGATATGATTCTTTAGATGCAGCAAAAGAAGATGGAACTGCATTCGTATTTATGGGACATGGAACTTCTCATTCTGCAAAAGTAAGCTACAGCCAGATGGCAGCACAGATGAAAGATCTTTCCTATGATAATGTGTTTATCGGAACTGTTGAGGGTGAGCCGGAAGAGACAGCATGCGAAAATGTGATTGAGGCAGTAAAAGAAGCCGGTTATACAAAAGTTGTTTTAAGACCTCTTATGGTTGTTGCAGGAGATCATGCAAACAACGATATGGCAGGTGACGACGAAGATTCCTGGAAGAGCCAGTTCACAGCAAGTGGATATTTTGACAGCGTTGATACACAGATTTCAGGACTTGGAAGAATCGAAGCAATCCAGCAGATCTATATTGATCATACAAAAGATGCAATTGATTCCCTTGGAAACCTTGAGTCAACATCCACCACAGAGAGTACCGTTGGTACTCTCGAGGATGGTGTTTACACCGCAAAGTTTGATACAGACAGCAGCATGTTTCATGTAAATGAGGCAGATGAGGGACGTGGTATCCTTACCGTAGAAAACGGAAAAATGACGATCCATATCAGCCTTGTTTCAAAAAAAATTGTAAATCTGTTTGTCGGAACGGCAGATGATGCGAAAAAAGACGGTGCTGATATTTTAGAGCCGACAACGGATACTGTAAAATACAGTGATGGAACCACCGACGAGGTATATGGTTTTGATGTGCCGGTAGAAGCATTAGATGAAGAATTTGATCTTGCAATCCTCGGCACAAAAGGCGAGTGGTACGATCACAAAGTAAGCGTTTCTGATCCGCAGGAGACAGATAACTAATAAATGGAGATTTGTATGAATAAAAAGAGAGTGACCGCAGTAATCTTATCCGCAATGATGTGCATGCAGATATTCACGGGATGCGGTGCAAAAAATAATGCCGCTGCAGTAGAAGGCGGGGCTGGTCAGACAGCCACGGAAAGTGCACAGGGAGCGGCAGGTACAGTCACAGAGGAAAATGCACAGACAGCAGAGGAAAATGTGCAGGGAACGGCAGATCAGGATGGAACAGAAGAAAGCATGACTGGAAATGATGCCGCAGAACGGGCAGACAGCACAGAAGTTTCAGTTCCTGAGGATGGCGAATATACGGTGGAAGTCACATTAGAAGGCGGCAGCGGAAAAGCAACTGTGGATTCACAGGCGAAAGTTACTGTGAAGGATGGAGTGGCATATGCGACGATCACATGGAGCAGTACGCATTACGATTACATGATCGTGAACGGGGAGAAATATCTCAATGAAAATGAAGGTGGAAACTCTACATTCACATTTCCAATTGATGGAATCCCATGTGAGATGGATGTGATCGGTGATACGACGGCAATGAGTACGCCGCATGAGATTGATTACACCCTGACTTTTCAATTTCCGGAAACGGCAGGTTTTAAAGACTTAGACTGCAATGGGCGTATGGAGTTATCCTACGCCGACCAGTTTGAAGTAGAACAATATGGTGCTTATAAGCTGATTACGATCGTGGATAACGGTCGTTTTTTGCTTGTGCCAAAAGGTGTCAAAGTGCCGGCGGATGTTCCGGCAGATGTGACAGTTTTACAACAGCCGCTTGAAAATGTATATCTGGTGTCGAGTGCGGTGATGGATTTAGTCTGCCAGATCGGTGCTGTCTCCGATCTGAAATATACAGGAGTAAAAGAAAAAGACTGGTATGTAAAAGAGGCGGCAGATGCGATGGCAGCGGGAAATCTGATCTATGCCGGGAAATACAGTGCGCCTGACTATGAACTTTTACTTTCCGGTGGATGCACGTTTGCGATTGAAAATACGATGATTACGCACAACCCGGAAGTGAAAGAAAAATTAGAAGAACTTGGGATCAAGGTCATGATCGAGCGCTCCAGCTATGAAAAGCACCCGCTTGGAAGACTCGAATGGATAAAGCTTTTTGGCGTTTTGTTCGGGAGAGAACAGCAGGCCAAAGCGTTTTTTGATGCGCAGGCAGCACATATTGAGCCGATTTTGGAAAAAGAAAAAACGGGGCTGTCGGTAGCATTTTTTGCAGTTGCATCGGATGGAACGATTACGGTACGGAAACCAAATGATTATGTATCATCAATGATCGAACTTGCGGGGGGCACTTATTCCTTAAATGGTTATGTCCCGGAAGAGGAAAATGCACTCTCCACATTAAAAATGCAGATGGAAGATTTCTATGCGGCCGAAAAAGATGCTGACATTCTCATTTACAATGGTACAATAGAGGGAGAACTGACATCGATCGCTGAACTGGTACAGAAAAACAGTCTGTTTGCCGACTTTAAAGCAGTAAAATCAGGACAGGTCTACACAACCGGAAACAATTTTTACCAGCAGACCAGTGGAACCTGTGATTTCATTGAGGATCTCAATAAGGTACTGAATGGGGAAACGGATGCAGAGTACCGGTTTTTGAAGAAAATCAACTGACAGGAATTCATATAAACCAGAGGAAATCATGAAAAAACGTTATATCATCTCTTTTGTTGTTGCAATTATCATATTATCGGTATTGTTTTTATGGAATGTCGGGGCGGGAAGTGTGGACATATCCACATCGGATCTGTTTGCAATCCTTGCGGGAAGTGGAAAAGATGAGACATTTTCGCAGATCGTGTGGAAAATCAGACTGCCGCGCATCCTTGCTGCGATCTTGTTAGGAGGAGCACTGTCAGTGTCGGGATTTTTACTTCAGAGCTTTTTCCAGAATCCGATTGCAGGACCGTATGTGCTTGGAATTTCATCCGGCGCAAAACTGGTGGTGGCGCTTACCATGATTTTCCTGCTGGAAAAAGGCATTATGATCAGTTCCTTTGGCATGGTTATGGCTGCGTTTGTGGGTTCCATGCTTGCCATGGGATTCGTGCTTTTAATTTCATTTCGCGTGTCAAAAATGTCGCTGCTGGTGGTCTGTGGGATCATGATCGGTTATATCTGTTCCGCCATCACGGACTTTGGCGTCACATTTGCCAGCGATTCGAATATCGTCAATCTTCACAACTGGTCGATGGGAAGTTTTTCCGGCATGACATGGGAAAATATAAAAATGATCGTCGTGATCGTCGGCGCAGCAGTGCTTGTGACTTTTTGTCTGGCAAAACCGATCGGGGCATATCAGATGGGGGAGGCATATGCCAGAAATATTGGTGTCAATGTAAAAGTATTGAGGGTCACGATGATCCTTTTATCAAGCCTTCTGTCTGCCTGCGTGACTGCATTTGCGGGACCGATCTCCTTTGTCGGAATTGCAGTGCCGCATCTGGTGAGGATGGCGACAAAAACAGCGCGCCCGATTATCCTGATTCCGGGGTGTTTTTTGTGTGGTGCAGTTGTGACACTTTTTTGTGACGGAATTGCAAGAACCGTGTTTGCGCCGACGGAAATCAGTATCAGCTCGGTTACGGCACTGTTTCTGGTGCCGGTCGTGATCGCAGCAATGTTGAGAAAACAGGAGGGGAGGTAGTCATATATGCAGGAGATCCGCACAGAGCATCTGACTGTCGGCTATGATAAAACACCTTTGATCGGGGATGTGAATCTTTCTGTCCGGCCGGGGGAGATACTGACACTGATCGGGCCGAATGGTTCCGGAAAATCCACGATCTTAAAGACGATTACAAAGCAGTTAAAGAAACTGGATGGAACCGTATTTTTGGGCGAAGCATCCATGGATGAATTAAAAGACAGCCAGATTTCCAGACGATTGTCCATGGTCATGACAGAACGCCTCCGCACGGAGCTGATGAGCGGCAGGGAAGTGGTTGCCTCCGGGCGTTATCCTTATACGGGAAGATTTGGCATCCTGTCAAAAGAGGACTGGGCAAAAGTGGATGAGGCGATCGCGCTTGTCCATGCAGGTGAAGTGCAGGATCAGGATTTCATGAAGATCAGCGACGGACAGCGCCAGCGTCTGATGCTTGCGCGGGCAATCTGTCAGGATACAAAAATCCTGATCTTAGACGAGCCAACCTCCTATCTGGATATGGGCTTTAAGATGGATATACTTACAAATATCCGCATGCTTGCAAGAGATAAAAAGATGGCGGTCATTATGTCACTACATGAGCTTGACCTTGCGCAGAAAGTTTCCGATACGGTCGCCTGTGTCAGAGGCGACCGCATCGACCGCATCGGCACACCGGAGAAGATTTTTGCCGGAAATTATGTGCAGGAATTATACGGGGTGGCGGATCAGAGTTTTGATCCGGTGACGGGACAGATTTTTTTGTGCACGGGACATGAGAATACAAGAGATTTCAAAGATTCTGACATAGAGAATTGCAGCAGTAAAGATTTCTGCAGTGGCAGTCAAGTCCCAGATCCGGTCAGTTCACAGATTTTTGTGATCGGCGGTGCGGGCAGCGGCATCCCGGTATACAACAGGCTGTGGCGCGAAAACATTCCATTTGCGGCAGGGATCCTGCAGGAAAATGATGTGGAGTACAAAGCGGCTGTGGCACTTGCGTCAGAAGTTGTGTCAGAAAAGGCATTTTACCCGGTTGGACAGGATAAGGTGCAGGCGGCAAAGCAGCTGATTGACAGCTGTAAAAAATGTATCTGTGCGGTGGAAGAGTTTGGACCGTTAAATGAAGCGAACCGGGAGCTGGCGGAGTATGCGAGGAGGATTGGGAAGACTGGCAAAAACATATGAACAGTATACACAGAGATATCTTCAAAGCTATCCACGAAGGAAAATGGCTGAAAATTGAATATCTGAACAAAGAAGGCAAGCGCACGAACTACTGGATTGGAATCCGGGACTTAGACCCACGGAACAAGACTTTAAAAGTGGACGGACTTCATCTCAACCGGTGCTCGATTGAGGGATACGATAAGATCTATATCGATTCCATCCTCTCGACCGAGATCGTGGAAGGCTCGTACTGCCCGGAGAATGAGCGGCTGATCGAAGATATCGCGCTGCACCCGGAACGCTACCAGAACCTTTTTGCAAACACGGCAAATTTAAAAATACTGAATTATCTGGAAATGTGCAGCAAACTGGATGCCACGCCGTATACGACCGATTATGAACTGGTGCGCTATATCGACGGAGATCAGGTGCGTGACGGGGAGTACCAGTTGTCGGAGGAACAGTTTAAAGAGATCGTGACAAATTTTCAGCGGCGCATGAACCGGGGCACGAAACAGGGGAAAACGCTTCATATTCAAAAGCTGGCACTAAATATTTTAAGCATCCATACAAAAAATGGATTGTATGTGCTGGCATACCGGAATCTGAATCTGGATGTAAAAAACAAGGCATTTAAACCGGATGAAGATATCACGATCTGCACGCAGTTTACCATAGGGGGAGAGCAGGAAAATATCCGAAGGTATTTAGATGCGGATGAATATGAGCTGTTATCCGATTTTGAAAAAAATCTTGAAAAAATAAAAGATGCGATTACAGAAAAAAACGGTGCACGGGCGGTTGTGGATGACATGCCCTATGTCATCGGACTTGGCATGGACTGTGCATTAAATCTGCATGAAGAGTATAAGGCGATTCTTGACATGTACGAAAAAGAGCAGGTGACTTTTCCAATCCGGGCATTTTTCGGCGATCTTTTGGAACGTCCGCGAAGAACGAAGGCATATCCGATCGCGCTGTTAAACCAGAACATCAATCTTGACCA
>PVMM01001220.1_pt1 | contig 17614 bp, 19 predicted proteins | sample 1853381 | NCBI WGS metagenome assembly PVMM01 (sample SAMN08533509, study PRJNA380276) | Human gut metagenome, whole genome shotgun sequencing project. | isolation source: participant 1, synthetic long reads | host: Homo sapiens | collected 2017 | reverse complement strand
GGGAAAAAGTCCTCAATCAAATGCCCTGTTTGCAAATAGTTACGCCCCAGTCGGCTGAGGTCTTTCGTGATGACAAGGTTGATTTGCCTGCGCTCAATGGCTCTCAACATTCTCTGTAAATCAGGACGCTCCATATTAAGACCTGTGAAGCCATCGTCCTGATAGACTGCCACAACCTCCCATCCCTGCTTTTCGCAGTATTTTTCCAGCATATCACGCTGGTTTGCGATACTGGCACTTTCGCCTTGCAGGTCATCGTCCTTTGACAGTCTGCAATAGACCGCCGCACGATAGCCCCCGGCAAGTGCTGAACCGATTGTTCTGTATTCCATTTCGTTCATCATAGCCATTTACCCACACAATCCAGACGGTATCTGGCTCTGTTGAACCTCATCTTCATTATACTTCAAATCTTTCTTTTTAGCAAGATATTCTTTTGTATTTGTTTTGCCGTATTTCTGGGAAATCAGGCTGACGAACACATCGGTGGCGTCCAGTTCCCCGTCAAATACGGTTGTCACTTCAATCTTGGTCTTATTTTTCGCCATAGGCAGTTATCCTCCATACATGAAAATAGCCAGACAGAGAACGGTCGGCAACGAAGTCCGGCAACGGGCTTCAAAAGACCTTGCAAACAATCTCAATCTGGCGTTGATTACTATTTATACTTTTCTTTTATTTTTCTGTTGTTTTGGTTGTCAGAGAGGGAAAAAGCCCGGAAATAAGGGATTTTCCCCGGCAACCGGCTCGGCAACGGGATAGCAACGAAGTCGGCAACGGGCTGTCATTTTCAGAATGGAAGCTCCATCTGCTCTGTGACCTCCACAAAACCGTCCATAGATTTTTCGGGCGGGTTGTCGGTGTCCGTTGCCGGGATTTCACGCTCCCAGCCCTTTTGTCTGCCGTATTCCGCAAACATCCTCGGATTGGAAAAGTAGTTCCACCCGGTAATGCACTGGTTCATTATCTCGTTGATTTCCCGGATTTCCCATTGCTTCGGCTCATCAAAGGTGTGGTTTAAGGCTTCCTTGTAGAGCTGCTTGGAGCAGACCGTTTCCCCGGTGTACTTATCAAGGTAAGCCTGTATCATCCCGGCTTTGGTGTCCTCCGGCATAAAATCCCGCTGGTGTTCTTTGAGATACCGCTGCATGGCTGGGCTGAATGACAGCTTGAACATGCCGCTTCGGTAAATCTCCATTGCTTCCGCCCACATCTGGCTGATATAGGCTCTGGAAGCGGCTTCGTCCTCCAAAATGTGAACCTCGGCTTGCTCCGGGTACACCATGACCGGGATAAATCGGCGGTTGCCGGAACGGTCAAGGGGGAGAAAGTCAAGGGCGTTGGAAGTGCCGCCGAACACGCATTGACGGGGGCGGTCTGCCGGGTGAGTTTCATAGGGAATTTTGTAAACCTCTTTCTGGCGGCTTAGAAAGGACTTGATTTCCTCAATGCTCTTGGCATTGGCGGTTGCCATCATTTCCGACATTTCAATTATCCAGTGACCTTGCAGCTTGCGGTACACGTTATCATCGTCCAGCTTCCGCAAATCATCGGAAAACCACTCGTCCCGGACTGCCAGCAGCCGGAAGAAGGTGGATTTGCCAGCCCCCTGACCGCCTACCAGACACAGCATGATTTCAAACTTGCTTCCGGGCTTAAATGCCCTTGTAATCGCCCCCAGCATGAACAGCTTCAAGGCTTCATAGGTGTAATCGTCCACATCAGCTCCCAGAAAGTGCCGCAGACAGAAGCGGATGCGCTCAGTCCCGTCCCATGCAAGGCTGTTCAGAAAATCCCGGATGGGGTGGTACTTATTCTCATTCGCCACAATCCCGATGGCGGTTTCAATCTTTTTCTCACTGGTAAGCCCGTAGGTTTCCTCCAGATAGAGAAGCAGATACTTCATGTCCGTATCGGTCAGGGCTGTGCTTTCTCTGTGAAAACCGATGGGCTTTATGATGTCCTTGCGGTCGGTCAGGATGTTGTAGGCGATTGCCCCGGCAAGCACAGGGTCACGCTGGAATACGGTCAGGCAGTTCCGTATGCTCTGGCGGACGCCGCCTTTCTCGGTGGTTTCCAGAGTTGCCTTTACTTCCTCAACGCTCTGGGGCGGCTGCATGGCGTTCATGGTGTTTTTTAGTTCTTGCTGCGTCTGCGGCTGCAAGCTCTGCCATTCGCTGTTCAAGCTGTATCACATCCTTTCCGTAGTCCATAATCAAAACCGCTTTTTCCTCTGTCTCCCCGAACAGCAGCACATCCAGCAGATATTCCACATGGGCTTGCTTCTGCAAGGCTTCCACGAACCGGGGATGAAACGCTTCCTCCGGGGAGTGCGGGGCATAGTCGGTTTTCCATACCCGTAAGAGGTGTAGATAATCGGCAAGGACACGGAAGCAATGTGCCTTTGCTTCCCGGAACTGTTCTTCCGGGGATTTCTGCCGGGGCTTGGGCTTCCTTGCCCTGCCCGGTGGCTTCCAGTCCTCATAGGCAAGCCCGAAGTCACTCGCCAACTGTGCGGCGGCTTCCTTTTTCCCCAGCCCGTACAGGGCAGCTACAAAATCAATCACATCCCCATCTGCACCACATCCGAAGCAGTGGAAACGCTTGTCCAGCTTCATGCTGGGGGTCTTATCGTTGTGGAACGGGCAGCAAGCCATCCCGTTTCTGTTTACCCGGATTCCGTAATGCTCCGCAGCCTGTCTTGTCGTAACGGACTGCTTCACAGCTTCAAATACATTCAAATCAATTCCTCCTTGTAAAAAAGAAAAGGCACTTATCATTCTCAATCTGAAAATGGCAAGTGCCTGTTAAAGTTCCATATCCTGTTGTTTGTGTTTCGTCTGCGCCGGGGCGTTTTTCTGTGCTTTCTTCTCGTCAGCCTTATCCTGCAAGACTTCTTTGAGGGGCTGCTTCTTGGGCGGCTCTTTGCTTTCCTCTGTGCCGGGTGTGGCTTTCCGTACCCAGTAGCGGATGTCCCGCAGCTTCTTCAAATCTTCCTGCACCTCGGTCAACGGTACTTTCAAGTCTGCGATTTCGCCCACAAGCTTCGCCTGTTCCTGCAAAAGCTCCTTTTTCGTGCTGTCCTTATCATCCGGGTGCTTGGCAAGGTAGGCACTGGCTTTCTCAAACCGGGCAACCTCCGGGTGTTCCAGCTTGAATTTTTCCTTAGTTTTCTTGAAAAATATCTTCTGGTATTTCTCATAAACGGGCTTACATTCCTTACAGTCCGTCCGGGCGGCAAGGATAGCGTCAATCACGTTGCTGCGGGTTTCCTTTGGCTTCATCTGCTTTCGGTAGTCGGCGGCAGATTTCCCGGACGTTTCTATAAAGTTTTCCAAATCCTCCACGGTGGAAAGTCCCTTTCTCTGAAGATAGGACAGGGCTTCGCTGACTGCCTTTAAGTCTTTGGAAGTTCCACGGTTTTGTCCCGCCCGTGTCCAGTCGCTCCGTTCTGCCTTTCGTACCTCCATGTACTTCATCAACAGATTGGGAAGAAATACCGCTTCCTCCGCAGCTTTTTCCGCAAGCAGTTCTTTTCGTTTTTCACTAAGCTCGATAATCCAGCCTTTGAGATTTTTAATAAGCTGCCGGATAGACTTCATCAGGCTGTTGGCGGCTTTGATTTCCCGGTTCAGATTTCCGATGTTGGTCTGAATCCCTCGCTTTTCCATCTGCCGGACAGCAGCACCCTCATGGACGGTAGGGATAATATCAAGCCCCTGTCTTTCATAAGAACGGAGATCCACCCGCTCCGGGCGGTTGTTGGCTTCCAGATAGCGGTTCTGGATGATCTCCCATTCATGCCGCCAGATTTCACAATACTTGCGGTCGTTCCAGTCAACCGTATCTTCCTTGTGACTTTTCCATCTGCCGGACGGAAGTTTTATCCGTTCCCCGTTCTCGTCAAGGTCATAAACCTTGCGGCTCTTGGGAAGCCATTTCCCATGTTCATCCATTGCCCGCATAGTCAGCATGACATGAGCGTGAGGGTTTCCGTCCCCTTTGTCATGGATGGCAAAATCCACGCACATTCCTTTGGAAACAAACTGCTGATTGCAGAAATCCCGGACAAGGGCGGCGTACTGGTCGGGCGGTATCTCTCTGGGAATGGAAAGCACCCACCGCCTTGCAAGCTGGGAGTTCCATTGCTTCTCAACAGCTTCGGCGGCGTTCCATAAGGTATTGCGGTCTGCATACTCTGGCGGGGCATTTGCCGGGAGCAGGATTTCATTATGGACGATACCACGCTTTTCTGGGTAGTGCTTCACTTGCTGGTCGTATTCACAGAACAGCTTTTCGCCGCTTTGGTAAGCAGCGGCGGCAACAGCAGACTGGCGGTTGCTACGCTGGACGATGGAGATTTGATTGTGTGGACAGGGCATTTAGTGTTCCTCCTTTCCGATTTTAGGTATAAAAAAAGCAGGAGACCTTTTTCAGATTTCCTGCTTGGTGTGCCGCTGGGGGCGGCGGGTATTTAGTTAAAATTCAAGATTACTTAACTTTATAATAGTTTTCTATTGCCTGTGCAAAGAAATCAGAAGCCCCTTCACCGTATTTTTCGTCTATCATTGGTTTGATTTGTTCATTGCGGTAATACTGCGTCTGTGCCATCATAAAGCCTTTTTCTTCTTTTATCTGGGCAAGCTGTTTCATAACAAAGCCATATTCTCCAACAAGCTCTTTTACTTCAAAAGAATCTATGTCACAATTCTGTTTTGCAATCAGTTTTTGCAAAATCGCTTCTATCCGTTTGTTATAGCTTTCTGCAACTTCTTTGCTGACGGGAGTTCGGGCAACAGACAGAAACTTGTCCTTTCCACCATACCATTCAACTACCTTTGCATAGCCTTTCTGCATTTCTTCCGAAGATACGACTTCCATATAATGCTTTTTCCATTGTTCAATGCTACCAAATTCTTTAATTGCAATGTTTCTCATATTCTCCGGCATATGCTCAAGCATGGTTTGGAACATTTCTTCTACTTCTGTTTTGGTAAAAATTGTAAAATCCATTTTGTTCTCTCCTTTCAGAATGTCATCAATGCTGGCAATCAGACGTTCCATTCGTTCTTTCTTTGTTACCAACATTTTTCGCTGTACTTGTAGAATCTGATTTCTTTCAAGAGCCGGATTGTCCAAAACAGCTTTGATTTCTTTCAAGGAGATATCAAACTCACGGAAAAATAAAATCTGTTGTAATGTTTCCAGTGCCTTATCGTCATAAAGCCGGTATCCCGCATCACTTTTTTCTGTTGGCTTTAACAACCCGATTTCATCATAATAGTGAAGCGTGCGAACGCTGATACCTGTTAAATCTGATATTTCTTTTACTGTCCTCATAGCTGCTGACCTCCTGTTCCTGATAAGGTAACTTTAATCTATGACGTTCCGGGAGAGTCAATAGGCATTTTCATTTTTTAGTATAACATTTTTCATTTCTTCTCAAAAGACAGAAAACTGATTCTGTAAAACTTGTCGGCTGGGAACAGCTTGCAACGCAAGGTGTCCCCAGATGGCAAGTCCACAAAAGGGTAGCTGGCGAAAGCCAGCGCAGGGGAAGTGTAGCGTCCCCTGTTTGATTTGGAGCAGTCCGTGGCTGCGGAAAATCACAGCCCTCCGGCGAGGAGCCTTCGGAGAACGCAATGCACCAACCTTTGGGTGGTGTATAATTGCGCCCTTAGTAAACTAAGGGGTTTCCGGCTTCTCCCGTTCCAGCAGTTTTTTCAATAGTTCCTGCGTGTCCTGCCTGTGAAAAATGAGTTTCAACAACAGCATGACATCATCATCTGTCAGGCGTTCCGGCTCTTGCAGAAAACTTTCCAGCATACCGCCACGAGTACAGAGCCGGTGCGTCCGTTCCTTTCGGGTAAGCTGCTTCAACTGGTGCTGCAATGCCTTTTCATCATTGATGGCTTTCCGCAGTTTCTTTTCGCTTTTTTCCAACTCCCGGTTGAGCTTTTCCAGTTTTGAGGTATCAGGCAAGGGCAGCGTCCTCCTTTCCCGGTATCAGCACATAAATCCTGTTTGGTTCTCCAATGCCCTGACGCACCCGCATGATAAGTCCGGCGGTTTCCAGTTCATTCAGAGAACGCTTGACCGTCATGGGGCTGCGGGACAGGACTGCGGCAATGGCTGTGATGGGGAAGCAGACAAACAGGATTCCGTTCTCGTCCTCCTTCCCTTTGGATAGCATAGCGTCCAGCATCCGGCAGTACATGACCTTTGCGGTGCTGCTGACTGGAAATCCTGTCAACGCTCTGGGAAATGGCATACAGGGCGGTAATGGTGTGTCTATCGTCATAAATTCAAAATTCATTCGGTGTGTTCCTCCTTTTTCTTTGCTCGTTTGGATAAATAACGGGGGCAGTCAATCACAACCGCCCGGAAGCTCTGCTTGCACCCATGCTGGCATTTCCGGCATAATTCGTTGTAAGTGACACGCCCCCGGTCATTGAGGTAAAAGGAAAGCTCATGCTTCCTCTTTTTGAAAGCTCATGCTTCCTCTTTTTGCTCATTCTCGGCATATTGTGTTTCCTCCCGTTTTAGTGTATGGTCTCGGGGCGATTTTCGGCAAAATTACAGCCATAGAGCCGCTTAAAATCTCCCGAAGTATCAGCGATAGGGTAGACTATCCCCCTATCAGATTGTCGTGTTTCGGTATCATTTCGGTGTCAGTTCGCCAGTTCTCCCCGGTGTCGTTCCTCCCCTGAATCTCACAGCGGCGTATCGCTCCCTTTGGTACGCTCGTTTCGGTCAGGGTTCCTCCATATCCCTGCCAAAAGTCATGGCGCTACATCGCCGGGGAAGCATATCCCACACAGGCTGGTCATTCGATTGGAATAATCCATCGATGAACTACCTGTATCATAGAACATTTTTGTGCCCTGTGCCGTATGTCCACAAAGTAGGAATTAAGGGTAAAAATCAGAAATTTCCACGATTACGGAAAGTGTGATATAATCCAGATAAGCGGCAGCAATGAAACCGTTGGAAAGGAGCGTGTGCCCATGAAAGGAGCAACAAGCATACAGGAACGCCTTTGGGAACTCCGCAAGGACAAAGGCTTAAATCTGGAAGAACTATCAAAACTAACGGGTATTTCTAAATCAGCCCTTGGATTATAAGGAAATCAATCATGGCAACCTTATCACGCTGGCAGACTTCTATGGGGTTTCCGTCGATTATCTGCTGTGCCGGACAGAGAACAGGGAGCAGATCAACACGCCACTGACGGAGCTGCATTTGAACGATGAAGATGGTGCACTTCTGAAAAGCGGTCGGATTAACAACCGTCTGCTCTGCGAACTTGCCACCCATAAGGACTTTATCAAGTTTCTTGCGGACATTGAGATTTATGTGGATGGGATTGCCACCATGCAGATTCAAAACCTCAACACCCTTGTCGATACTGTCCGGCATGAAATCATTGAACGGTATCGCCCCGGCGAAGATGACCCACATTTGAAAGTGCTGCAAGCCGCCCATATCAGTGATGATGAATATTTCAGCCACATGGTTCTGGATGACCTCAACCTGATTATCCGGGATATTCGGGAACCCACAAAAAGGACAGCGAGAGTGCGCCCCAGACCACCGTTGCCGATGAACTGAAAGAAAATCTGGAAGCGGTCGAAAATTTCAAGGGCAGTCGAGATGAAAAACTGGTTATCCTTTACTGCAAGCAGCTTGGTATCAACTATAAAAACCTGTCAGAAGAAGAATTTCGCTGGTTCATTCGTATTCTCAAAAAATCAAAGAAAATGGGAACGCCTATCAGCCAGAGGAAAAAACGGTAAAGGAAAACCGCTGTTGCATGGTTTGTTGGATTCCATGTAGCAGCGGTTTGTGCTGTGGTTATTATTTCATTCGTTTTCTTAATATTCGGCGATAATTTGTTTCTCCCTTTGGTGCGTCCTGTATAATTTCCAACACACCATCTTCAAGCATTTTATCAATGCGATTGGAAATCCATACATCACTAATTCCAAGTTGATATTTTCCTAAAACATTACCTATGACAATAGCCATTTTGAATTGCTCTGGCTGTTCCGCAATTTCACGAAGAATGAAACTATCATATATATCTTCTGAAACGCTTTGCAATTTACCATTTAACATTGCACGCAAAGGTGCATTTTCATTTTGAAGTTGATTCCATTTCATAGCACAAGCTGAAAGAAATACAGGATTAGCTTTCTCTTGTAGAGTTATATAGTTTCCCCATTCGCCAGGAGAGACCTCGCCCCATGCTATTTTGGATGTCATAGTATTTTCTTTTCCATATTCCCATGTAGGTAACTTAACCAAATAAATTGTTGTCTGGCAGTTTAATGGTTGAAGTTGTTTCATAAGCCAATACATACCACAAAGCTCATCTGGATTATAGCTATACCAAATGCGAATTTCTTCCCCAGCTACATATCGTTCAATCACTGAGGTCAATGTAGTTTTAATTTTCTGTATTTTTTCTTCAACCTGATAATCTAAATCCTCTACAAAGCAGACAGACAGCATTTTCTTGAAAACATTTTTCCGCTGTTCGCCAATTCCATTATCAGAAATATCTCCCACACTAAGAGCCATATCAAAACAATAAACATCACTGCTCTTGCCTCCCAATGGAATAGCATTCTCCCAAGCAATGCGTTCTTGTTCCTGTGCTTGAAGCTGTGCTTTTTCATTTCATCTGAAGATGGAACACTCCCGTCTTCGTGCCTCATAAATATTGAAACAGCACTTCCTCTATACTTTCCCTTGCCGTAAGTTTGGGCAATTTTCAAACTTCCACAGGCACTTTCACCAAATACAATTTCAATCATCTTATATACCTCCGATTTAATTGCTCCCGTTATGAATAAATCATCTCATGCAAAACAATTTCTTCTGCCCGGTTGTGAATGTTATTGCAACGCTGCACCCATTCCATTTGTCGGGTACGCTTCAATTCCTCTGTCACGCCCTCGGTAGCTTTCATCTGCTCCATGATAGTGTCTAACCGTTCCTGTGCCTGTTCGTTCAGGTCTGCAAGATATGTCCACAATTCTCCGGTCAGTATCAATGTATTCAATCTGGCTGGGTGGACTTCCCTTAAATATTCCCGGTGCATCCGTCCGTACTTTCCGATAGGGCGGTGTTCCTCCGGCAGTTTCAAGTCCGGGATGTAGTAATCTCCGACAAGGATATAATCAATTCCGTTTTCCGTTATTCTTGGTTTCAATTCGCTCATGTTCCTTACCTCCTGTGGAAGCAGGCTCGTCTGGTACTAACTCAATCACATCGGTAATCTCACAATTCAGCGTTTCACAGATACGGGCTAATGTATCCATGCTGATGTGCTTTCCCTCTTTGCTCATGTTGGCAATCATATTTGTTGTCATACCAGCGGCAAGCCTTAAATCCTCTTTTCTCATATCACGCTCTAACAGTGTGTGCCAGAGTGGTTTATAGCTGATGTGCATATTGTTTTCCTGCCTTTCTATCCATACCACCGGGGCGGCTGCCCCGGCAGGAACTTTTCTCTTATTATAGCACCAATCTTGTGAAATCACAATTTATTCTTGTAGCCTGCCGCTGATACCGTCTGGATTGTGTTTTCCCTTTAATTGAACTGAATGCCCTCATTTGCTTATGTGTGATAAAGAAGTAATAGAAGTGTAAAAAATTTTGCCGTTCCTATCCGGCACATGAGGTATGTCGGATAGGTCGGGCGGTTAGGTGTCGGGCAGTTCTACCTTGCCGACAAAAGAATAATAGATTTCGATTTCCTGTCTGCGTAACTTGCCCCGGCGTTTCCCGTCAAGGGCAACGCTTTCATGGACAACGATTTTCTCCACAAACTCCCGCAGCAGAGTAGGGGTAAGTTCTTCAATGGTAGTGTGCCTGCGTACCACATTCATAAACTTTTCAGCGTTTGCGGTGGCTTCCTGCGCTTTGGAAAGTTCTTCCCGCAGTCTGGCGGCACGTTCTTTCAGTTCTTTCTGCTCGGCTTCATAGTCTGCCGACAGCTCTGTGAAACGCTCGTCCGATATGCGCCCGGTTACGCTGTCCTCATACAGCCGCTTGAAGATAGCAGATAACTCGGCTATGCGTTTCTCGGCGGCTTCCAGCTCCTTTTTCTTGGCGGCGTTCCTGCGTCTGTCCCCGTCCTCATTCTGCTCGATTAAAAGCTTCATAAACCGGGCTTCATGCTTTGCCGCATAGCTGGTAACTTTCCGCAGATTGGAGAGTACGCCAGCGGTCAAGAGGTCAGTGCGGATAAAGTGCGCTGTGCAGTCGGCGGTGCGTTTCTTGTAGCTTCCGCAGATATAACAGTCCTGCTTGCGCTTGTCCGTCTGGTATCGCTGCTGGTACATGACGCTGCCGCAGTCGGCACAAAAGAGTATGCCGGAGAACAAGCCCACTTCGTCATAACGGTTGGGGCGTTTGCGCTGCTTGCGTAACTCCTGCACCCGTTCCCACGTTTCCCGGTCAATGATAGGCTCATGGTGGTTCTCAAAAACCGCCTGCTTTTCCGGGGGATTTTCTATGCTGTGTTTCAGCTTGTAGGACGGCTTCTCGGTCTTAAAGTTTACCAGACAGCCCGTATATTCCCGGTTTTCCAGCAGATGAACCACGGTATTGGTCGCCCACTTGCACTCATAGCCGGGGTGGTAGCGGCGGGTGCTGCCCGTCCTGCGGTATTCCAGCGTCCCCGGCGTGGGGATTTGCTGCTCGGTCAGCATACGGGCTATCTTGGTCGGACCGTTCCCGGCAAGGCAAAGGCTGTAAATCTGCCGTACCACCGGGGCGGCTTCCTCGTCAATGATAAAGTTTTCGTCCTCGTCCATGAGGTAGCCATAGACGGGCTTGCTTGTGATGGGCTTTCCGCTCATGCCCTTAGAGCGTTTTACTGCCTTGATTTTCTTGCTCGTATCTCTCACCAGCCATTCGTTAAAAATGTTCCGCAGCGGGGCAAAATCATTTTCCCCCTGTGCGCTGTCCACTCCGTCATTGATAGCGATGAAGCGGACACCTTTCTGTGGGAAAATCATTTCTGTGTACATTCCCACCTGTAAGTAGTTTCGCCCTAACCTCGACATATCCTTGACGATAACTGTCCCGACTTTCCCTGCTTCAATGTCTGCAAGCATGGCTTGAAATCCGGGTCTTTGAAAGTTCGCACCGGAATAACCGTCGTCGGTGTACCAGCGCAGATTAGAAAATCCATTCTGTTTGGCATAGGTTTCCAAAATCCTCTTTTGGTTGGAAATGGAATTGCTCTCGCCTTGCAGCTCGTCCTCATGGGACAGTCTTGGGTAAAGGGCGGTAATGAGTTGCTGGGTGGTCTGTCTTAACATAAATTCCTCCGTTTCCGACAGCCAGCCCCACTATTCCGTACCTTGATTGTACCACATGGGGCGGCTGTCTGTATAGCGGCAAAAGCGTCAAATCTGCTTCTTTACGGTCGGTAAAAATGACGGTTTTTCAATCAGGCTTATCACAGGTCAAATATCCGGCGGCGGCTTCTGCTTCCAGCACTTTCATCATCTTGTCAGCGGCGGTGTCGGTCGCCCCCTCCTTGAAAAAGCCAGACACCACAAGGATTGTGTTGCCTATCCTCGTTTCGGTCACGCAGTCCGGGCGGCGGGCAGGGCGTTTGTTTCTCTGGGTGTCGGTCATAGGCAAATCTCCTTTCCGGCAAGCAGCCGTTTCAGCTGTTCCATTTTTCCCTGTGCGGCGGCTTTCCTCAAATTCTCCCCGGTAAAGCAGAGAGGGGAACACATTTCAAGCAGGCGGTCATAAATCCGGGCGTGGGCGGTGTCCTCCGGGTGCTGCAATTCCTCCAGCGTGAGGTTGGTCGTCACAATCAGCGGCTTCCTGCTCCGGTAGCGGCTGTCAATCACATTGTAGACCTGTTCCAGACCGTATTCTGTGCCACGCTCCATTCCAAAATCGTCAATGATGAGCAGGGGGAAGCTGCAAAGGCGGGAAATATATTCGTTCCTGCCCGCAAAGCTGGCGGCAAGGTCGTTTAATATTGCTGCAAAGTTTGTCATGCACACCGGGACTTCCTGCTCCATGAGGGCGTTTGCAATACACCCGGCAAAATAGCTTTTCCCAGTGCCTACCCTGCCCCACAAGAGCAGCCCGTAGTTCCCGTCCTTTATCTGTTCCCAGCGTGCCACATATCCGGCGGCGTTCTTCATCTGCGGGCAGCTGCCGTTATCGTTGGCAAATGTCCAGTCCTGCATGGTCTTGTCTGTAAAGCCCTGCCGTTTCAGCCGTTCCACCGTTTCAAGGTGGCTGCGCCGCTTCTCGGCGGCTTCCCGTTCCTTACGGGCTGCCCGCTGGCAGTCGCACTCTGACGGGTGGCGGTCACGCCCGAAAAAGGTCTTGCCCTCCGGGAAATAGGCTTCTTTGGGTTTCCGGCATTTGCCGCAGTATAAAAGCCCGTCCTCCCCGGTGTAATCCTCCGGCTCGGCTGTGGTGTCGGTCATAGGCAGTATGGTGTTGTGGATTGTATCGGTCATAGGCTTTCTCCCTCCTTGAATGAATAGTCCGGTATGCCTTTCTTTGGCTTCTCTTTGGCAGCGTCCTCCTGCGCCCACTTGTAAATGGTGGCTGCATGGCTCTGGTACTGCTTCCCGGTGGAAGCGATGTGGCAGGAAAGGCGGTCAAGGTAATACTCCCACTTGCCGGGGAAGTCCTGTTCCAGCTCCAAAAGTTCTGTGTCAGAAAGAAATACATTTTTATATCTGCCATAAGCGGCGGGGGGCTGCCCCTCACTCGCTCCTTTTGTTTGGCTCTCTATTAGGTTGTTTATATTAGTTTGGTTAGGGGACGGTTTTCCGACCGTCATAAGGTCAGTTTTCCGGCTGTCAGTTGGTCGGTTTCCCGCCCTTATGAGGGGCGGTTTTCCGTCCGTCAGTTGGTCGGAAAACTGTACCACTGGGATAGGCGGCACTTTCACATACAGACGGTTGGCGGCAGAAAAGCCCGTCCGTCTGCGTTCCAGCAGCCCGGCAGCGTCCAGTTCGTTCAGTGCGCCCTTTATGGTGGTGCAGCCTTTATCCAGCATTTCCGCTATCTCTGCTATGGGGTAGACAATGTATGTCCGTCCCTCGCTGTCCTGCCAGCCGTTCTTCTGCGAAAGGGTGGAACGGTCTAACAGCAGCGCATATAACTCTCTTGCGGTGTGGGATAGGTCTGTTTCCAGCAGGAAACGGGGGTAAGGCAGGTAAGCGGGCAGCTCCGTTCCTGCGGTCATATAATCAGCGATAGGGTTCACCTCCTTGTGGTGTCTGTCTGTGGGTTCTGTTACGCTTTTAGGGGGCGTTTTTAAGGGAAAAGGATAAATGTATCACGCACCCTTTGACACCCTCCAAAAAAGCCTTGATTTATGCGGGTTTGAAATGCCCTAAAGCGTGACATTTCTCCCTTTGTTTCCGCTTCCGTTTGGCGGCGTTTATCCGCTTCATGCGTCCGGCGCAGTCCGGGCAGTATTTCCCCCGGTTGGATTTTGGGAAGAAGAACGCCCCGCAGACAGCGCAGCGTTTCCGGCTTCCCCGGCGCAAGAGGGCGGCTTCCAGTGCTTCATCAAGGGGCAGGACAGCGGCGGTAAACCAGCGGCAGAGCAGCGAATAGCTGATACTCTGTACACACACGCAAGGCTCGCCGTCCTCCAACAGCAGGCAGTTCCCGCTGTCATAGTTGCAGCACTCATGCACAAGGCGGCGGGCTGCCCGGTACTGGCGGTAGTCCATGCGGGGGATATTACCGTTCATGGCTCTGCTCCTTTCTGCACTGCGGCTCGCTCCGGCGTAAAATCTGGTCGATATTGCCCTTGACAGTCTGCAAGCGGCGGTACTCCTCCCGTTTTGCCCGGTAATCGTTGTAGCCGCTGTTTTTCTCTTTGATAAGGCTTTCAATCTCTGCTTGCAGGGATTTATAGCTCGGCAGCTTGGAAATGCCGTTCTCCCTGAAATAGCGGGCGGCTGCGTCTGCTATGATAAAGTCACTTTCATGCTTCTGACGGTAGGCTGCTTTTGCTTTGGCGTTTTTCTGCTGTTTCAGCCCGTCCCGGACAGGGCGGGTCTTGGAATAGGCAAGCACCTGCCGTTGCAGCTCCTTTTTCCCGTTCAGCGTCTTTTCCACCTGCTTCAACCACGCAAGGCTTTCCTGCATGGCGGCATAGGCGGCAGAACAGGCTTCGTCCAGTTCCTCCGGGGAGGAAAAGCCGTACTGCTGATAGGCGGTAACGGTAGCTGCCATTTGCTTTAGGTTGTGCTTTGCCGCCCAGCGGTCATAGCCCACGCCCTTGCCCTCGGCTCGCTTGGCTTCCCGGTCAACCATGCGCTGCAAGGTGTTGTCTGCCGGGGTGGTTTTTGCAGCTTTTTCCCCTTGTAACGGCTTTTTAACTGCGGCAGGGTATTCGGGTATGGCTTTGGTCTGTTCGGCAGCTCTGTGGGCGTTCTGCGTGAGCAGGGCAAGGACAGCAGCCTTGTCAAAATCGTCCCCCAGCTTTCGGGCTGTGATAGGCTTTGTCCTGTCCGGCGTGAGGTAGGAAAGCCGCCCCCGGCTCTCCTTGACGGTCACACCCTCCCGCAGCAAAAGGGAAGAAAACTCGTCAAAGCTGCCAGCTTGGGAAAGTGCCTGCCGTATCGTCCGGCGCAGCTTCGCCTTGTCCGTTTCAAACTTGGTGGGCTTGGTCGGCTGTCCGGCGGCTTCTCTGGCGGCGTTCTCTTTGTCAAGGGCAAGCTGCCCTTTCTTTGCCGCCCAGTATTCCCGTTCGGTTATCCGTTCCTTGCTGCCGTTCAAGAGGTCGATTTGGTAAAGCCCCTCCCGGTGGCACATTTCCATGACTTCGCTCTTGAAATATTCCATAGCGGCGTTGGTGCAGCGGTGCTTGCAGCCCTCCAGCGTGTCGGCTGGTCTGTCCATGTAGGGCAGAAGCGGGACTTCGTAAATCCGCAGGGAGTTGATGACGATATGCACATGGATATTCCCGCTGTGGTTATGCCCGTCCGGGTGGGTGCAGATTAGGGCTTGGTGTCCGGGGAAATGCTCCTTGCAGAACTGCTCGCCCAGCTCCTGCGCCCGGTCTACGGTCAAGCCGTTGTCTGTCCCGTCCCGTGGGTCAAAGCTGATGATATAGTGGTGGCTTTTCACATCTTCCCGTTTTTGGTTTTTCTCATAGCGGAGATTGGCTCGCATACAGGCAACAGCGAAATCCTCGCCCCCGCAGTTGAGGGAAGAAATGCGGTAATCCTCCCTCGGTATCAGCCGCCCGTTTTCATCAAGGGTGGCTTTCATGGTAAACTCGTCATGCTCAAATGTGAGATAGGCTTCCGCTGCGCCATAGTCGGCGTTTTTAGAGCTGATATGTTTGAATGTTGCCAACAGCGTCACCCACTTTCTGCAAGACTTCAAACTTTAGGGCAGCAAGGTCGGAAACCGCCGCCCGTACCTCCCCGGCAAGCTGCGGATAGGGACTGTGCCACTCGTTCAGCGTCCGGGCTATCTGGTTTAAGTTGCCGCCGATCCTCCCGTATTCGGCGGTCAGCTTCCCGACAGCGGCAAGCAGCTCGTCATTGATGGGGGAAACGGTTATGATGGGGCGTATGGCTGCCCCGGTTATGGCTTGCCGGATAAACTCGGCTTGGCTCATGTGGTAAGCAGAAAGCCGCTGGGCAAACTCGGCGTATTCTTCCTCGGTCATGCGTGTTTTGACTACCCGGCTGCGGTGCGGCGTGTTGTATCGTTTCATAGGTGGTTGACCTCCTTTCTGTGCGTGGTGTCCTCTCACTAATAGGAGAAAAACAGGGTGTGAAGCGGAACTGTTTTTGAAAAATCCGAAAAATATTTTGAGGGGTTTTTCAGCGGCGCAAGCCGCATAAGCAGGGTTTGGGGAAGGCACTCCCCAACAAGATTCCCGCAGGGGCAAAATGAGCGATAAGCGAATTTTGGCACCTCGGTAGAATCTTGCTCTAAGAAACTGCCGGTCTGCCGTTCACTTCCTACTGCCACTTTTTCAGAAAATCTATAACCAGTTTTTTCATAAAAGGCTGCGGGCTGGCGTTACTCCCTCAGAATGGACGGACTTTCCGGCAAGAACTTTTCCGGCGGCTCGGTCTTTCCCGACAATAAGGCGTTTCGGAAGCTGCGTTTTGCCCGCTGTCTGAAAAAAACGGCAGCCTTTTTTGGTTTCACTATCTAATACGGAACTTTTGGAAATTTGCCAAAAATGGACGCAAAAAAAGCAGCAAATCTTTTTCGGATTTACTGCTTCATGTGCCGCTGCGGGGCGGCGGGATGGATATTCAGTTGAAATAAAAGAGGATGGTGGTACTTTAGCTATCGACTCTTTCTACTATAGGTAATCTTGAAAGATTTTCCTTGAATTTATCTAAAGAATGTTCATTGTTTCCCGCAAAAATAAGTGGAATTGTATATTCTATGATATGCCATTTTCATAGTCCGATAATTGTTTTTTATAGTATCATCCCTCTCATCTTTAGGTGCTATATTATGAAGAATTTTTATTTATAAGATATTCCCTTTTTCGAAGAAACAGTATAACCCCAGTCTGTTAAATTTGTCTTTATTGTAACTTCTGTTCTGTTTCTTTTCTACTGCAATGCTGTTTTATGATTTGGATATCAAAAGGAGCAACCTAACAATTCACTGTTTATATTTACAAGTTCTTCTCCATTTGTTTTAGAAATATTGATTCATCTTCATAATTGTTGAGATTCATCTTTTGGTGTTTCTCTGTTAATCCTAATAAAAAGTCCCTCAATAGTACTAACTTGAATAGAATGTACCTTTGGCATGAACTACATTACCACTAATATATGCACTCTTCGATGTTGTATCTGTCTGAACAAGCGGATTCAAATTTTTAACAACAAATGCGTCATTGTAATAAATAGTAGTAATGGTACTGCCGGACACGCTATACCCGACTTCAATTCGATATTCAAGTATTTCTATTCCCAAAATATCTACGGTTGACGTACCCCACGCATCATATCTGGTAGACCTAGCTGCTCCTAAATCTGCTCCAGAAGCTACTTTCTCTGTCCGGTCATAAGTAGTTGCTCTTGTAATTCCCGGTGCAACTAAATCTCCGCTGTAGGTTGCAGGATCAAGCAAGTAGTCAATAAATTTTTCCTGCTCATCTGCACTAAGTGCTTCAAATTTCTGCAAATCCTCCGGAGATTCCTGCGCCAAAAATTCTTTATATTCATTCACGGTCAAAGCTGAATCCGGCGCTTTTTCAGCTGCAAACACTGAAACAGAAAAACTCATTACCAGAGCAAACGTCAACAGAACCGAAAATAACCTTTTAAGTTTTTTCATAAACTCACCTCATTTCTAAAGTAATAAATAATCCGTCTACTATTTATTCATTAGTATTTCACAAGGTAAGATTAAGTAATTCATGTCTTTATTATACCAGAATATTTTTGATATTTCAATTAGATTTTTTGCTTTTTTTCGGAATAATGGGCTGTTGTCTATCAAATTCTTTTGTGTTACTTTACCGCACATGAGCATTCCATCACCTAATGTAGCTGTTTCTGTACTTTTGCCGAATAATCCCATACTAAACACTCCCACCACGATTAGACAG
>PVMM01001176.1_pt1 | contig 17632 bp, 24 predicted proteins | sample 1853381 | NCBI WGS metagenome assembly PVMM01 (sample SAMN08533509, study PRJNA380276) | Human gut metagenome, whole genome shotgun sequencing project. | isolation source: participant 1, synthetic long reads | host: Homo sapiens | collected 2017 | reverse complement strand
CGGCACTGTTTCGCAAACATTTTACGGATTCTCCCAGATCGTTTGTCGAACTGCTCGTGTTTACCCGTGACAACCAGCGCACTTATGCCGACATACTGGCTGCGGCAGACCGTCTGTCCTCCCGGGGACTCAAACGCCTGTCTTCCGAACAATTGAGCGCCGAGATGCTGGCCAGTGACGGCAATGGAACCGCAAACGTCCGTCAAGACGCGGCCACCCTGACCCCGTCCGATCCACAACAGACCGCCATTGAAGAATCGGCCTCACAGACATTGGACACACTTTCGGCGATGATCGGATGTGGCGCCACACAACAACCTGTAAACAAAGTTACCGTCTAACAACATAAAAATTGCATAGCAATGGAACAAAACGAAAATCAAGACTCCATACGCGAACGGATACGTGCGTATGCCTTCGACCTCAAACTCCCTCTGGTACGACGCGACATCGACCTGCTTATACAGCAAGGACTTGATGAACGATGGAACCTGTGGATGTTCACGGCCGAACTCCTGCGTCAGGAAAAAGAAAACCGCTCGGAGAACCAGCGTCGGCATCGCATCAAAAATGCCGCGTTCCCACAGTTGCGATACCTCAACGAAATAGACACGGACGCGCTTCCGCCAGAAGCGCGGAAGGCCTTGCCAAACCTTGAGACACTTGATTTCATCAAGGAAGGGCGCAACCTTATACTATACGGGAATCCCGGTACCGGAAAGACCCATCTGGCTACAGCCTTGGGGATTGCGGCCTGTAACGCGGGATACTCCGTACTGTTCACTTCCGTGCCCAGACTGCTTACGCAGATAAGGGAATGCCGGAACGCAATGACACTAAGGGCACTCGAGAACAAGTTCGAACGATACGACATGGTCATCTGCGACGAGTTCGGATACGTTTCTTGTGACAAGGCGGGAGCGGAGATGTTGTTCAACCATCTGTCACTCAGAACTGACAAGAAAACAACCGTCATTACAACAAATCTCGCATTCAACAGATGGGACGAGATTATTGCAGACAAAGTACTAGTTACAGCAATGGTAGACAGGCTAACGCACAAGGCGATTCTACTGAACATGACGGGAAAATCGTACAGAATGAAAGAAACACAAGATATGATAAATAAACAAATTTAATTAACTTTGCAAAACCTATCGGGTGGTACACGTTTCAAATGCTACCCGGGTCCCTTTTCAAGTGTTAGCTACAGCATAATCCACATCCACAAGGCTATACACCTTGCAGCTACGGTCCCCCATGCCGATGGTCTCGTCATCGACCTTGAAGTTGGTCATCGACACCACCTTGTCACGGAAGTTCATGGAGAAGAAACGGTCCACATACTCGCAGGCTTCCGTTTTGCCGAGGAATCGGGACTTCACGCCGGCATCCCTCAGCTGGTCGTGCACCTTGCGTATCTTCACCAAGAAGTCACGCCATTTCTTGTTGTCGAACGACATCAGACGGCTCTTCTTGTTCTCCTGTGTGATGGTGAGGTAGCAGACGCTGTCGGTAAAGGGTCTGCCGTTGAAATAGCGGAAGTAACTCTCGCTCAGGAACTCATGATTTCCACCGTTCTCTTCCTTGAATGCCTTCCTCACAAACACGTCCTGCTTGTGCAGCGCATAGCCTTCGCCCAAGGTCTGGGCAAGGGCGGCGAAGAGGTGGGTGAACTCATAGTAGGCCTCGATGTTGGCGGAATACTTCTGCACAGGGTTCTCCATCTTCAGAACAGCGGAGTATTCGCCCGTCTTGGTATAGAGCACGCCGATGCCATCCACTTCCTCGATGGAGAAGTAGATGTCCTGGAAGATGCGCTTGCGCTTCCCTCCCGTGCCGAATGCCTTGACACTGATGGCCATGCCCACGCAGATGGCTGAGAATATGAGTATGATGTATAGGGTCATTGTTCTTTTTCTTTTTTAATCGCAAAAAGGCGGGCGCACCCTCATGCGTGATGCCCCCACCTCCATTCACTTACAATCATTGATAGCTTTCCACTTGGACATAATGGATTCTCTTTTTTGTTTTACACTTTCTTTGAATAGGCATAGATGAATATGCCGTTGTCACTCTTCTTGCTGTGCAAGCCCTTGCGCTGCTTCATGACGATGAGAACGCCACCGACAGCTACGGCGAGGACTAGCAGCACGAGTCCTGCCACGAAACCGAAGATGCAGTAGCCGAGGATGAAACCCGCAACGGCTCCTCCTGCGGTGGCTGCCGCCCAGTAGATGTAGCGTCCCTGCAACCCGAAGAACTCCAATGGACGTTGCAGTCCCTTGAAAATGGGATAATCCGGAAAACGCTCTTGCTTTGTATCTGCCATAACTGTCAGTGTTTTAACGTTCTACATACTCACAATCTCACGCTGCGTTTAACCTCCAATGCCGAAGAACAGAGGCAGTGCCTGGGCTGCTGCAATGAGGAAAATACATGCGCCGACGACCATCATGATCTTCTTTTTCACGTCCTGTTCCTCGTTGTTCATGGCGATGTAAACGCTTATGGCTCCGACAATTGCAACGACACCTGCAATGGCATAGCAGAGCTTCACCACGATAGGTACATACTTGGCAATCTCCTCCGTCACTGTGGTAAGCGCGGTCGTTCCTGCCGAGTAGTCGCCGGCTGCGTTCTGTGCCATTGCTGCGGTGGTGCCGACAAGCAACATCAGGGCGAGCGTTTTCATGCGCTGTGAAGAGAAGAATCCCTTCACCTTCTTGTTAATCCTTTCAAACATTCTTTTTACCTTTTAATTTGTTACACTTTGAGTTATCTTATCTCGTATCACCTGTATCTCAAATCTGATAACCGAAGAAAGCGGGGAAGACGATGGTCGCTCCTATGAGGAACAGGCAGGCTCCCACCAGCATCATGATGTTCTTCTTCACTCCTTCTTCGCCCGTATTCATCTTTATATATATCTGCAAGGCGCTGACTATGACCACGATGCCCGCCACTGCATAGCACAGATAAACGATATAGAGCATCATCGTCACGGCATAGTCATGGGCACTCGCAAGTGCGTCCGCTCCCCAGCTGTAGTCCACGTTGCCACACTTAGCACTGGCCAGAGCTGGGGTTAAAGCGGCATATAATGATAGAAATGCACTTCTTGTTTTTGACATCATATCTCATTATTGAGTGATTCCACCTTGACCATGTCACGTCCATTGTGACGAAGACCGCGGGCGATGATGGTGTTGTTCAATTCTTCCGAATACATGGGGTCGGAATAGGTGGTATTCACTTCCTCCATCTTCTTCTCGATTGCGCTTTGTATCTTTTCAAGCACATGAGGCTTGCTCTCTTCCGCAGTGGCGGCTGCCTCCTCTGTAGGCTCTGCAAGCTGCTTCTCCTCGTAGGCTGTCTCATATTGGTTGTCGCCTACGCTGAAACCACCGTCGCTCTCGCTGACCGCTATCGACTCTTCCTCGTCGGTCATGTCACTGACATCAAACGACTCGCCCTGTGACTTCTCGTCCTTGGGCTTTCCGTACAGATCCTGCACGATGATGACCGTATAGTAGATGACATAGATTATGGTCACGACAATGGCGAATATTACAAATGACTTCATATTTTCAAGTTTGATTTTACTATGGTTTGGCTTATTGCCGATGCAAAGGAACTACCTTTTCTTCAATCTTAAACCGAAATGACTTTCCGCGGAGCCAAATCTTAACTCTAATTTTGATTACACTCGCAATCATACTCAAAAATCAAACTCGAAAGGCACAAAAAAAGCCCTTCCGTATGCCATCAGTCAGTTGGCTGTGTGCGATAGTGAAGTGATAGTAGTCATCGTCCATGATGATGGCACTGAGACTCGACACATCTTCATCGGTCGGGATAGGTTCTATGACAAATCCCTTTGGCTCTCCAAGCACATCGGGGTGGCGTGACAGCAGTTCTATCATCTCGGGATAACCATCTTTGCCATCAAGGAAGCGGTACATTTCATATCTTGGTGGTTCACCAGCCTCCTGTTTCCTCTTTTCAGGTCGATAGCCTGCCTCACGTACAAACTGCCAGAAGCGGTTGGCGAATGCCTCGGTCATGTTCTCTACGATGACTATCATATCGATGTCGTGTGTGGCGCGGGGGCGCACCACGGTATTGGTCATGGTGATGTCACAGGCTGCACCGCCTATCACTACATAGTTGTCTGAGTATTCCGCAAAAGCCTCGCGGAACTTATCTAATCCGTCCATTTCTGTTCACTGATTATTCGTTCTACTTCTTTTTCCACTCTCGGATCATTGTCCTCCCTCAATGAAAGGACAAGGGAAAGGCGGTCAACCCACTGGTTCTTGTCGCCAATCTTGCTGACGACAGGGTATTTCCATACCTCTATGATATAGTTGCCGTCATAGATGTTGGGATTTTCCATGACATCAGCCGACTTGACGGCACGGTACTCCTTGCTTGTCATCATCATCATCTGTTCCCTGTCGGGGTTGAGCATGGTGTAATGCGCCAAGGCATTGATGCCACATACGGGATATTCCGCATCCAAGCGTATGTCATCGCAATAGATAAGGTTCTCTACGGGTGACAGCAAGACGTTCTGTGCCTTGTCCCACAGTTCCTTGCCCTTCAGCTCGAAGTGTACCACCTTACTGCGCTGTCCGTTCTGAATCTTTTGACACAGCCCTACGTCTTCAAGGCAGGTGACACCCAACGTGACGCTTTCATAGGAATAGGGAAGCAAGGGCGCAATGTCTCTTGGCGACATTCCTTCGAGACTGCCGACCTGTAGGTGGTAGAGCAGCATGTATTGTGCCACAGGAGTCAGTACCTCAGCTATCTTCCTGTTGCTTGTCTTCTCCAATGCAATGATGCCAGGCAAGTGGGCATACTCCTCGGACATGACAAAGAAGACTCCCTTGTCCGCCAGCCTGTGCCGCTCGTAGGTGGGTCCGGGCGCAAGGATGAATACTGCGGGCAGTCCCAAGGCTTCAGTCAATCGCTTGCCCGTGATGGCGCAAGCCCGTGGAGAGGGATTGACTTCTTTCTTAGGTTTAACGAACAGCAGGGACATGCCTTGGTATGTGCCGTCATAGAAACTGTATGAGAGTTTCTCTCCGACAGTGATACCTTTCAAGCTTTCCTTGGCACGAGGTTCCACCTCAATGCGTCTGCCCAATATCCTTATTTCTTTTTTCAATTCCATTCTGCTACATTTTAATGATACATTAAAACGATGCAAAAATAAGGATAATAATTGAGAATCAGGCATATTTTGGCGAAAAAGTGCAGATTTGATATGTAATTTCAATGCATTTGAGCCGTTTCTGCACCAAATGATAATGTTTTCGTCTTGATAATGTCATTCCGATGCCGTTCGTTTCTTTCTCATTAGATAGCCAATTCTCATCAATCAAACTCAAAGGGCATAAAAAAGCCCTTCCGATAGGGAAGAGCTTATTCTATTGGTTTGGCTGATGCCAATATTCCGATTAACCGATTCTTCTGCTTTCGTCAGAGCGGAACTTGTACATTCCTGTCTCATGATATTCTGCCTAACACAATCCACTTGTTCAGGCCTTTCTCATTAGCCCATTGGGTCATATTTGCGCTGTATCATCGCAGGATTTAACCTTACCTTCGGGGCATTTTTCCATTCTTCGTTTGGTATGAGGGCATTGGCAGCAAAGGCATTGGCTTCTTTTTCCTCTGCACTCTCGTTGTCATCATCTGGGATGTGAGTTTACAATCGCTTCGGCGGCCATCGAGATAATGCAGATAACCCGACCTCTTCATCAGTGGAAACGAAATTGTCTAGCGGTCGTATCTCCTTGTCAATATTATATCAGGTATAGCCGTCTTCATCAAGAAACGATCCACAGATTTATCCACCTTTTCTTCATGCAGAAGGCTATTCCCTCGGCAGCCAATATCTCTTTTACAATTCTCCGTCAGCGATTGTCAGCTCGGTCTTCCAATGCTGAACCACTCATTTCTTCTTTCCTGGTTACGGTTGTCAATTTTGTCTCAGGCTTTTGATTCTGCCAAAAGCTTCCAGTATCGCATACACGGAACTTGACTTTTTCCATTTTCTGAAACATGCCGGATTGTCTACCAGTTTCAGCTCGGCAGGCTGGGGCAGACAAAGGGTTTCGGAAATATACTGCATTGTTGCCGCTGTAGTCAGTTCTTTCCATTCGCTTGACATGGTTGAATCAAAGATTTCATTATAAAGACTGAGGGCGTTTTGCGCACAAATATTCAACGCCTCTCATGCTTATCATCCTTCGGTCACATTCATATTGGGTCTGCATGTTGCCCAACGATACTGCAGAGTATGCCGAAACCCTTCTATCTGTCGTTCTGAGCTTTGTTACAGTCTCTTGCCTTTTTCACTCAAGATGTGACTTTTGCATACCAATCATGACTGCAAATCCTTTTGGGACATTCTCTGTCTTCAATTCATACCTAGAATGGTACCCGTATGGGTTGCCGTCCAAGGGGTCTTGCTTTCATTTCCTTGTTGCCATGTGGTCATCAATTCTATTGATTACTTCGGCAATCCTGCTTGTTTCCCGGAACAGCAGATGCTGGCTCTATGGGAATATCCTGACAGAGCAAAGGATAATGTCTCAGTTGCTCGTAGTCAAGGAAACCGTGATCCCTCAATTTGGAGACATGCTTCCCTGATGGCAGCAGGTTGTATATATCATAGCTTCTTGACAAATTTCTTGCCGGCGATGCCTTTTATATTTTCCTGCATTCATTCCATATGAGAGTTCTCGCAATATCCTTTATTTCAACTTTAATCAGCTTCAGCATTTATTTTTGGTCAAAGATAAAAATAATTTAAAAGAGAATCAAGGATATTTAATTGAAAATCGCAGCATTTTGTGTAAATTCAACATGAAAAGCATTTTTGAGCATTTTTGGTGTGTCTTTATAATGTCATTCAGATGCCGTTCGTTTCTTCCTCATCAGATAGTCGTTGACATCCTTGTAGTCGGCATATCTGAAGGACTCGTCCGTCACCCTGTACTCGAATACATTGCTGATGCTCTCAACCGTCTTGCGTCCTGCCTGGTCGTTGTCGAGGAAGCAATGGATGTGGGTGTAACGGTCAAGGTAATGCAATGCCTGTTTGAGGTTGGCGACTGAGTTCAGTATCATATAGTCGCAAGGGCTTTCAACGACAAACCATCGGTCTTGCTGTTTAACGAGGGTCATATAAGCAAGGAAGTCCATGAAGCCCTCAAAGACCAGACAACCGTTTTGCCACTCGTTGAACGTATGGGCAAGCAGGGTGATGTCCTTATGCCCGATGCAGCCCTTGAAATAGGGATTGCGCACCTCATGTCCTTCACTCAGATTGCCAAAGGCAATGCCATAGTAATGTTTTTGCTCAACCTTGTAGTGTATCTCCCTGCAATACATCCTGCCAATGGTGATGTCTATCCGTCGGCTACTGAAATAGGACAGCAGAGAATGGTTGCTCAGTGGGAGCAGCTTCACATCGTTCATCTTGGTTGTCGTGTATTCCTTGGCTGCGATAGCGGTCTCGATTGCCTTATCCACAGTGGCAATACTCTTGGACGCAAGGTAGGCAAGGGCATCGGAAACGGATTGTTTGTTATACATACGCTTTACCAGCTCCACAAGGTCACCGCCCTCCTTAATGGCGTAGTCGTACCACAGGTTCTCCTTCTTGCTGACCTTGAACGATGCGGTCTTCTCGTCCCTGAAGGGTGACAGATACCAGTAGGCATTGCCCTTCTTCTTTTTCAGCGTTACATTCTCCTTGTCTAAGAAGTCTATAATGCTCAGTTTCTTCGATTGTTCAATATTCATTGTACTTTCATTTGTTCGGTTTTACTTTGTCCATGGAAACAGTTTACTTTACCCTTTCTCCTATATAGGCACACCCGTAAACTAAACCATTTGCTAAACTACTTTTCCGCTTCCCAATTCAGCCTCCGATTTCGGTTTACTTTGGCCTTATTTCTTATATATAGGTACGGACGTAAACTAAACTGGTTTCTGAACTGTTTTTATTCCTCTTCATGGAACAGGTCAATCTCGGCAGGTGTATATCCGAAATAGTAATGATTATCCCGCTTCACTATGAGCTTTTGCTCGTTAATCAGGTATTTCAGCATTTTGATGATGACGCTTCTGCCACGCTTAAAGCCAATGTCTGCATAGGCTTGCGTTAATTCCTCCACCATGCGATCGAATCCTTTGATAGGTTTCTCCTTGAATGCAGCCGTCAGCGCCTCGTTATGCTGTTCGGATGTCAAGTCTTGGTAAGTAAACCTTGACGGTTGCTTGTCACCTTCTTCCTTCTCCGGCGTGTGCTCGACAATCTCTGGCAACCCTTCCTCATTGACTGTAAAGGCAAACGGCTTGAACTCCTTCTCACGGATGTGCATCGCCTTCACCTCGCTGATGTCGGGATTGGTGGTGCTCTTGGTGATGACAAGCACCGTCTCTGCCTTGTTGTTCATCTCCGTACCGATATGCCCGCGCACGTTATTGTCGCCCTTGTTCTGATGCAATACGCAATGGATGTGCAGGTCATACTTTGATGACCATTCCATCATCTTGTTGATGACCTCGACCGATTCTCCCGCATTGTTGATGTCGAGAAGCAGGTCTCTGATTCCGTCGATGATGACCAGTCCATAGCTTTGGTCTTGGGCAAGCGCATAGTCTATGACCTCTATCCTGACGGAGGGCGTGTACTCTCTCAGACAGATAAAGTCAAGGTTCTCGTTGTCGATGCTTGTAGGTAGACCAGCGAGCTTCAGGATGCGCTCCAGCACATTATGGCAGTGATAGCGGCTCTGCTCCGTATCTACATACAGTATCTTGCGTTTCCCCTCTGGCAGACTGGCGCGATAGTTCAGTACCTTGCCGTTGGCGAGGGAAGCGGCTACCAAGGCAGACACGTTGAAGGTCTTTTTCGCCTTTGCCTTACCAGTAGAAGCACTGAAGTTGCCCAATGTGGCTATGCTGGAATTATCAACCCATATAATCTGAGGAGGTGTTTTATAAGTATCTGTTGCCTTTATCAACGATTCGCTCAATATGCGATTGAGACGCTGTACTCCTTCCTCTTTTGAGTTAGGCTGTACATGTTTGTTATTTTCTTCCATTTTCATTCTTTCGGATTATCAATTTCTATTTTCGTTACCATTCCAATGACCTCTTGTTTGTTTTGGAGCAGCCACTTGTCGATTTCTTCTCTATTAAAATACAGCATTTTTCCCCTTGGCTTATAGTGTGGAACTTCTTTTGCGGCTGTAAGTTTGTATAGCAGGCTTTCAGAAACACCAATATACTTACATGCTTCGTCAAACCCCAAGACGGTTTTGGTCTGCTTGACCATCTTCTCCAATTCCTCGATTCGCTCTATTAGTTTGTCAATAGGTCCCAAAGCCTCCAAACTGTCTTCTATTGCGACAATTCGCTCATAGAGTCTAAAATGTCTTTCATTCATGTGTCACGTACCTTAATTAAATTGTTTACAGACAGTAGCACGGTTATATTAGCCGTCTATTCTTTCTTTGTGTAGATAGTACATATTCCTCTGCTTCTCTTTGAATCTCGTTCTTCGATTTGCCCTTGGTTCCTTGAAGCCATTCATCTATCTCAGATTTGAGGAACATGATGCGTTTGCCTCTCTTGTGAAACGGTATTTCCCGATTGCTTGTCCAGCAATATATGGTATGCTCTACCGGATGTGTTGGGAGATAAGCACATAATTCAGCAACCGTAAACCATGTTTCTTCTTTTTCTGATTGAACAAGTTCATATATACCATCAATCTTGTCTTCTAATGATGACAGCTTTTTCAGTACCCCCGTTATAGCGTTGGGAATATCTTCAAATCTTATACTATTTTCTTCCATGCTAATTATTTTTTATGATTTTTGATGCAAAGTTATGGGGAGACTGTCACTAAATAGAAAAAGTAACGTGATAGTAAGGCAGTATCAACCAAACTATCACGTTTTTACTTTCATTTAGCAGAATTATTGTGATTTATTCCTCTCTTAATATCTGTTCGATGGATTTGCAGATGGCATATTGACTTGCTGTCATGGAAACGTTTCTTCTTATCCTTGAAAGAGAAGAGGAAAGACAACTTGAAGTTATGAATTTCTCTGTTCCATCCTTTTTGATACTGGTTAAGAAGCGACCTTCTCCCATGACATATTGCCAATTATTGTTTATCAAATGGTATTGAGCCATAGCGTCAAACAGTACGGCTACATTACGTACATTCTTTACACGGATAGATGCGTCCAAGTCGCACTTGAATAGGCGACACAACTCGCTACGCACATCACTGTTGTCGGCAAAATCAAATATGTCGTGACTTTGGACAAGTTCTACCAACAAATCCATCTGTCTGTCTGACAATTGGCATCCCAAAGTGAGGATGGACGATTTCTTTCGGGTAAGGATTGGCAGACCAGTACCCACATGTTGAAGAAACAACTCAATAAGTTCCTGCTTGGAATAATCTTCTTTTTTCTTGATTATTGACACACACTTAGAGTCTCTAAACAAAGTACCAATAATGCCAATTGCCATCTGTCGCGAGTTCTTACAACGTGCACAATCACAGTCAATATATTGGTGACTGCGCTCAAATAGTTCTATGAAGTACTCTGTCTTCATATGATTCTTTTCAGCTTGAAGATACCAACTTCTTGCGATCTCAAACAACTCATACAGTTCTCTGTAGAAGTCTTCTGTACACTCCACATGTTTGTGGACACGCTTGCTCTCTTCAAAAAGAGAGAAGCCAAAAAAGGCTGTCTTTTTTCATTTTTATCTGTTTATTGTTATAAATGTTTGGTTTCCACGAAAGGTTAAAGTGCCAAAACAATAGCATCATTACATAGAATGTTGAAAATGAAAGGCACTAAAAACCACCTGTACAATAAAGGACTTATTGATACAAGTGGTCTTCTATACTAAGTGCTTACAAATGATAATCACTATTCATCTATGTCCAACTTAAAAGCTTCTGTAGCTTCATCTTTCTTCTTGTCAATTACTTTTGCGTAGATTTGCGTGGTTTTTACATTGGTATGCCCTAACATTTTGCTTACGGTATATATGTCTGTACCGTTAGCCAATTGTAACGTTGCATAGGTGTGGCGGAAGCAATGAAAGGTGATGTGCTTGGTAATCCCTGATGCTTTTACCCACCGTTCCAAAGGCCTAGATATCCATGAAGGGTCAGGCAGTCCGGCAAACACCAACAGTTCTCCGTCTTTCTTGCGCTCACCGCAAAGCTTGTATGCCTGTGGCGATATAGGCATGTATTCAACGCCCTTAGTCTTCTGCTGAGTGAAATTGAGACGGTACCCACCATTGTATTCTTCAACCTCTGACCATTTAAGCTTTTGAATATCGCTATGTCGCATTCCTGTCAGTGCAGAGAACAAGGCTGCCCGTTTTAGTATATCATCACACGGAGTCTTTGCCAATATATTAAGTTCTTCCAGTGACAGATACTCTCTTCGAGCACTCTGAAACATGATATTTTTAGCCTTGGCAGCAATATCACAATTCAGATAGCCATCCACGAAAGCTTGTTTGAGTGCCGCCTTGAAGATAGAGAAGTACGTCGATGCCGTATTCCTTGAAATAGTTCCTTTCTTAGAACCACCCTGCGGTGCCTTTATCAAGAAGGAACGGAATGCCTCAATATACTTCATGTCAATCTGCGAGAACTGTATGTAGTCACACTTGGCAAACATTGACAACAGTGTGTGCAATCTGCGCCAGTTGACAACTATCGATTCTGACGCAGTTTCCTCTCTTTCTTTGATTAACTTCTCAATATACTCCAGAACATTGCATTTTGAGCGTTCGCTTTGTTCTGCCATTTCCATTTGCTGGTCAGTAAAGAGAGCCATGTTGTCGTACTCTTTTTGACGCAGGACTCGAACGCCATCCGCATAAAGGCAAGTTTCCATATCTTGCTTGGATTTACACTGAATAACGCCATTGTCATCTCGCTTGGGCTTGTACTTTATTCTACCAGCAACGGCTCGCTCGCTTCGTCGTTTATCCCATATAGGGGTAGTAATAGACCTCCTGAGATATTCACGCACTCGTTTGGGTTTGTCATTTCCCGTCTCATAAACAGGATAAGCTTCAAGATAGATGAACCACTCATCTCTCCACTCACTTTTCTTTAATTTGACGGAGACTTTAGTATAATCTAATCTTTTCATAATGGTTTTATATCTTTATAAAGTTTGTCTATTGATTCCTTGTGAGCATACACATAATTACCGATTTGCCGGGTCGGTATTGAGTATTTTCGTATATGAGCATACACGGTGCTGTCATCCAGATGAAATTTCTTGGAAATCTCACCTATTGTATAGCAATCCTCTGGTTCCATGCGGTACATGGTAACTGGTTTCCTTGGCTTGGTGTCAAGCGGAGACTGTCTTAACGGAAACAGATTCATTAGTTCTCCTTTGCATACAAGTCGTATTCCTTTCTCTGGCTCAATGAAGGAAATCTTTTTCATGTAGATGAGCCTATAAATGGTTGAGCGGCTTGCACCAAACATAGCATACGCTTCCGTTATGCTGATATACTCTTTAGACTTGGGCATATTGCTTACAATCTTGTCCAGTTCAAGTTGGCGTTTTTCTTCATCATGCTTACGCTTCCACGCCACCTTGGAGCATTTGGGTGAACAATACCAGGACTCCAAAGTCCTTGCGAAGAACTCTTCTCCGCACACAGGACATTTCCGTACTATCTTATACTTTGCTACTGCCATAATTCATTCATTTTGTAGTTCTTAATATCTATTCTTCTCATCATATCTACTTTTTCTTACAGGTACAAATAAGGTACAGATGTTTATAATAATAACGCAAAGATAGCAATATTATTGTGTACGGCCAAAAACAAGAAAAGCGTGTAACTCATTGAGCTACACGCTTTCCATTTGATATTGTATTCTTATTTCTCTATGTGCTTATTTCACTTCCTCAAAGTCAGCATCCTGAACGTTATCCCGTGCTTGCTATTATCTTGCTGGCCAGCACCACCATTCATATCAGGACCAGCCTGTGCACCACCTTGTGCACCGCTCTGTGCATACATTTCAGCACTTGCAGCCTGGAATGCAGTATTGATTTCTGCCATAGCAGTATCTATAGCAGCCAAGTCTTGTGCCTTGTGAGCATCTTTCAATTTCTGCAAAGCAGCTTCAATCGGAGCTTTCTTGTCAGCAGGCAACTTATCACCTAATTCCTTCAACTGATTTTCAGTCTGGAAGATTACGCTGTCAGCCTGGTTCAGCTTGTCGACTTTTCACGTTCTTTCTTATCTGCTTCAGCATTAGCTTCAGCTTCAGCCTTCATCTTTTCGATTTCTTCCTTGCTCAAACCGCTGGATGCTTCGATACGGATAGCCTGTTCTTTACCGGTAGCCTTATCTTTAGCAGATACTTTCAAGATACCGTTGGCATCGATATCGAATGTAACCTCAATTTGAGGAACACCACGACGGCCGGAGCAATACCTGTCAAGTTGAACTGACCGATTGATTTGTTCTGTGCAGCCATCGGACGTTCTCCCTGCAATACATGGATGGTAACTTCCGTTTGGTTATCGGCAGCAGTAGAGAATGTTTCACTCTTACGAGCCGGGATGGTAGTGTTAGCATCGATCAACTTAGTCATTACACCACCCAGTGTTTCGATACCCATTGACAGCGGAGTAACATCCAACAATACTACACCTTTGATTTCGTCTGTCAAAACAGCACCTTGCACAGCAGCACCAATAGCTACTACTTCATCCGGATTCACACCTTTAGAAGGAGCCTTGCCGAAGAAATCTTCTACCAATTTCTGAACAGCCGGAATACGTGAAGAACCACCAACAAGGATTACTTCATCAATATCAGCATTGTTCAAACCTGCATCGCTCATTGCCTTCTTACATGGTTCAAGACAAGCCTGAATCAATTCGTGAGCCAGAGATTCGAATTTTGCACGAGTCAAAGTCTTCACCAAGTGCTTAGGCACACCACCTACCGGCATGATATACGGCAAGTTGATTTCTGTACTTGTAGAAGAAGAAAGCTCAATCTTAGCTTTTTCAGCAGCTTCTTTCAGACGTTGCAAAGCCATCGGATCCTGAGTCAAGTCAGCACCTTCGTCGTTCTTGAATTCCTGTACCAACCAGTTGATGATTACCTGGTCGAAGTCGTCACCACCCAGGTGAGTATCACCGTTTGTAGAAAGTACTTCAAATACACCACCACCAAATTCGAGGATAGAGATATCGAATGTACCACCACCAAGGTCGAATACAGCAATCTTCATATCTTTGTGAGCCTTATCCAGACCGTAAGCAAGAGCTGCGGCTGTCGGTTCGTTTACAATACGTTTTACTTCCAGACCGGCAATCTGTCCGGCTTCCTTTGTAGCCTGACGTTGAGAGTCGGAGAAATATGCAGGAACGGTGATTACTGCTTCTGTTACTTCCTGTCCAAATAGTCTTCGGCAGTCTTTCTTCATTTTCTGAAGAATCATTGCAGAGATTTCCTGCGGAGTATACAGACGTCCGTCGATGTCAACACGCGGAGTGTTGTTGTCACCTTTCACTACTTTATAAGGAACACGAGTCACTTCTTTCTGTACCTGATCCCAAGTTTTCACCCATGAAACGTTTGATAGAGAAGATTGTACGTGTAGGGTTCGTAATAGCCTGACGTTTTGCAGGATCACCTACTTTACGTTCGCCACCATCAACGAAAGCGACAACAGAAGGAGTGTACGCTTACCTTCACTGTTTGCAATTACTACAGGTTCGTTACCTTCGAATACGGCAACACAAGAGTTTGTAGTTCCTAAGTCAATACCAATAATTTTTCCCATGATCGTTATTTTTTTATTTATTATTTATTCATGATTTCTTTTTGTCCGGTTGTTTCTCTGCTCTTATCAAGGAGCTTCGTCGCGAACGGACGCTTATTAAAAAGCAAACCGTGTGCCAAAAAGAAATTATACGAATGCATGACATAATATCTGCCAAAAAGACAGTTTTAATAAATAAACACTGCTGACATAGTCATATTCAAAGCCATCAGCAACTGTTTCTTTAAACAAATACAGCGACTCTGGTTCGATAAAGGAAAAAAAATATGCCTGTATCGTCATGTGCGACACAGGCATATCCTATTATATATTGATCTATTTATTACTTTTCCAGCACGATGACCAATGCACCATTTGCATCATACAACCAATGCCGCCACCGGACAACACATCGAATGACTTCACTTCATTGATAGCTTTCAGCACCTTACCTTCTGTTTCCATGTCCGGACAAGCCATCATTGTGCTGCTACTCCCGGAAAGAAATTGATTTGGCATTGCTGGTACTGGTTTCAAAACCACCATTAATCAAATTACATCCGGCATTGCCATGAATGGTCTTTTTCTTCACATCAAAAGCAATGAAAGGTTGTTTTTCCATTCCGGAAGGAATTGCTTCACCATTCACTTCTTTTATTTTCCATTCTCCATTCAAAACCGAAAGTTTCACATCAGCCTCCTTCTTTTGTAGAACGACAACCGGACGGTTGGACGAATTGCAAAGATACACTTTGTCCTTACCTGCCTTCTTATATCCTTTTACTTGCGCAAAAGCATTCAATACATTATTTTCAGTAGTCATATCCGGACACATCATCGGGTACTAGCCATTCCTGTAAGTTCAAGACTTCCCGGCTTCGCATTTACATCGAAGCTACCCATCATCCGATTACAGCCGCTATTGCCGGACACACGACCGGTTGCTGTATCAAAAGCGATAAAAGGAAGGGATTTACTTTCGCCCGGAGTGATTTTCGAGCCATTAACTTCTATGATATTCCATTCACCATTGATAGACGACAGGGAAATTGCCTTCTCAACCGAACGGCACGAAGACATTGCAAGTGCTGCACCAGCAATGCAAATTGAAACAAATACTTTCTTCATATTGTTATAACGTTTAAGTTAAAATCGGGGCAAAGATATCAAAAAGATTGGAAAATAACATCCAATGCAACATAAAATATATACATTTGCCAGTAAATGTACAACAAACGAACAATTTACATAGTTCACTTAAAGTAAACAAATATGAGAATAATTGTCCTGTCTTTGATTCTATTCTACTGTGGTACGTCTCCTATCATAGCCCAAAGTGATTACATCGTCACTACTCCTTCTGCACAGGAAATCCCTGTAGGCCAAGAAGAACAGTTTATCAAAAGTAACTTTCCGTTGCTACCGCTGGGCAAATGGACACCCGGAATGAAATTTATGTTCGTTCCATCTCCACGGAGCATGTTCCTTCCCACCCTTTCCAGCTACGAGACCGAGAAAGGGGTAGACAACAGCCTGCTGAAACATAAAATACTCACTTTCACGGGAACTGAAGAGAAAGCTCAGAATATCCCCAACGGGACTAACTACTCCACTCGCTTCATCTTCGAATGTGAGGGAGGAAAATATTATTATGAGATAAAGAATATGCGGCTGGAGGAGATCTCCGAAAAGGCTCCCCGTGCCGGCATCAACGGATTGGTTTATTTGAAGGATGTGGATACTGCTAAAGAGCTGTTGGTAGGAAAAACAGTCTATATACAAGCAGAAAGTGTCCGGATAGACGATGCCAACAATTATTCCGGCTACCGGGATATAGCCATTCCCGTCAATACGGAAGCAACGATTACCGCTATCGGAGTCGGCAGTCAGGCATATCCGGCAAAAATCGTATTCAAAGATACGCAGGGACATTCTTATTATCTGGAAGTTGCCCTCTCACGAACAAACTCCGGCATGGACCTGAATGATTTTCAAGGAGAAAAGAGAATGAAATATTTCTCAAATGCATTCAGTTTCACCAATAAGAGTCTAGGCACTATCGAAAGCCTGAAAAATAAATATATGGGAATGACAGTTTATCCTAAAAAGGTGCTGCCAGCCAAAAGAATCATATCATTTGAAGACAAGCAGACCGAATCACGCGTTCACCTGCCCCGATATACAGTTCTGCAAATCAAAGATATTAGATTATCTCCTCCCGGCAGTCTGGCTATTCTTTCATTAAAAGACAATGACGGAGCGATCTATGAATTGGAAACCGATCTGAAATATGATGTTATCGTCAGAAATGAAAATTATATCGAAGACTTTTTCGGATTCGAAGATATACATAAAAAATATCCGGGTATCACAGAAAATCGTTGGCAGATTATCTCCCGGGGAGATCTGGAGACGGGCATGAGTACAGTGGAATGCCGTTTGTCCATTGGTGATCCGATAGAAATCGAGCTAAAAAAAGACAATCGTTTCGAAACTTGGTTTTACAATGGCAAAACACTGGAATTTGAAAATGGAACCTTGCAGCGTTACAAATAAAAAGGGGTAGCTGCGAATGATTATCTGAAAATAATCACGTATATTTGCAAAGCTAACAATTCCAATATTCTTAATATTTTAATTCGCAATTAACGAAATGGGTAGAGTTCTTATTATTGGTGCGGGCGGTGTTGGCACTGTCGTTGCGCACAAAGTGGCACAAAATGCCGATGTATTTACAGATATCAT
>PVMM01000889.1_pt1 | contig 17675 bp, 19 predicted proteins | sample 1853381 | NCBI WGS metagenome assembly PVMM01 (sample SAMN08533509, study PRJNA380276) | Human gut metagenome, whole genome shotgun sequencing project. | isolation source: participant 1, synthetic long reads | host: Homo sapiens | collected 2017 | reverse complement strand
TGCCTGTGCCACTTTCCGGCATGTGCATCTCCCATGATGCCATAGTCTGCAACAAGCTCCGCCTGTGGCACCTCTCTCTTTTCAGTTCCTCTCTCTTTGCTTATATTGATTGCAAGAAGCTTTCCCATGATTTGCTATCATCCTCCTATCCGGCTCATATTTCTTGCTGCATTTACTTCCGCAGCTTTCAGCTCTGTAGTCTTTGTCTCCACAGTCTTTGTCTCTGTAGTTTTTGTATATGTCACTGCATTATCATTAAAATTATGACACCCCGGCTTTGCCTTTATGGCAGCCTTTAATGCCTGAACTATTACAAAATCTTTTTCCAAATCATCTGTAAATTTGCATGAATCAGGTACTAAATCCATCGTCACGCTGCTTCCCAGGCATGGTATAAGCCTGCCGTCGGCCGTAACACGTATGCGGTTGCAGGTATCGCAGAACTTCCCATGGATTGCCTGAATCAGCCCTACTCTGATATCAAGTCCATGAAAACTGTAATACTCTGCCGGACCGTTATCCGCATTATTATATCCCGAATTAATTTCTTCTCTATTTTCAGTATCTATATGGCAAGGAGTTCCATATACTTCTAAAAGTGAGCCAATAACCTTCTCATACGGCTCGACTCCGTTGATATGCCCTTCACCTACCGGCATCATCTCTATAAAACGGATATCTGTGCCTTTTTTTGAAGCATACCGTGTGAGAGCCACCACATCTGTCTGCGGTGTGAGCACTGCATTGATTTTCACTCTTATTCCACACTCTATGGCGGCATCGATTCCCTGCTCCACTTTATGAAGCAGCGGTTTTTTTGTGATATGTTCATATTCTGACGCATCTATCGTGTCCAGGCTCACATTTATACTGTCTATGCCGGCTTCCTTAAGCTGCTTTGCATGCTGCGCAAGCAGTACTGCGTTTGTGGTGAGCGATACACTCCTGACACCTGGTATCTTTTTAATTTGTGAAACCATCTCATCAATCTGCGGATGCAGAAGCGGCTCACCGCCTGTCAGACGAAAATGCGTGATTCCAAGCCTTGTGGCTGCGCGGACTATGCAAAGCACTTTTTTTACGCTAAGTGTATTTATTGCCTGACAATTTTTATTATTGTCCTGTGGGTTGCAATAATAACAGTTCAGATTACAGCTATCTATCACCGATATGCGCATGTAGTCAATCTCTCTGCCAAATCTATCGCGCATATTAAAAGCCCTTCCCGAAACCGCAGTTAGGAAACGTGCAGACATCACAATTCAGGCAGAGTCCGCCTTCTCCAAGTCCGGCAAGCTCATCTGCCAAAATCATATCACACGCCATAAGCCTCGGCAATACAATATCAAATATCGTGCGCTTGTTGTACATGGCGCAGCCAGGCAGTCCACATATCGGCACCAGCCTGTCACCTGCATCATAGTACGACAGCAAAAACATTGCTCCCGGCAGCACCGGTGAACCGTACGACACAATCCGCGCGCCTGTATTTTTTATGGCAAGCGGTGTTTTATCATCAGGATCCACGCTCATTCCTCCTGTGCAGAATACAATCTCCGCACCTGCCTCTATTGCACGTAAGCATCCGTCTGTTATTTTTTTGTCATCATCATCAAACACCTCATGAAACATCATCTGTGCACCAAACTCTGCTATTTTTTTCTCGATGACAGGGGTAAACGCATCCTGTATCCTGCCGTGAAACACTTCATTTCCGGTTGTGATTATCGCTGCTTTTCTGACCACAAACGGCTTTATATCAAGAATCGGTCCGTCATCGCATATGTGCGAAGCCGCCTCCAGCTTATCCTTTTTTATGACAAGCGGTATGATTCTTGTTCCGGCAAGCTTATCACCCTTTTTCACAGTGGTATTGCCGTGCCTCGTTGCTATCATCATTTCACCAAAGGAGTTGACCTTTTTCAGCTTTTCGCTGTCCACCTTAAGCAGTCCGTCACAGTCAGCAATCACCTCTATCTTGCCTTCCTTTACAGGGGATGGATGCATTTTACTTGCGGTGCCACCAAAAACGCCGGATTCTGCGGCTTCACAATGACGTTCGACGTCGGTCTCATTGCTATTTGTGCCACATGCGCTCATACGATAAAGCACCTCTGCTGCCTCATTTTCGTGCATCATGGTCTCATCATTTTCCCATATATATATGGTGTCTTTTCCAACGCTAAGCAGCACCGGTATATCTTCTTTTGTTATAATATGCCCCTTGCGAAAAACCGCATCCTTTTTCACACCGGGGATAATCTGTGTGATATCGTGGCAGAGCACCTGTCCGACTGCCTCCGTTGTCTTCATAAGCTTCATATAATCCCACACTCCAAATATTATTTTTGTAAATAGTTACTGTCCTAAACCATACCCCGCGCATTTCCGTCACCGGCCGCACTCACTGTCATACTGCAGTAAAATATCAAGTCCATGCTCTATATTTCCCATCAGAAAATCCATGCTCTCCGACACTGCCTTCACACTGCCGGGCAGATTGACTATCAGTGTGTTTTTCCTGATAACTGAAGCTCCTCTGCCAAGCATGGCTTTAGGTGTAAGACTCATGCTGTACGCTCTCAGTGCCTCAGCGATACCCGGTGCATTACGCTCTGCAATATCCATTGTAGCTTCCGGTGTGATATCTCTCGGTGAAAAACCGGTACCTCCGGTTGTAAGCACCAGATTGCATTTCACATCATCACACAGCCTGACAAGCTCGTCTGCAATCAGTTTCCTCTCATCCGGTATGATTTTATATGAAACCACATCATACTTATCTTTGGGAAGCAGTTCCTTTATTTTCGGACCGCTTTTATCCTCTCTTTGGCCCGCTGCGCCTTTATCGCTTATCGTTATAATCCCTACAGTATACATTACATCACCCTGTTATCCTTGATTAATTATTAATTGTGTATTTTTAACTTCTCAGCATTTTAAATGGGCTGTAATCGTTGCCGGTCACATTGTTAGTTGTGAACAGTAACGTAGTGTCCGCTCTTGCCACCGGATTTTTCCAGCAGATGTATCTGCCCGATTTCCATGCCACGGTCCAGTGCCTTACACATATCATATATGGTAAGAAGCGCCACACTGACCCCTGTCATGGCCTCCATCTCTACACCGGTTTTGCCCACACAGGCTGTTGTGCAGATTGCCGTGATACTGCTGTTTTTGTCATCCAGCTCAAACTCAACATCGCACTTTGTCATGGCAATAGAATGACAGAGCGGAATGAGCATGGAATTGTTCTTTGCGCCCATGATTCCCGCAATCCTCGCTACTGCCAGCACATCGCCCTTTTTAGCTGTGCCCGTAGATACCGCCCTGTATACGGCGCCATTTACCTTTATCGTGCCACAGGCTTTCGCCACGCGGTATGTGTCATCCTTTGCATGCACATCCACCATGTGAGCTTCCCCTGCCTCATTAAAATGTGTGAGCTTTCCTTTATTTTGTTTCTGATTATTGATATCTAATTCGTTTTCCTGCGTCAATCTATTTATCCTCACTGTAACTATTCAGAACCACTAAAACACCTTAATAGTTACCCTCATTTATTATTTAATAAATCTTTACGCCGTGCTCAAATGCCGATACCGCCTCAAGCACACTGCCTGCTATACTCCTTGCCTTGTCAGAGATTGTAAAGCAATTTGTTATCTCACTCTCGCGCGGGTCGATATCCGCTATCTTGAAGCCTTTCCTGAAATAATAACCCTCACGGATAAGGCCTCGTATGATGCCTGTAATTGTAGCATTCACAGGGACATATTCAGACAATGCATTGTCATAGCTTTCTTTATCCGGATATATCCGCGCTATCTCATCGCCCTTTTGCACGATGTCTCCGATTTTTCTGACGTCATGAATATATCCTGCCGCCGGAGCGTGAATCACACGCTCACTTGTGAAGCCGGCGATATTTCCCGGAACACCTGTGTTGGGCTGTGCCATGCCATCGGTAATGATGCGCGCCAGATTGTGCCCACGCATGGACTCAATCACCAGATGCACGTCTTGCCCTGCCGTAAAGCCCGGGCCTACTCCTATCACAAGCGGGGCCATATTGATTGTGGTACCTAGATTTTTCTTTGCTATTATGGCATCTACCACAACATCCGGCTTTAAAAGTACAATTGACTCACCCTTTGGGTCTATAAGAAGCGGGACCTCTCCGGCTTCAAGCACAGCTTCGATGGCTGAACTATCCCACTTTTCTGATGCAATATGAGCTGCCGGTGTGTCATTTATCCCTGAATATGTCTCTGTATCAGTCTCTGCATCAGTCAAGGCAGGAACAAGTCTGGCTGTCAACCCCTCTACAGCTGCGCTCCCATCATACACTGCCTCGCAAAAGGACACCTGGCGCCGTATGGCTGCCGGATAGTCTGTCTCAAGCGCTATCACCCTATGCCCTGCCCGGTGCAGTCTGTGTATGATACCGGTCGCAAGGTCTCCTGCACCGCGGCATATGATTAACAAATTTTTCTTTATTATCTGATTATTGCTCTGATTCATGCTCATCTGATTAATTACCCTGTTACCTTATTATTTCCATATTTGCAACTATTCAGAACCACCCACGCTCATTCGCAAAAACGCACGATACCCGTCCTTCAAACCCGCTATCGCGCAGCTTTCTGACATAGACCTGCCGCAGCGTATCTATAACCGAATCATCAACCACTGCATCCTCTGCCGTTCCAAGCTCCTTTTGCATAAGCTCATATCGAAATACAACGTCCTTACATGACCTGCCCTTTTCCCATGTGCCAAGCACTATGATAACATCTGTGGTACCCGGATATATGACCGGCTCATCCGCTGCCGGATATTTGAGGGAATGGTGCTTTGCCCCATCTGCTTCGATTATAACATAATCTAACGCCTGTGGCATGTCTTTAATCAGTTTATCAAGCAAATCATACGGCAGTCCGCACATCTTTGACTTTGACTGTTCTGATATTTTCTTTTCAGATATTTTCTGCCCCGCCATGCAATATCCATCTTTTATTATTTTATCCCTTAACGCAAAAAAATCGCAGGATAGGTCAGTGTCAGCTTCGACATACATGTGCGTTGTCGTTGTAACAAGCACACCTTTTCCACTCCTGTGATATTCCCTTGCAAGCTTATGAACGAGTGTGGTCTTGCCACCTGCGCCCACTATTGAAATCACTTTTTCCATATATTTCCATACTTTCCCACAATCGAGTAGGAGGCGGTGACTAACCGCCGTCCTCTCACAGCACCGTACGTACCGTTCGGTATACGGCGCTTTCAATAGTTGACGTGCACAGACTGATAGGCTGTGGCTAAATCGTAAAAGCCACTGTTTATCAGTCTTTCTTTATTCAGCGCCCAAATCACAGCTTTGTTATTGCTGATATACCAATACTTTCTGCGACTGTTTGCTATTGTTGCCGCATAGTGTTCTGGGATTCCCAGCTTGACTAGATTTTTATATTTCGTTCTAGGTTTCTTCCACTGTTTCCATATGCACATGCGTATTCTGTGATAGAGCCATCCGTTGATATCATCTATGTTGTTCTTCATGCTTGCAATTCCGTAGTAGTTAAGCCATCCTCTTGCATATACTTTGATTTTCTCAAGGCTTGGCTTGATTGACTGACATCGCTTACGGGAAGATAACTCCTTCAGTCTGGACTTAAACTTCTTCCATGACTTCGGATGAACTCGGACATATATGCCTTTTCCGTTCCTTCCCAATGCAAAGCCAAGGAATTTAAAATTTCGGATTGCAAACACGCTGACTGTACGGCTCTTTTCTCGGTTGACTGTAAGTTTCAGCCTCTCCTCAAGATATTTTGTACTGCTTTCCAAGAGTCTCTCTGATGCTCGCTTGCTCTTTGCAAGAAGCACGATGTCATCTGCATATCTTATGCATGGAACACCTCTTTTCAGGTATTCCTGGTCGAACTCATTGAGGTAGATGTTTGCCAGCAATGGTGATAGATTTCCACCTTGTGGTGAGCCTTCCTCTGTGTCAATGACCACTCCGTTTTCCATTACACCGCTTTTCAGATAGCGCTTTATCAACTGTACTACACGTTCATCTTTTACATTCTTTCGTAGAAGATTGATGAGAATTTCGTGATTAAGAGTATCGAAGTACTTTGACAAGTCAAGGACTACAGCGAATGTATAGCCTTGTTCTGCATACTCCTTAACCTTAAGTATTGCATCTTTTGCACTTCTGTTCGGACGATAGCCATAGCTACCATCTGCAAACAGCGGTTCATAGATTGGCACTAACTGTTGGGTTATTGCCTGTTGAAGTGTACGGTCTATCACTGTTGGTATGCCAAGCTTTCGCACACCACCATCTGGTTTGGGAATTTCAACTCGTCTTACTGGAGACGGAGTATACTTTCCACGATAAATGCGGTCAGTTATCTCTTGTTGATGTTCCTTTAGATATGGAAGAGCCTCTTCAATGGTCATGCCATCAATTCCCGGCGCTCCCTTGTTTGCCTTAACTCTCTTATACGCTCTGTTAAAGTTGTCTTTATACAGTATCGTTTCCAAAAGTCTCGGCTGTGCACTGTCTCTTTCTTTCCATATCCGATTGAATGACCTAGACGCTTTCACATACCCTTCATGTTCCGCATTATCTCTTTGCGAACAGCCATTGTTTTCAATGTTTTCTGCCATAGACGGTCATTCCTCCTTTCTCGGTCATACTCAAGACTCCTACTGATTCGGTCCTTCACCTCTCGGCTACTATGACCTCTGCTGACTTCTATGCGTTCAGCATTGCTTTATGCAATGGTTACCTCTTTCAAGGCATACCGCACAGACCTCCCTAGGTACCACACGTTTCTTCCTCTCCATCCATCTGCCTCATTTATCATGCATGATTCCGTGTAGTTATTGGGCTTTAACATGGGTTGCTGTCTTACCCACATGCATGACCTCATATGAGATTTCTGTTCGTCAGACCAGAGATTTGCCCGTGAGTTGGTATATTCCTCACATCCAGCTTCCTTCAGATTCCATCTCACGATGGACACCCTTGCCTTCGGCTATATCCTTCCCACTACCGGGCGGATTCGGGACTTTAACCCGTTAGAAACGTGCGCCGCTAGGCGCACAACAATAAAGCCGCCGGTGTACTTAATGCACCGGACGGCTTCAAAATCCTAAGCGTCAGTCATCCACACGCTTCACATCGTCTTTCTCGTCCATATCCCACATATATGGCGCGTTCTTTGACTTCTTCGGCAAAATAATATTGAGAAGAATAGCGCAAAGTGAGCAAGGCACGATACCTGAACCGCCAAATATAAGCTGTACATAGTATGGCAGATGTGATGTAGCACCGGTTGTAGCGCCAAGTCCGTAGCCTAAACCGATTGCTACTGAGATAATTGTAATCTCACGGCTGCCGATTGGCTCCTTTGTGATGAGCTCAATTCCCGAAATCAGGATAGAGGCAAACATCATAACAGCAGCTCCGCCGAGCACTGACTGAGGCATGATTGACATGAGAGCTCCAATCTTTGGGCAGAAGCCGCAAATAACGAGGAATATAGCTCCCATTGAAATAGCAAATCTATTGACAACCTTTGTCATTGAAACAAGACCTACATTCTGTGAGAATGAGGTATTTGGCAGTACTCCGAAAAGCGCTGCAAATGATGAACCAAGACCATCACAGATAACACCGCCTGAAAGCTCTGAATCTGTAGCCTCTCTGTCCATTCCACCCTCCACACAGGCTGAGATATCGCCAACTGTCTCGATTGCAGTAACGATAAACATGATGCCGATTGGGATGATTGCATTGGCATGGAAGGAAATTCCCACATCTGACAGCTTTCCAAAGCCTATAAAGCTTGGAACTGCTATCCATGCCGCATTTTTAACCTCATCAAAGTTTACAACCCATGAGTATGTGTATTTAACACCGTCAGCGGTCACACCTGTGTGTGACATGGTAAGTGTCATAATGATTGCTACTACATATCCTGCCAGGATACCAAAAAGGATAGCAGATGATGAAAAAATACTGCGCGATGGTGCAAAATGCTTAAGAAGCACGATTACTATAAGTACAACCATTCCAATAAAAAGGTTTGGCAGTGAGCCGTAATCATTTTTGCCTGTTCCACCACAGAAGTAGTTGATTCCCACTCCAAGGAGTGAAAGTCCGATTGCTATAACAACTGAGCCTGTAACGATTGCCGGGAAAAACTTGCGCAAAGGCTTTAAGAAGGCTCCAAGTATTCCCTCGAAGATACCTCCTACAAGGCAGGCTCCCATAATAGCTCCATATGCTATAACTCCGCCGCCACACGCTGCAACTGTATTATTTAATACTCCAAGAAAGCCCGAAGAGGTTCCCATAACGATAGGTACCTTTCCGCCGACAGGTCCGATGGAAAACATCTGTACTAATGTTACAATACCTGCGATAATCATTGCATTCTGTAAGAGAGCAGTTCTAAGCTCCGCAAAGCCAGCGTCCGCTGTGAGCCCGCATGCTCCCATAACAATGATAAGAGGTGTAAGGTTTCCGATGAACATAGCCATAACATGCTGCAGTCCAAGCGGAATAGCCTGAGACAGAGGTATTCTGCCCTCAAACTGGTAAGGTGAAGAGTTCGTTGTCTTTTTCATTGGTTCCTCCAAATAATTATACTCTTAATTTAATAAAAAATTTACAAAATTATTTTACGAGCATAAGGCTATGTGGTCAATTTAGTATTACTTATAATATAATGTCCATTTACTTATAAATAAATGCTATTGAAATTAGTTTCTGACAACAACAGGGCACACCACAACCGGTATGCCCTATTTATATAATCTAAATTTGGGTATTCAAACTTTTTGATGGGCAGTCTTTGTGAGGGTGTAACTTGAGGGTTTGGCTTGAGGGGGCTGGTTTGAGGGTTTTTCGTGAGGGTTTGACTTATGATGAATTAAATAAAAAACAGGGTTAGTCATTATTACAATGATTAATTCTGTTTCTTTTTTATCCTTCTTTTCGTATGATATTTTTTGCGGAAATCTCAAACAGAAGGAGGATACATGAATAGTATTTCGCCATTGCTTGGATCCAATAGCAAAGCCTTGGAAAATGCATCAACAGCATTATCATACTCACCCCCTACTTGCATAGGCATTTCCTAAATCCATATATACATCTGAATTTTGCTCAATCTCAATTGATTTAGAAAAAAGCTCTACAGCTTTATCAAATTTTTCAATTCCCATCATTGCAAAACCTTGCATCTTATAATCAAGTGCTTGTTCGTTCAATTTGCATACCTCCTCGTTAAATAGTGTTATTAAAAACAGAATAAGAATTTAGTTCTTTGACCTCTACATTTATACCTTTTGATTTCAATGTTCCTATCAAAGATGGCTCGAAGTAATCATAAAATATTGCTTCATACCCATTAAGTGGCCATTCGCGATCTACAATTTGTTTTCTCACATCTGAATAATTGCAGCCTGTTCCATCTGCCAAAAATTCTATTCGTCTCGACTTCTCGTCATATTTAACATTTCTAATAGAACTAAACGGCATTACAAATGCGTATCCTGTTGAATCAGCATTTCTTGAATTTAATCCTGCCGCAAATGCCACTTGCTGAAAGTGATATAACGCATTCTCATCCATCCATAGTTTTTCATTAAGGCGGTCTTGTATCCAATGAGACGCAAGATTTTTCACAACAGTACTTAATATTATTGCTATAATAAAAGTCACAACAAATATAATTCCAAATATTTGTAATTTTTCATAATCATTATTAGAAATCACAAATATACCTACGCAAAACGAAACAATGGAGACAATACATAATACGGTTGTCACAACTCTAGGAATAATCCATTTTTTTTCTTTACGAATCCTATTTTTTCTAGCCTTTTTTTTATTCTTTTTTGTAATATTAAAATTCATAAGTTATGCTCCTTTTTTAATTTGCGACCAATAGATCCCATGCTTTTTCTGTCTTTTTACCCAAATCTCCAAAAGCATACACCTTTTCTTTGTTAGGATCATATTTAATAATATATTTATATACCTGGCTAACAAAATAATTCTTCTTTACCAAACTAGATATTGTGATATTTCTTTGTGTATCATCATCTGCCTTTAAATATGTAGAAGTATCTGATATTTTAGAAGCAGTATTCTTGACAAATGTGAGTCTCTTTTTCAAATTTGAATCCGATGCAGCTTTTGCAGCCGCTACACTCTTTGCGCTTGATGATGCAGTTGTATAATCAATCACAGTTCTACTAGCAGATGCATGATTACTGTATGCAGCCATCTTACATTCCAGTTGCATTTCATACACTCTGTTTCGTAAAAAAATCGTTCAAACGCATCATTTAAAACCATAATTTCTCGAATGTGTGAAAAAGACACGTTATTAACTAAAACATGTGGATCTGTGACAAATTCGTTCGACACTGTCGAACTTTTTCCAAAATCTGGTAATTTAAATTCGCATAGATACAGTATACCACAGGTCCTGTATCTATGCGATTTCTTTTTTATTGTTTTTGCCGATAAGTACTCATCTTCTACACAGTAACCTCCGGATAGAAATAAGTAAGAATAAGAAGTATCACACTGTAGCAGATAATTCAAAATCAATGTACGATATATTTGGAGAAAAATATAAGAACAAAGGAGATCATACTATGAACAATTTACAGAACCACATTGAAAACTATTTAGATTATTGCAGAACACAAAAGTGCTTAGACAAAAAGACATTAAAAGCATACCGTATAGATTTACGGCAATTTTCTGAACAGATTTCCGTAACCGAAGCCTCAGATCTTACTTCTGCCACATTAGAAACATATGTTGCAAAACTTCATCAACAGTATGCACCCAAAACTGTAAAACGAAAAATTGCTTCTTTAAAAGCTCTTTTTCATTATCTCGAATATAAAGAAATAATTAACCAGAATCCGTTCAACAAATTGCAAATAAGATTTCGGGAACCAATCATACTACCCAAAACAATTCCTTTACATACCATTGAGGTATTACTAAATACGATATATGAGCAATACCACAATGCCTCTAGCAACTACAGAATAAAGACCTCGCTCCGGGATATAGCTGTTATTGAACTGCTTTTCGCAACAGGAATTAGAATCTCCGAACTTTGTACAATACCATACCAGAATATAGACCTGCAAAACAATATTATTGTGATTAAAGGAAAAGGAGCCAAAGAACGCCTAATTCATATATGTGATAAGAATGTCATTACTGCACTGAACAAATACCATTCTGAATACGACGCTGAAATTCACTCATGCGGATATTTCTTTGTAAACAATATCGGAAACCGCTTATCTGAGCAGTCCGCAAGAGAAATGATCAACAAATATTGTCACATTGCAGATATCCAGCAGCATATTACTCCTCATATGTTCCGGCATTCTTTTGCCACACTTCTTTTAGAAGAAAATGTTGACATCCGTTATATTCAAACCATGCTAGGACACAGTTCAATAAATGTGACAGAAATATATACACATGTTACTATGTCAAAACAGAAAGATATTCTTGAGTCAAAGCACCCCCGTAAAAACATGAACATATCAAATCAATTATAGTAGTTTCAACAGTCTTGAAGAATACCTACTTCAAGACTGTTTTATTGGCTGGACTACATTTATAATCCCAGTATCTATCTTATTGCACCATTCTTTGTCATATATTGTGTCTAAATACCTTTCTCCCCTATCCGGAAAAATTCCAACTATTTTTCTGGGCTCTAAATCATTTGAATAACCTGTATAATTTTGAATGGCATAAGCTACTGCCCCGCTTGAGGCACCTACAACAATCCCCTTTGTTAACAGTTTATTGCACTCTGATATGGCATCCACTTCCTCAATAATCATATAATCATCATATTTAGCATGTACCAAATTTTGTGGAATTAGCCCAGTTCCGATACCTGAAATATGCTTCTTCCGGTTGCTTTGTTCAAAAATTTGCGAACCGACTATATCAACCGCAACAATTTTACAATTTGGAAATTGTTCTTTTATTTTTTGAGATGTACCTGCCAAAGTTCCACAAGTACTAACTGCAACAAATAAATAATCAATCTTTTCCATTTCATTACACAGTTCTTCTCCCAAAGAAAAATATGCCTTCCAAACATATTCATTTTCATACTGGTTTGTCCAGTATGCATTTGTATGATTTGTAACATATTCTTTGACAGTCTGTATTCTATCCTGCACATAGTTTCCATTTTTGTCCGCCTTACGAGCGACAACAATCTCAGCCCCTAATAATTCGATGATTTTCCTATTTAACTCTGTTATGTTGGGATCAACCACGCATATAAAAGAATTGCCTTTTATTTTGCACATTCCAGCCAAAGCAATTCCAAAGTTTCCCGATGATGATTCTATAATAACTGTATCATTTTTTATTATTCCATCATTATATGCGTTTTCCATTAAGTATCTTGCTGCCCTATCTTTAACACTGCCAAACAAATTACTGCCTTCTATTTTTGCATAATACTCTATATTATCGTCTATTTTTAGTAATGGCGTATTGCCAATCATATCTGTAATATTTTGTACTCTCATATAATCCTCCGAGGATAATAAGAAATTATCCTCGGAGGAAGATTAGATGAACATACAAATCAACAATATACATAGTACAAATTCATTATCAATTATTAAAGCATTAAGTCGAATTGAAAAATACGATATTATAGTTATTGGTTCTGATATTTACAAAAAAGGGGAGTGTGCGGGAAGTCTGCTTGTTGATAAATATTATCAGGCACCACCTATAACACAGGAGGCGGAATATATCAATTTCTTAAACGATGTAAATGAAAAAGAAAACGTTGACCTGCTAATACCTGCTTCAGATGCAGAAGCGGTATTACTTTCCAAATATATTAATCAAGTAAAAACAAAATTCTTTTTAGCCGATTATGAAACAGTAGCTTTGTTTAAGGACAAACTCAAAGCAACACAGGAGTTAATGAAAAATAACATAAAGGTTCCCCGTATTTGCGATAATCTGTTTAATGAGAAGAAAGTGATTTTTCGTAAGAGAAATTCTGTAAACAGTCTCGGAATATATATTGTAGACTTAGAAAAAGCTGAATATATAGAAAATCATTTTCATCCTGATTATTTTGTGCAGCCTTATATAGAAGGAGATACTGTAATTGTTGATGTTTTTTCTGATAAAGAAGGTGTTCCCAAATTAATAATCCCTCGAAAAACTATTGAGATTAAAGATGGCACAGCTTTTAGAAGTCAAATTGTTTATGATGAGACAATTATTGCAATCACAAAGAATATCTGTAATTTATATAAATTACCTGGATTTTGTAATTTAGACTTTAAAGTTAATAATGGGGAGTACTATTTTATCGAATTAAATGTACGCTTTGCCGGATCAGGTATATTCTCAATAATAGCTTCTTTCAATTATATAGAAACCTATCTGGAGCATTTCGTGCTAAATGAAACATTACACGACATGGATTATTATATGAAATATGTCTGTTGGGATTCTATTGTGACACGCTATTTAGAAGAACTTATATATCCCTATATTAGTGAATAAGCATTTTATGCTTATTCACTAATATTTTCAATATCGTGGTTCCAGAATGATAAGTAGATTATATACCACGGGTGTTTTATACGATTTTTTTCTTCTTTTGTTTTAGGTTCATCTATACGTGCTTTTATGTAGCGACTATGTTCTTTTAATGCATATGCTTTTTTATAATAAATTTGACTTCTCTCTGTTTCACCAGATTTATTCAATACAGCATATGCATTGTAATAAAACAAAGCATGTATATGATGATCGGGCTCTAATGGAATTAGATTTTGACCTCTTTCTATTAAAAGATTTGCTTTTGCAAATTGGTCATTTTCATAACACCATGCAAGTTTAACTATAATTATTGCAAGTTTGTCATATGGTATAACAGCTGTAAATTCAGATTTTTGCAGTAAATCCCATACATAATCGTCATGAATTCCTTGATCCATTAATATATCTGCTTCATCAATCCATAAAATATTTCCACGTATTGCATGATTCTTTAATGATTCCTCAGCTTTCCTTAAAACATTTAAAGCTTTGTCATTTTTTCCTAATCCAGCCAATAGTTTTGCATAAGCAATAACCAAAGCAAAAGAAATTTTTTCAAAAAGCCACAAATAATAAATGCCTCTTCTATGTTTACGATTCTCTATTTGAATTTTCTTTTTTAGTACACTGTCAACCAAAATATTCATATTAACCTCCAATCAAACCAACAACATCTTCAATTGTCTTTACAGTCTTTGTTCCATATTTATCAAAAATTGAAAAGACTTTCGAATTTTTTCCAATTCCAGTAGCATTTTTCAGAGCATTTATTGATCCATCAAAGGTCTTATCTTGCTCTGTATAAAAATCATATAGCCCATCAACATTCTTCAAGAAATTCATTAGCCCAATAATAAGTTCACGAGCAGTAATATCTGTAGGTATTTCAATATCAACTGTCCGCTTACTTTTTATCATATTAAATTGTACAAGTATTTTCCCGCTCAATACTGCACCTCCTCTATAGTATTAAAAATGATATTTTTCGTATTTCATTTGAATTCACAAGATTCTTAACAGCATCTTTACCAATATTCCCCATATAATTAATATATTCATTAATACTGAATTTCAATGTAATTTCCGGAAGAATAAGTGCATTATATGATTCTTTTTCAAACTTATTACATAAAAAAATATATTTTTCTGTGCTTATTCCATTAACATTTGCTAAAAAAGTGTTTGTAGCATATACCGTGTTATAGCTTTGATCTATCACAAAAATAACTTTATCTGATATATCCAATAGGTTTGTTTTATATTCATCAAAAGTACTTTCTGCGTCAACTACAATATAATCATAATCACCGCTATTTTTTGCCGACAATGCGAGCTTTTCATATACTAAATAATCAACTCCTATCGACATTAAAGCCGCCTTAAATTCTGGCAAATAACTAAAGTCCTCTTTTCTAATCACATGTTTTATATCATCATATATTCTATCTGTAGGATTTATCAGTTTGCCATATACATCCGGAGAAGAAATTGCCGTTGTATTGTCCAACAAATATTGAAAATTCTGCAACCTTGCTGCATTTATATATAAAACTCTCTTATAATTCTGTTCCAAACAAGCTGCTACTCCCATAGCCACAGTCGTCTTTCCAACACCACCTACTGCAGATGTAACCAAAATAATCTGTGTTTCCTTCTTCTCTACAACAGCAATATTTAATGCCCCTGTGCTTTTCCCAATAATCTCATTGAAGATTTCCTTAATGCTTGTATACTTAAAAATCTGGTTTACGTTTAGTTCTCCCGTACTGCCTTCATCATACTGCTCCATCATTACAAAAATGTTTTGAATATTATGTCTCTGCAATGATGAATCATACAAGTCGTCAGATATAATCAAAATTTCAGCATTCTGCGGTCTGGAAAAATACTCATCAAAATATGCTCTATCAGTAATAATTTCTAAATCTATTTTATTAAAAAAATCTGTTACAAACTTAAACTGAAGCGGCACTATATAACTTGCGTCTTCGTCTGCGATAATCACTTTCGGTCTTGCCATTTCTCACACCTCTTTATACAATCTGAAAATCACTGTCTGCCATGCGGATTATATCTCCACGATTAATCTGTGCTTTCTGTCCCGGATTCAATCGAACTCCATTTACAAATGTTCCATTTGCACTTCCTTCATCATTGATGTAATAAATACCTGTCCGATTAGTTATGCGACAGTGTTTTCTGCTAATCATCCTATTGAACGGAATTACCATATCTACCAATTCCTGTTTCTTGCCTATTACTGCATCATCACGATCTATTACCAGTTCAAAATGACTCGGTGCATTCATGGCAACAAGTTTAATTGAGCCATTAGCGCTTGTTCCAGGCATCATCTGACTTCGTTCCTCTGATCTTACAATAGGTGCCGTCTCTGCCCCTCTTGATTTGTTGTACACATCCTCAAGTGACATTGAGCCATTACACAAATCCTGTACGAACTGGTCTAATCTCGCATTAGAAGATGTAATTACCTTATCTGCCAGCTTTACAATGCTTGATCTTAATTCACTTTCAAATTCTGCATAGCTGTCAAATGCTCTGACACTCAACGGCAGATATACCAGTTTTACCTTCAGTGTATTCTGCTCTACAAATATTTTATCCCATGACAGATCTATACACTGACACGCCAGAAACCCATTATTTCTTACTTCAATCACACTTGCAAAAAGATTAATTATAACATTAATAAGTGTATCCGGACTTATACCTACAAGCATAGAAGACATTGGTCTGTATTCATCAGTCACATAATACAAATCAACTAACCCATTCCTTGTCATTTTCATGCATTTTATAAATATTCCATTATTCTGGCTCTGCAATACCTTATAATCTGTGTTCACAAATTGTGAGCTATCCTTTAGTATGTATTCAAAATTATTACCACACATAACTTCTGAAATCACATCATTATCTTTTAATGTATACATATCCTACCTTCTTCCTAAATGCTGTTTGCCACAAGTAAACACTTAATCTGCATTAAATGTTTACTTCTAACAAATAGCTTATGATTTCTGCACATTTTGTGCAGAAATCATAAGATCCTATTTTATTTTGCAGCCTTAAGCTTTCTCTTTTTAAAGAAAACTACTACTCCAGCTCCTCCGCCAATTACAACAACAGTTCCCGCAATTGAGCCATAGAATAATGCCTTGTTAGCAAACCAACGTACAAATAAGTTGGTTGATACAGTTACAGCATTGTTAAATATATAAGAGCTTGTAAAATCATCAGAATTAGTATCTGTGACATTTCCAGCCTTATCAGTCACCACAAATCTTACATTCTGTGCATTAGAGCTTTCTTTTAATACAAATGCACCATCATAGTTATTTGCATCAGCACTAAAGTCTGTAATGTTATCTGTTTCTTTGCCATTCACATAAACCTGTACGGACGCAAGTCCAATAGTGTCATAGACTGTGTATTTAACTGTCTGCTCTGTTGCATTGACAATAGAATTCTCCAGACCAGTAACACTCGTAATCTCCGGTGCTGTGCTGTCTACTCTAAAGAGAATTGTTTTGTCATCATAATTATTATTTTCAGGGCTGTTTCCTGTTGCATCCCTAGACGATACTGCAATCTTATAAACTCCATCAGATGCAAAATTGTCCTTTGCAATGGTATAAGAATACTGATACCATCCACTTGAACCTATTGCTACAGTCTCATTTATTTCCGGAGATACACTATAATCAGCATTGTCAAGAGGTTTGCCATCTCTTAGGATTTCAATATCAAGTGAATCTTCCACTAATCTGTCAGCATTATACTCAGTGATAACTAAATCATCATCTACACTCTGTACATATGCTCCACCGTCTCCAATAAGAGAAACAAGGAAATCGTTATATTCATACACTGAGCCAAATCTGTTGACTGTAAATGTAATACTCTTGTCAACTGAATGTCCTGCCTTATCCTTTAATGTAGTTGTAATCGTGTAGATTCCATCATTTTCAGCAATCTTATCAAAGGTATC
>PVMM01001207.1_pt1 | contig 19134 bp, 21 predicted proteins | sample 1853381 | NCBI WGS metagenome assembly PVMM01 (sample SAMN08533509, study PRJNA380276) | Human gut metagenome, whole genome shotgun sequencing project. | isolation source: participant 1, synthetic long reads | host: Homo sapiens | collected 2017 | reverse complement strand
AACTAAAACGTAAGTTATTACTTTAAATTTTCCTATTTTGGGAATCAGGCCACCAGATTATTTCTTCTTAGCAGGAGCTGCTTGACCCGGTTTCGGACGTTTTGCGCCGTATTTGGAACGTCTTTGTGTACGACCTGCAACACCTGCAGTATCCAAAGTACCACGTACGATGTGATAACGCACACCCGGAAGGTCTTTTACACGACCACCACGTACCAACACGATAGAGTGTTCCTGCAAGTTGTGACCTTCTCCCGGAATATAAGAGTTCACCTCTTTACCATTGGTCAAACGTACACGAGCTACTTTACGCATAGCTGAATTCGGCTTCTTCGGAGTGGTTGTATACACTCTCACGCAAACGCCACGTCTTTGAGGACAAGAGTCCAAGGCTGGAGACTTTGATTTCTCCACCAGCACTTCGCGTCCTTTTCTTACTAATTGCTGAATTGTAGGCATTTTAATTGTTTTTAGTTATATATTATTGTTTATATTAATTCAAAACTATACACTTTTGGGCTGCAAAGATACTAATAAGTTTTGAATAATCAATGCACTACAAGTTTTTTTTTGATTTTACGCTTCACCCTTGATGTTGGGAAGAGGCGGAAATGTTTGTTCGTCCGGCATGCGAATCAGTCCGAAAGCGCGTTCATATTTCCCAATATTCTCTTCGAGTGCACGCAGCAAACGCTTGGCATGTTCGGGTGCCAAAACTATGCGCGATTGCACGCCAGCCTTTGGCATTCCAGGCATCACGCGGATAAAGTCGAGAATAAATTCCGAACTGGAATGAGTTATAATAGCCAAATTGGCATATGTACCTTGCGCCACTTCTTCCTTCAATTCTATCTGGAGTTGACCGTTGTTGTTTTCTTGATTTTCCATGTTGCACAATTGTTTTTAAAATGTTCTTAAAAGATAGACCAAAAGTACTCTTTTTTTTCGGATGATATACATTTAAGTTCAAAAAGACACATAATAATCCGTTCTGAAAAAGGAGCAAGCCACTGCAACCGTTTTGCAGTAGCACTGTAACAAACATACAGAAGCATTGCAGTACAGAAGGAAGAGGCAAAGACAAAACAGAGAGGGAATACTCCTTCTTATAGGATATTCCCTCTCTATTTAATAGAATTATATTGACGTTGTAAGGCTATCCCTCTACTTTCTCGTCTACAGCATAATCAAGTACCGTCTTCTTGTTGGCAAGCATACGGTCGTACTCTTCTTTGGAGCCAACGATAATCTTCTCGAACTCGCGTTGTCCGGTACCGGCAGGAATCAGGTGACCGCAAATTACGTTCTCCTTCATACCTTCCAGACGGTCCACCTTTCCGTTGATGGCAGCCTCGTTCAGTACCTTCGTCGTTTCCTGGAAGGAAGCAGCCGACATGAAGCTTGAAGTCTGCAATGCAGCACGGGTGATACCTTGAAGAATCTGAGTAGAAGTCGCAGGTACAGCGTCGCGCACTTCCACGGGTTTCAAGTCGCGGCGTTTCAACATGGAGTTCTCGTCACGCAGCTTGCGAGCCGTCACAATCTGGCCAGCCTGCAGACTCTGGGAATCTCCAGCATCCACTACCACCTTCTTTCCCCAGATACGGTCGTTCTCTTCCATGAATTCCATCTTGTCAACAACTTGCTGTTCCAGGAAGCGGGTATCACCTGGCTCGTCGATTTCCACCTTGCGCATCATCTGACGAACGATGATTTCAAAGTGCTTATCATTAATCTTCACACCCTGCAGACGGTAAACGTCCTGAACCTCGTTCACAATATATTCCTGCACGGCCGTAGGACCTTTGATAGCCAGGATGTCCGCAGGTGTGATAGCACCGTCAGACAACGGAGTACCGGCGCGTACATAGTCGTTCTCCTGAACCAGAATCTGCTTGGACAACGGTACGAGGTACTTCTTCACTTCACCGGTCTTGGAAGTAACGATGATTTCGCGATTACCGCGTTTCACCTTACCCATGGTAACCTCACCGTCGATTTCTGAAACCACAGCGGGATTAGACGGGTTACGTGCCTCGAACAACTCAGTGACACGGGGAAGACCACCCGTGATATCACCCGCTTTACCTACGGCACGCGGAATCTTCACGATAACTTCACCGGCCTTTACCTTCTGACCGTCTTCAACCACTACGTGGCCACCTACTGGCAAGTTGTATGTACGGATCAGTTCGCCGTCTTCTGTCATGATGTGTGCGGTAGGCACCTTCGTCTTATCCTTAGACTCAATGATGATGATTTCGCGCAAACCGGTAGATTCATCAGACTCTACCTTATAAGTCACGTTTTCAATAACGCCTTCAAATTCAATCTTACCGGTAGCTTCGGTAATGATAACCGCGTTGAACGGGTCCCAACGGGCAATCATCTTGCCTTTCTCTACCATTTCACCATCGGCTGCATAGAGCGTAGAACCGTAGGGTACATTATGAGTGGAAAGCACAATACCCGTGTTGACATCCACAAAACGCACTTCGGCCAAACGGCCTACCACTACCTTTGCCGGTTCGCCTGCTTCGTCGATAACGTCTACCGTACGGAGTTCTTCGAATTCCAGACGGGCAGGATTCTTGGCCACGATGCTTGCGTTGGCAGCAATATTGGCTGCCGTACCACCGGCATGGAATGTACGCAGTGTCAACTGTGTACCCGGCTCACCGATAGACTGTGCAGCGATTACGCCGACTGCCTCGCCCTTCTGAACCATACGGCTGGAAGCCAGGTTACGTCCGTAACACTTGGCACAAACACCTTTCTTGGATTCGCAGGTCAATACAGAACGGATTTCAACGCTCTCGATTGGAGAGTCTTCAATGCGTTGTGCAATGTCCTCGGTAATTTCCTCACCGCCGGCCACAATCAGTTCGCCAGTTGTAGGATGAACAATATCATGTACGGATACACGACCCAGGATACGTTCATACAGAGTGGCAATGGTTTCATCATTGTTCTTCAGTGCCGTACAAACCAATCCGCGGAGCGTGCCGCAGTCTTCTTCATTAATAATCACATCATGCGATACGTCAACCAGACGACGGGTCAGGTATCCGGCATCGGCCGTCTTCAAAGCGGTATCGGCAAGACCCTTACGGGCACCGTGGGTAGAGATAAAGTACTCCAACACGGACAGACCTTCCTTAAAGTTAGAAAGAATCGGGTTTTCGATAATCTGACCGCCTTCGGCACCTGCTTTCTGGGGCTTCGCCATCAAACCACGCATACCGGAGAGCTGACGAATCTGTTCCTTAGAACCACGGGCACCGGAATCCAGCATCATGTATACAGAGTTGAAACCCTGGTCGTCGCTTGAAATGGTTTTCATCAGGATGTTGGACAACTCAGAGTTCACGTGCGTCCAGATATCGATTACCTGGTTGTAACGCTCGTTGTTCGTGATGAAACCCATGTTATAGTTATTGATTACCTGCTCTACTTCATCATAACCTTTCTGTACTAATGCTTCCTTCTCTTCCGGGATAATGATATCGCCCAAGTTGAACGACAAACCACCCTTGAAGGCCATGTAATAACCGAGGTTCTTGATTCCGTCGAGGAAGTCGGCTGCCTTGGCAACACCACACACCTTGATTACGTGACTGATGATGTCTCGGAGTGACTTCTTGGAGATAATCGTATTGATATATCCTGCTTCTGCCGGAACAATTTCGTTGACAATGACACGGCCCACGGAGGTATCGTGCATCATCTTGTCCACAATGTTACCATTCTCGTCAACGTCTTTCACTATTACGCTTACCGGAGCATGGATGTCGCACTTACCTTCATTGTAGGCAATCAGCGCTTCCTCAGGACCGTAGAATGTCAGGCCTTCACCCTTGGCACCCTTGCGCAGCTTCGTAATATAGTACAGACCAAGTACCATATCCTGAGCAGGCACAGTGATAGGAGCACCGTTGGCAGGGTTCAATATATTGTGTGACTGGAGCATTAGCATCTGTGCTTCCAGAATCGCTTCGTTGCTCAACGGCAAGTGCACGGCCATCTGGTCACCATCGAAGTCGGCATTGAACGCCGTACATGCCAACGGGTGCAGCTGGATTGCCTTACCTTCAATCATTTTAGGCTGGAATGCCTGGATACCCAGACGGTGAAGTGTCGGGGCACGGTTCAACAGCACCGGATGCCCCTTCATCACGTGTTCCAAAATGTCCCAGATCACCGGTTCCTTGCGGTCTACAATCTTCTTTGCAGACTTTACCGTCTTAACGATACCACGTTCAATGAGCTTACGAATAATAAACGGCTTGTAAAGCTCGGCAGCCATCAATTTAGGAATACCGCATTCGCCCATCTTCAGCTCCGGACCTACAACGATTACAGAACGTGCGGAATAGTCGACACGCTTACCCAACAAGTTCTGACGGAAACGTCCTTGCTTACCCTTCAAACTGTCGGAAAGTGACTTCAACGGACGGTTAGCGTCGGTCTTCACTGCACTCGATTTACGGGAGTTATCAAACAGAGAGTCGACAGCTTCCTGCAACATACGTTTTTCATTACGCAAAATCACTTCAGGAGCTTTGATTTCAATCAATCTCTTCAGACGGTTGTTACGGATGATGACACGACGGTAAAGGTCATTCAAGTCAGAAGTTGCGAAACGGCCGCCATCCAATGGGACCAACGGACGAAGTTCGGGCGGAATAACCGGTACAATGCGTACAATCATCCACTCGGGCTTGTTGCGTCCGCGTGATGCACGGAACGACTCAACTACCTGAAGACGTTTCAGAGCTTCGGTCTTGCGTTGCTGTGAAGCATCGCTTCCGGCACGGTTACGCAGTTCGTAAGACAAAGAGTCAAGGTCGAGGCGTGACAGCAAATCGTAGATAGCTTCCGCGCCCATCTTGGCAATGAACTTATTGGGATCTGAATCTTCGAGGAACTGGTTGTCTTTCGGCAACTTTTCCAGCAAGTCCAGGTATTCTCCTTCTTCAAGCAAGTCATACTGTGCCACTTCATCGGACAGTACACCCGGCTGAATGACAACATAACGCTCGTAATAGATAATGGCATCCAGCTTCTTGGTGGGCAAGCCCAACAAGTAACCGATTTTGTTGGGAAGTGAACGGAAGTACCAGATGTGAGCCACGGGCACAACGAGCTGGATGTGTCCCATACGCTCACGGCGCACTTTCTTTTCAGTCACTTCCACACCACAACGGTCGCAGACGATGCCTTTGTAACGGATACGCTTGTACTTACCGCAATGGCACTCGTAATCCTTGATAGGACCAAAGATGCGCTCGCAGAACAATCCGTCGCGTTCGGGCTTATACGTACGATAGTTGATGGTTTCAGGCTTTAAAACTTCACCACTCGAATTCTCAAGGATTTCCTCAGGAGAAGCCAAACCGATAGAGATTTTCGAGAAATTACTCTTTATCTTGTTATCTTTTCTAAAAGCCATAAATTTATTTAATTGATAATTGACAATGGAAAATTGAAATTGAAAAACTGAAAACCGATAATTGAGAATGGTAACTTGCATTATCCACTCTCAATTATCAATTATCCATTATTCTAAGTTGATGCTCAAGCCCAAACCTCTCAACTCGTGCAGCAATACGTTCAGTGACTCGGGGATACCCGGAGCAGGCATCGGTTCACCCTTCACGATTGCTTCATAAGCCTTGGAACGTCCTACAACGTCATCAGACTTGATAGTCAGGATTTCCTGCAGAATGTGTGCGGCACCGAACGCTTCGAGTGCCCAAACTTCCATTTCTCCAAAACGCTGACCACCGAACTGTGCCTTACCACCCAACGGCTGTTGCGTAATGAGTGAGTACGGACCGATGGAACGTGCGTGCATCTTGTCTTCAACCATGTGACCGAGCTTCAGCATGTAAGTCACACCTACCGTAGCCTGCTGCTCGAATGCTTCACCGGTACCACCATCATACAGCGTTGTCTTGCCGTAGCGAGGCAAGCCGGCCTTATCGGTCCATTCGTTCAAATCGTCCAAAGATGCACCGTCAAAGATAGGAGTGGCAAACTTCACGCCCAGGTTTTTTCCGGCACGCCCGAGAACGGCCTCGAATATCTGACCGATGTTCATACGTGAAGGCACACCCAACGGATTCAGCACGATGTCTACCGGAGTACCGTCAGCAAGGAACGGCATGTCTTCCTGGCGTACCACACGGGAAACAATACCCTTGTTACCGTGACGACCGGCCATCTTGTCACCGACACCAATCTTACGTTTCTTGGCAATGTATACCTTGGCCATCTGAATGATACCTGCGGGCAACTCGTCACCGATAGTGATGGCGAACTTCTTGCGTTTCAGCTCGGCATCGAGTTCCTTGTACTTCTTGATGAAGTTCATCACCAATGCACGAATCAGTCCGTTGGTATGTTCATCCTTCGTCCAGTTGCTCAACTGAACAGCGGTGAAGTCCAAATCGCTGAAGTCGGAAGCAGAGAATCTGGCGCCTTTGGAAATAATGTCGGCACCCATGTAATCCTTCACACCTTCCGATGTATAATTTTCTGTAAGCTTCAACAGCTTGTTTATCAACACTTTCTTGAGGTCACCAATCTTAGCGTCGAACTCATCGTCAATCTTCGGTAACAGAGCCTTGTCGGCCAGAGCTACGGGTCTTGACAACACGTGAGAAAAGTTTCTTATCAATAACAACACCTTTCAAAGAAGGAGAAGCTTTCAAAGAAGCATCTTTCACATCACCTGCCTTATCACCGAAGATAGCACGAAGCAGTTTTTCTTCCGGAGAAGGATCAGATTCACCCTTCGGAGTAATCTTACCGATCATGATATCACCCGGTTCGATACGGCACCGATTCTTACGATACCGTTTTCATCCAAGGTCTTTAGTAGCTTCCTCACTTACATTCGGAATATCAGAAGTCAACTCTTCCATACCACGCTTCGTTTCACGAACTTCCAAGAATATTCTTCTACGTGAACAGAAGTCAACAAGTCCTCGCGAACCACACGTTCGTTCAATACGATAGCATCCTCATAGTTATAACCCTTCCAAGGCATATAAGCAACCAGCAGGTTCTTACCCAATGCCAATTCACCCTTTTCGGTAGAATAACCTTCAGTCAGGATTCACCTTCTTCACGCGCTGACCCTTTGTCACAAATCGGACGAAGTCAATCGTCATGTTCTGGTTAGTCTTACGGAACTTCGGGATTCTATATTCTTTCAAAGCAGGCTCGAAACTTACAAATTCTTCGTCCTCCGTACGGTCATACAAAATACGGATAGTAGTAGCATCCACGAAGTCAACCACACCATCACCCTTCTGCAGTAATCTGCGTACGAGAGTCTCGTGCCAACTGCGTTCGATACCTGTACCTACAATCGGAGCTTCACTTCTCAACAAAGGAACAGCCTGGCGCATCATGTTTGATCCCATCAATGCACGGTTAGCATCATCATGTTCCAAGAACGGAATCAAAGAAGCGCAATAGATGCAATCTGCTGAGGAGAACGTCCATCAATTCACTTCAGAGGAGGAACAACCGGGAAGTCGGCATCCTGACGAGATTTTAACTTTATCACGTACAAAATGTACCGTCATCATTCAACGGAGCATTACCCTGAGCAATAATCTTGGCTTCCTCTTCTTCTGCGGTGAGGTAAACCAAACCTTCGTCAGAAAGATCAACCTTACCCTCTGCCACCTTGCGGTACGGAGTTTCAATGAAGCCAAGCTCGTTGATTTTCGCGAACACACAGAGTGAAGAAATCAAACCGATGTTCGGACCTTCAGGAGTCTCGATAGGACAAAGACGTCCGTAGTGAGTATAGTGTACGTCACGAACCTCGAAGCCTGCACGCTCGCGTGACAGACCGCCGGGGCCCAGAGCAGACATACGGCGCTTGTGAGTAATCTCGGCTAGTGGGTTGGTCTGGTCCATGAACTGTGACAAAGCATTCGTTCCAAAGAATGAATTGATAACGGAAGAGATTGTCTTGGCGTTAATCAGGTCAATCGGAGTAAAGACTTCATTGTCACGGACGTTCATACGCTCGCGGATAGTACGCGACATACGTGCCAGACCGATGGCAAACTGATTGGACAACTGTTCGCCCACTGTACGCACACGACGGTTGCTCAAGTGGTCGATATCGTCCACATCCGCTTTCGAGTTAATCAACTCAATCAGATATTTGATGATTTCAATAATATCTTCCTTGGTGAGGACACGCACGTCCATATCAGTCGTCAAGTTCAACTTTCTGTTGATTCTGTAACGACCTACATCACCAAGGTCATATCTTTTTCTGAGAAGAACAAGTTGTTGATAACCTCGCGTGCACTTGCATCATCGGCAGGGTCGGCATTACGCAACTGACGGTAGATATACAACACAGCTTCTTTTTCCGAGTTACTCGGGTCCTTCTGCAGAGTATTATATATGATAGAGAAATCAGACTGATTCGGTTCTTCCTTATGCAAAAGGATATTCTGAACTCCCGACTCCAATATTTCATCAATATGTTCCGGCTCCAGTACGGTTTCACGGTCGATAATAACTTCGTTACGTTCGATAGAAACCACTTCACCGGTATCTTCATCAACGAAATCTTCAATCCATGTTTTCAACACACGTGCAGCCAACTTACGTCCCACCATCTTCTTCAGATTTGTCTTGTTCACCTTCACATCTTCTGCAAATTAAAAATCTCAAGAATATCCTTGTCATTCTCGAAGCCAATGGCACTCAACAAAGTGGTAACCGGCAATTTCTTCTTACGGTCAATGTATGCGTACATCACATTATTGATGTCGGTAGCAAACTCAATCCACGAACCCTTAAACGGAATAATACGAGCTGAGTAAAGTTTCGTACCATTGGCATGTACACTCTGACCGAAGAACACACCCGGAGAACGGTGAAGCTGTGACACAACTACACGTTCGGCACCGTTAATGACGAAAGTAGCCTTATCAGTCATATAAGGAATCGGGCCGAGGAATACGTCCTGAATGACTGTATCAAAATCCTCGTGATCGGGGTCGGTACAGTATAAGCTTAAGTTTCGCTTTCAAAGGAACACTATATGTAAGCCCACGCTCTATACAATCATCAATGGTATAGCGCGGCGGATCAATATAATAGTCCAAAAACTCAAGAACAAAATTGTTTCTTGTATCGGCAATAGGGAAGTTTTCAGCAAATACTTTATACAATCCCTCATTCTTACGCTTTTCAGGTGGGGTATCTAATTGTAGAAAGTCTTGGAATGACTTCAATTGTACTTCCAGGAAATCCGGATATTCAAGCGGATTCTTAGTCGAAGCAAAATTAACTCTTTGATTTACAGTATTTGAAGACATCTGTTAATGAATTTGGAGAACTTAATTTGAAATATATACACAAAAAGGTTAAGAATCCTCTTGTGAAGGATTCCTAACCGAATTACCTGATTACCAGGCTAATGTTATTTAAGTTCAACTTCAGCTCCAGCTTCTTCCAATGTTTTCTTCAATGATTCTGCTTCGTCTTTAGCCAAACCTTCTTTTACTACGCTAGGAGCACCGTCTACCATGTCCTTAGCTTCTTTCAAGCCAAGACCACAAGCTTCCTTAACGGCCTTAACTACCTGAAGTTTAGCTGCACCAGCGCTCTTCAATACTACGTCGAAAGAAGTTTTTTCTTCTGCGGCAGCAGCACCAGCTGCAGGACCAGCAGCAACAGCTACAGCTGCAGCAGCAGGTTCAATACCGTATTCTTCTTTAAGGATAGTTGCAAGTTCATTAACTTCTTTTACTGTCAAGTTAACTAATTGTTCTGCAAAAGCTTTCAAATCTGCCATTTTTTGTATGATTTTAATTGTTTAAATACTTTGATTAATTTTTGAAATTTATTCGGGACGTTCACCAAGAGTCTTGAGAACTCCGTGAAGGGTGTTACCACCTGATTGAAGAGCAGAAATAACATTCTTGGCCGGAGATTGCAACAATGCAACGATATCGGCGATAACTTCATTCTTACTCTTGATACTTACGAGAGCATCCAATTGGTCAGCACCAACATAGAAGCTTTCTTCTGCATATGCAGCTTTCAGTCCGGGAATACCGTCTTTAGCTTTGTCTTTGATCAACTTAGCAGGAACGTTTGCACGTTGCTAAACATAACAGCAGTTGTACCTTTCAAAGAACCGTAAAGAGGAGAAAAGTCTTCTTCCAGGCTTTCAAGTGCTTTGTGAAGCAATGTATTCTTAACTACCATCAATTTGATGTCAGATTTGAAACAATCTCTTCTCAATGCTGGTAGCAGCAGCGTTCATGGCTGTAACGTCTACCAAATAGAAGTGACCATATTCCTTTACTGTAGCAGCAATTTGCTCTATAATCGTACTTTTATCTTCCTTTCTCATTATTTCTCTGTTTTATTAGATTTCATCCACTGATTTCGGGTCGATTTTGATACCCGCACTCATTGTACTAGAAAGATAAATACTCTTAATATATGTACCCTTTGCTGCGGTCGGTTTCAGTTTGTTCAGAGTAGAGATGAACTCTTTCGCGTTGTCGCGAATCTGATCAGGACTGAATGATACCTTACCGATAGAAGTATGAACAATACCGCTCTTATCAACTTTAAAGTCAATCTTACCTTGTTTTACTTCTTTTACAGCTTTAGCAACATCCATAGTTACAGTACCACTCTTAGGGTTAGGCATCAATCCACGAGGACCGAGCACACGACCGAGTGCACCAATTTTACCCATGATAGATGGCATAGTGATGATTACATCAATATCAGTCCATCCACCTTTGATCTTTTCAATATATTCGTCAAGACCAACATAGTCAGCACCAGCTTCTTTTGCAGCAGCTTCAGCATCCGGTGTACAAAGTACCAAAACACGTACTTCTTTACCAGTACCATGAGGAAGTGAAACAACACCTCTCACCATCTGGTTAGCTTTACGCGGGTCAACACCTAAACGTACGTCAATATCCAGTGAAGCATCAAACTTGGTAAAAGTGATTTCTTTTACCAAAGATGCAGCTTCTTTCAGTGAGTATGCTTTCCCTGCTTCAATTTTTTCTGCAGCTAACTTTTGATTTTTTGTCAGTTTACCCATTACAATTGAAGTTTATTAATTATTAACCGGGAACTCCCCTTTTACAGCGATACCCATACTTCTAGCTGTACCTGCAACCATTCTCATGGCAGCTTCCACAGTAAAACAGTTCAAGTCAACCATTTTGTCCTGAGCAATCGTACGAACCTGTTCCCAAGTAAGCTCGGCAACTTTCTTACGGTTAGGCTCAGCAGAACCACTCTTTACCTTAGCTACTTCAAGTAATTGAATAGCACGGGAGGAGTCTTGATTACAAAATCGAAAGACTTATCTGCGTAGTAAGTAATGATAACAGGAAAATCTTACCTGCTTTGTCTTGGGTTCTGGCATTGAATTGCTTGCAAAATTCCATGATATTGATACCCTTGGAACCCAAAGCAGGTCCAACTGGGGGTGATGGATTTGCAGCGCCTCCTTTAATCTGTAACTTGATTAGTCCAGCAACTTCTTTAGCCATTTTTTTATTGATTTATATATAAACATTAAACGAAGAACAACAACAGCGTAACAATTCCGTGTTATTCTTTTTCCACTTGCATAAAGCCCAATTCAAGCGGAGTTTTGCGCCCGAATATCTTCACCATGACCTTTAGTTTCTTTTTTTCACTATTCACTTCTTCAATGATCCACTGAATCCGCTGAAAGGACCAAAAGTAACTTTTACAGTCTCGCCCACTACATACGGAATATTGAGTTCTTCACCCGTTTCCTGCAGTTCGTCCACTGTACCAAGTATACGATTCACTTCTGATTGTCTGAGAGGCACCGGTTTTTCGGAGCCACCCTAAAAAGCCTATCACATTCGGAGTATTGCGCAGATGATGAGCGACCTCACCAACCAAAGCAGCCTCCACCAAAACGTAACCAGGAAGATAACTTCTTTCCTTCACAATTTTTTTACCATTGCGAACCTGGTAAACTTTTTCAGTAGGAATCAATACCTGAGATACATATTCACCAAGGTCGCTGTTTTTAAGATCAGCTTCAAGATATTCCTTTACCTTAGCTTCTTTTCCGCTAATAGCACGCAAGAACGTACCATTTCTTTTCAATCTCAGCCATTTTCAATTCCTAATTTTTTAATGTGGATAAACGATTTTTTCCATGAAGTTCTGGAAACAGACATCCATACCCCATACTACCAATGCAATAAGCAGGGAAGCATATAAAACAACTACTGCACTGTTAGCAAGTTCAGAATACGTAGGCCACGATACTTTATGAACAAGTTCGTCGTAAGATTCTTTAATATAAGCTATTACCTTTTTCATTTCAATAATATTAGCACGGGAGGAGAGGCTCGAACTCCCGACACCCGGTTTTGGAGACCGGTGCTCTACCAACTGAGCTACTCCCGTTTGTACATAATCAGTTCCCGATGAAAACCGGGAACTGATTAATTATTGTGTATTAGTCGATAATTTCAGTAATCTGACCAGCACCTACCGTACGTCCACCTTCGCGGATAGCGAAACGAAACCCGGGTTCAATGCTACTGGGTAGATCAACTCTACAGTGATAGTTACGTTATCACCCGGCATTACCATTTCAGTTCCTTCCGGCAAAGTGATTTCACCTGTACAGTCCATAGTACGCAAGTAGAACTGAGGACGGTATTTGTTGTGGAACGGAGTGTGACGACCACCTTCTTCTTTCTTCAAGATATAAACCTCAGCTTTGAATTTAGAGTGCGGTTTAATCTGACCTGGTTTACAAAGAACCATACCACGTTTGATTTCGTTCTTGTCAATACCACGAAGCAACAGACCTACGTTGTCACCAGCTTCACCTTGATCCAACAGTTTACGGAACATTTCAACACCAGTTACAACTGATTTCTTATCTTCACCCAAACCAAGGATTTCAACTTCGTCACCTACGTGGATAACACCAGTTTCGATACGACCTGTTGCTACAGTACCACGACCTGTGATAGAGAATACGTCTTCAACCGGCATCAAGAATGGTTTATCAACATCACGCGGAGGCAGTGGAATCCAGTTATCAACTGCATCCATCAGCTCCATAACTTTGTCTTCCCACTTTTCAACGCCGTTCAATGCGCCAAGAGCAGAACCCTGGATGATAGGAGTATTGTCACCGTCGAAATCATAGAATGAAAGCAGTTCTCTCATTTCCATTTCAACGAGTTCCAACATTTCAGCGTCGTCTACCATATCGCACTTGTTCAAGAATACAACCAGACGAGGTACGTTTACCTGACGAGCCAACAGATATGTTCGCGAGTCTGAGGCATCGGACCATCAGTTGCAGCACAAACGATGATAGCACCGTCCATCTGAGCAGCACCAGTTACCATGTTCTTTACGTAGTCGGCGTGACCCGGGCAGTCTACGTGTGCGTAGTGACGGTTAGCTGTTTCATACTCAACGTGAGAAGTATTGATAGTAATACCTCTTTCTTTTTCTTCAGGAGCGTTGTCGATAGAATCGAAAGAACGCAATTCAGAAAGACCTTTCTTTGCCAACACTGTAGTGATAGCAGCTGTCAACGTTGTCTTACCGTGGTCTACGTGACCGATTGTACCAATGTTTACATGCGGTTTGGTACGTTCAAATTTCTCTTTAGCCATAGCTTTACTTGTTATTTATTTGATTAATAATCAGCATTTACATCTTTATGAGCTGTTACCGGGACTTGAACCCGGGACCTCTTCCTTACCAAGGAAGTGCTCTACCGCTGAGCTATAACAGCAAGAAAAGAGAGCGGAAGACGGGGCTCAAACCCGCGACCCTCAGCTTGGAAGGCTAATGCTCTATCAACTGAGCTACTTCCGCATTCTTGCCAAAGTTGTCACTCTGATTGTGGGCAAAGATGGATTCGAACCACCGAAGGCGTAAGCCAGCAGATTTACAGTCTGCCCCATTTGGCCACTCTGGTATTTGCCCTTTTCAAAATCAAGAAATAAAAGAACATTTTCAAACAATATGATAAAGACAGATGTTCTATCTTTGTTCTTCGGTTTCTTTTTGAGCCTCTTGTCGGATTCGAACCAACGACCCCGAGATTACAAATCACGTGCTCTGGCCAACTGAGCTAAAGAGGCAAACTTACTAAAAAATGCAACCGTCACGTTCTAACGCGAGCGAAACGGCTGCAAATTTAGCATTTATTTCTTTCCCGCAAAATATTTGGGATTTTTTTATTTGCTACGTTGCTTTTCCTTGTATTTAACCAGCTGTTTTCCGAGTGCTTCCACATCTAAATCAATTGCTTCTTCAAATGTATCACAACTTTGCTTGCATAAAACTCTCCATTGGGGACCAATATTTTAATGCCCGCTTCTTTATTTTCAGCAACTTCTGGTTTTACTACCTTTAATGACACCTCTACTTTCTTTATATCTTCGTAATATTTTTCCAACTTGGACACTTTCTTCTGAATAAATGCCTGCAATTGCTCTGACGCATCAAAGTGAATTGATTGAATTCTAACATCCATACTTACCTCCTTTTTTTTAAGCTCTTGGATGAGCTTGTTTATACACTTTTTTAAGTTCTTCAAATGTGGCATGCGTATAGATCTCGGTAGTCGTTATACTCTCGTGACCCAAAAGTTCTTTTACCGAGCCCAATCTGCTTCATTGTTCAGCATTGTGGTAGCAAAAGTATGCCTCAACACGTGAGGGCTCTTTTTCTTCAACGTCGCCACCTTTGACAGGTTCCGTTTCACTAAATTATAGACTAGATTCTTATAAAGCCGTTCACCATTCTCTCTAATAAAGAAAGCATCCGACCTTTCCGGAATCGTTTCGTTTCTTACATTAATATATTCAAGCATCAACTCCTGCAGTTCTCACCGAACGGTATCAGCCGTTGCTTATTTCTTTTCCCGGTCACTTTCAGAAGAGAAGCCGAAAAATCCACATCCTTATCATCCAACCTATCAATTCCGAAAGTCTCATGCCGGTAGCATAAAACATTTCAATAATCAACCGTCCCGACAGCCTTTAAACCTTCGCCAAAGTCCGTATCATCCAATAACCGATTCATTTCGTTCTCTTTTAAGAACACAGGCAACGGCTTTTTGTTTTTAGGTCCTTTTATTTTACGCAAAGGATCTATAGTCGTTTCTCTCTGCCTCAAGAGATACTTGTAAAACGTTCGGAGCGAACTTAGCTTACGATTTACAGAAGTTGAGGTATACCCTTTATCCATCAATGAAACAATCCATTCACGAATCAGTTCCGCCTCGACTTCTAACGGATTAAATTTTCCATACTCTTCCTGAGCAAACTCCTGCAGTTGCTTTATATCTTCACCGTACGCAAGAACGGTTTTTTCAGAATAGTTCCGCTCATACTGGAGATAATCAAGAAAAGATTCTATCAACATAATATCGCTACATCTAAAATCGTGCAACGAATGTATGAAAAGAATTCAATAATTCAAAGGAAATTACGAATTATTAATCTTCTACTTGCTGAAGTTGTTGTACGTAAACTGCGCGTTCTTTCTTAAGTCTTTTAGTTACAGACGGTTTATCAAACTGTTGTCTGCTTCTCAACTCTTTTACAATGCCAGTCTTTTCAAATTTTCTTTTGAACTTCTTCAGCGCTTTTTCAATGTTTTCGCCTTCTTTTACAGGTACTACAATCATTTTGTTACTATTAATATGTTATGATTAAAAAATTCTGCAGTCAAATTGCGCCGCAAAATTACACATACTTTCTTTATTCACAAAACTTTCGGCAAATATTTCTCAAAAACTATTCATAAACAAGTTATTAAATGCAGAAAGTTAGTACCTTTGAAACACTTACATGTCTATAATAATATAATAAAGTATGAAACAGAGCATAAAAGAGCGAGTGCATGCACTGCGCATGACCTTTCATCCCAATTCTATCAAAGCGTTCATTATTCCCAGCACCGACCCTCACCTTAGTGAATATGTGGCTCCCCACTGGATGTCACGCGAGTGGATTTCTGGTTTTACTGGTTCTGCCGGAACAGCGGTTATCCTGATGGATAAAGCAGGATTATGGACCGACTCACGTTATTTTCTGCAAGCTACGAAGGAATTGGAGGGCAGCGGCATTACCTTATATAAAGAGATGTTGCCGGAGACTCCCAGTATTACAGAATTTCTCTGCCAACACTTAAAACCTGGAGAATCTGCAAGTATCGACGGGAAAATGTTCTCTGTGCAACAGGTCGAACAGATGAAAGAAGAACTGGCAGCACATCAGTTACAGGTCGACATATTTGGAGATCCATTGAGTAGCATTTGGAAAGACCGGCCCGCCATGCCTGATTCTCCTGCCTTTATTTATGATATCAAATATGCAGGGAAAAGCTGCGAAGAGAAAATATCCGCCATCCGTACGGAGTTGAAAAAGAAAGGTGTCTATGCTTTATTCATATCCGCACTCGACGAGATCGCATGGACTCTCAATTTGCGAGGAAACGATGTACATTGCAATCCGGTCATAGTAAGTTACCTGTTAATCACACAGGATGAAGTGACTTATTTTATTTCACCAGAGAAAGTGACGGCAGAGGTAGAGACTTATCTAAAGGAACGGCAGATTGGGATACAGAAGTATGATGAGGTAGAGACATACCTGAATTCTTTTCCGGGAAAAAACATTCTGATTGATCCACGAAAAACGAATTATTCTATCTATTCGTCTATTAATCCGCAATGTTCTATTCTTCGTGGCGAGTCGCCTGTCGCATTATTGAAAGCGATTCGCAATGAGCAGGAGGTCGCCGGCATCCACGCTGCCATGCAACGGGATGGAGTAGCACTCGTCAAATTCCTCAAATGGCTGGAAGAATCCGTATCTACCGGAAAAGAGACAGAATTAAGTATAGATAAAAAGTTGCATGAGTTTAGGGCTGCACAGCCTCTCTACATGGGGGAAAGTTTCGACACGATTGCAGGATATAAAGAACATGGGGCAATCGTACATTATTCGGCTACCCCAGAAAGTGATGTGACTCTTCAGCCCAGAGGGTTCTTACTCTTAGATTCAGGAGCCCAATATCTGGACGGAACCACTGACATCACCCGAACCATTGCCTTAGGCGAACTTACAGAAGAAGAAAAAACGGATTATACCCTTATATTAAAAGGACACATCGCGTTGGCTATGGCCAAATTCCCTGCCGGAACCCGTGGAGCCCAGCTCGATGTACTAGCTCGTATGCCTATCTGGAACCACAGAATGAATTTTCTTCATGGCACAGGACATGGCGTCGGACATTTCCTGAGTGTACACGAAGGTCCGCAAAGCATTCGTATGAATGAGAATCCTGTCATTTTGCAGCCCGGCATGGTTACTTCCAATGAACCTGGTGTTTATAAAGCAGGCAGTCACGGGATACGTACGGAGAACCTGACGTTGGTTTGCAAAGATGGAGAGGGAATGTTTGGAGAATATCTTAAGTTTGAAACTATCACTTTATGCCCAATCTGCAAAAAAGGGATCATCAAGGAGATGCTGACAAATGAAGAAATTGAATGGTTAAACAATTACCATCAGACTGTCTACGAGAAGTTGTCACCGGATCTTAACGAAGAAGAAAAAGTTTGGTTACAAGAGGCGACTGCTTCCCTTTAAACAGAACTTGTCTGACACCCGGGTGTCAAGCATACTGAGACCCGGGTGTCAGACTATCCAAGACCCGGGTCTCAGCCATCACGACACCCGGGTGTCGTACAACATAGAACTGCATTAAATAAAAAACTTTATTAGAAACAAATATTATATGGCTTTAATTAAATCAGTACGGGGTTTTGCTCCCGAAATCGGAGAAAACTGCTTCCTCGCAGATAATGCAACTATTATAGGAGATGTAAAAATAGGAAATGATTGTAGCATTTGGTTTAATACGGTATTAAGAGGTGACGTCAACTCCATACGAATCGGCAATGGTGTCAACATTCAGGATGGAAGTGTCTTGCATACGTTATATCAGAAATCGACTATTGAAATTGGCGATCACGTATCCGTTGGGCATAATGTCACCATTCATGGGGCGACCATCAAAGATTATGCATTGGTAGGGATGGGGTCAACCGTCCTGGATCACGTCGTAGTTGGCGAAGGAGCAATCGTTGCCGCCGGTTCGCTGGTATTAAGCAATACCATCATTGAGCCGGGAAGCATTTGGGGAGGGGTACCCGCGAAATTCATTAAAAAGGTAGATCCTGAACAAGCCAAAGAACTGAATCAGAAGATTGCTCACAATTATTTGATGTATTCGCAATGGTATAAGGAAGATAAATAGCAGACTCTAACAAGTTAATAAAAACAGCGGGACATTCTAATGAAAGAACATCCCGCTGTTTTTATAAGATTTTTTATAAAGCCGTTTTTTTACAAAAAGCGAATTCATTGGATTCACCTCTTTTCGACACTATTTCCTCTAATCAAAAATTAATCATGTGCATAATCTTTTCTGTAGCTCCGGCATTACTAGTCACATAATAACCTGCATTTGTTCCGGTTTCACGCAAGAACAATTCATCTGCCAGGAAACGATCCAGCAAAGTTTTCAGTTCATCATAATCTTTGATGGAATAAGCGCCTTTTGCTTCGAGCAATTGAACGGCTTCCATAAATTTCTGATACTTCGGTCCGAAAATCACCGGAATACCATATACAGCCGCTTCCAATGTGTTATGAATACCGACTCCGAAACCACCACCGATATAAGCTATTTCGCCATAACGGTAAATAGAGGACAGCAGTCCGAAGCAGTCTATAATAAGACAATCCGCTTTCAATACATTCCTTTCGTCGGCACGGGTATAGCGTACATACGGACGTTTCAATTTACCGATGATTTCAACCAAGTGATTCTCGTCAATCACATGCGGAGCAATAATCAGTTTCATTTCCGGATGGTTATTGAAATATTCAAGGAATAAATCTTCGTCAGGTCCCCATGAGCTTCCGGCAACAAAAGTAAAGGAATTGGTTCCTTTAAATTTCTCTACCAACGGGAGTTCTTTAGCCTCTTCACGGATTTGCAACACGCGGT
>PVMM01000742.1_pt1 | contig 19512 bp, 15 predicted proteins | sample 1853381 | NCBI WGS metagenome assembly PVMM01 (sample SAMN08533509, study PRJNA380276) | Human gut metagenome, whole genome shotgun sequencing project. | isolation source: participant 1, synthetic long reads | host: Homo sapiens | collected 2017 | reverse complement strand
ATCATCGATCAGATTTCCAACATAAAATGTTCCCAGTTTCTGATCGAGATGATTTACTTCCATATTGTCGTGTGTGGAAGTCATGCAGTCCGGGTCAAGGTCTGTTCCGACTACCTCTGATGCCCCTAATTTCAGTGCCACGATCGATAAAATACCGCTTCCGCAGCCAACATCAAGAACCTTTGGTGTCTTTACCTGCGGCGTATATGTTTCATTTCCACGAATATATTTCAGTAACTGCCGGATGCAGAGCTGTGTCGTCTCATGCTTGCCTGTTCCAAAAGAGACACCCGGATCGATCTCGATCAAAAACTTGTCCCTGTCTTCTTCCTTCAGTTCTTCCCATGTTGGTTTGATCAGGATATCTTCAATATAGAAAGAGCTGAAAAACTTCTTCCAGTTGTTGATCCAGTCAAGATCCTCTGTCTGGTCGGATGTGATCTTTCCGGTTCCCATATCTACCACATTCCGCATCTCCTCGATGGTTGTCTTGACCTGTTTTAACAGTTCAGTGTCATCCTGTCCGTTGTCTTCCAGATAAAAACTGACATAGCTGATCCCCTCATCCGGTGGAAGTTCCGGCAGAAAATCAATGAACATCTCTGCCTGATCTTCTTTTGTCAGCGGCACATTATCCTCAATCTGCACACCTTCAATGCCAAGATCCATAAGTGCAGAGCTTAAGTAATCTTCTGCCGCAGTCGTTGTCTCAATGGTATATTTATTCCATTTCATGTTTTATATATGCTCCTTTTTGCTTATTTTCCGTTCAGATCATAAAAAGCCATTAGATATACTACCACAAAGCCATTCAGGTTGCAAACAATTCCTTTTACTGCTGTTTTTTTGCAAGCTTGTCCAAAACTTCATATAAGATCTGCGCATCGATCGGTTTTGCAATATGTCCGTTCATTCCCGCATTTAAGGCTGCACTGACATCCTCCTCAAAAGAATTTGCAGTCATGGCATAAATTGCGATCGTTCCGGCATCCTCTCTCTCTGACTTCCGGATTGTGCGTGCCGCTTCATAACCATTCATCACCGGCATGTGAATATCCATAAGAATTGCCATGTAAGTACCTGGCTTTGCCTTCTCAAACAACTCGACGGCTTCCTTGCCGTTATGTGCACAATCCACATCCATATGTACCATTGCAAGCAGTTCTGTTGCCACCTCTTCATTAAATGCGGTGTCTTCCGCAAGCAATACTTTTTTCCCGGCAAAATCATATACCGCCTGTTCTTCCTGTACCACGGACAAATCGTTTTCCACCGGCCGCTCCGTTATTTCCGGTTCTGCAGCCTGTTCGAATTCAAATGGAATAGACACAACAAATGTCGTTCCCTCTCCTTTTTTCGATTTCACGGAAATGGAGCCTGACATCAGTTCCACGAAATTTTTTGCAATGGACAGCCCCAGTCCGCTTCCTCCGTGTTTCTGCGCAGTTGTCGCACTCTCCTGCTCGAACGGCTGGAACAGCCGCGTCTGCATCTCCTCCGACATGCCCTCCCCGGTATCTTCCACAAGGAAATTAAAGTATGCTTTCTCCTCCTTCACATAGAGTTCCTTCACTTTGATCGTGATTTTCCCACCGGACGACGTGAATTTGTAAGCATTGGAAACCAGATTCAGCAAAATCTGGTTCACACGAAGTCCATCCCCGATCAGATATGTATGCGTCACCTCTTCGTCCTGTACCTCAAACACTATCCCTTTCTGTCTACACTGCGGTTCATAAATCGTGCAGACAGACATTAAGATCTCATGAAGATCAAACGGTTCCTTTGCAATTTTCATCTTTTTATTCTCGATAGACGACATGTCTAAAATATCATTGATAATATTTAACAGCACCTTGGACGACACATCGATTTTATCGAGATAGTCCTCTATCTTCTTCGGATCATCCTCATAGTGTTTTGCGATCTCCGTCAGTCCTACGATTGCATTCATCGGTGTCCGTATCTCGTGGCTCATTCTTGCAAGAAAATCACTCTTTGCCTGATTTGCCCGGTTTGCCTGATCGACTGCCTCTAAAAGCTGTTCATTCTTCTCCGCAATCTTTAAATAGCTTTTTCGTCTCGCCTCCTGCCAGAAAATCATAAACAGAATACTCGCCACCAGCAAAATAAAGATGACAATAAGCGGATAGCGGAACTTATACAGCACATCCGTCCAGGTAAGCTGATACCCATTCGCCACTGTATGGCTGATCGTGATCTGGGATACTTCCTGAGAGGAAATCTGCGTAATGCATTTATTGATAATGCTCATCAGAATTTTATTTTCATCACTGTTTTTTCCAACAATCCCCATCGGTTCTTCCTTAGACAGGTTAGGCAGTACCGTCAATCCCTCATACCGCGGTTTCTGCAGCAGCGGTGTCACCACGTTGACATTCTGTGCCATAAAGTCGCACTCTCCGCTGTTCAGAAGTTCCATACATTCCTCTGTCGTAGTGCATTTTACAATCTCAAACTCCGGATAATTTGCCTGGATATAATTTTCCAGTGCCGCATAACTCTTCGTGATTGCAAGAATATACTTATTCTCTGCATCTCCGGGTGTATAGTTCATCCCCTGCCTGCAGACAAGCGCCACTTCCCCTGTGTATATGACATCTGATACCAGATAATCAGATTTTGTGAATGCAGGATTTTCGACTACGACACCAGCCACCAGATCTGCCGGATGTTTTTCAAGATAATCTATCACACGCTGACCACTTTCCAGCATCGTGTACTGCAGATTCAGGCCGCTGCTCTCCCGGATCCGACTCACAAGATCAACAATGATCCCTTCGATTTCTCCGTCGTCATTTTCCATTGAAAACGGTGGTCTGTTATTGATAAACGCTATATTCACCTGTTTTTGTGCCCTAATATATTCAATTTCTTCTCTTGTAAATGCAAGCCCCATGGCAGAAGTATCTCCATAATACTTCTGGTACAGTTCACTTAAAAATGTCGGATAATCCGCTGTGATCTCTCCAAGCGCATAATCGGCATCCTCCATTACCTTTTGCTTCTGCTTTCCTGCCATCAGATAAAATGGCTGTGCTCCAAACCGGCAGATAATCTTATAATCGTCCATCCCGACAAGCGATCCCTGTACGACTGCATCCACAGCACCTTCCTCCAATGCCTGAAAACATTCTTCTGTCGTCATGTATTCTTTCAACTCAAGCGAAAAATCATTCTTTTCCGCATATTCTTTCAGATCATCATTCTGAAAACTTTCCTTCAGTCCAGCCACCCGGATGCCGTTAAAAGCCTCAAAATCATTGTAATAATACCTGTCATCATCCATTCTTGCATAAAGAACACAGGCTTCTGTTCCCGCCCAGTACTTCGAAAGCAGGAATCTCTCCTCACGTTCCGGTGTTCTCTGCGCCTGACAGATCATATCAATCTCACCTGACTCCAGTTTTTTCAGGACATTGTCCCATGTGTCATACACATATTCGTACTTCCATCCGGTATACTCAGCGATCTTATCCAGCAATTCCACGCCATATCCTGTATACTCCCCATTTTCGTCCAGATCGATAAACCCGCCATAATCAATATATCCAATACGGATTGTTTCTTGGGAATCAATATTTTTTCCATATACCACAAATGGTATTGCACTGAAAAATGCCATCACAAAAATGATGATTCCATGTCTGATCTTCTTCCATTCCTTTTTCCCCATCGTTTTCTCCCTGTCTGATGTTCCATCGTTTTTTATCGTTTCCGTACCTGTGTCTCAGATTCTATATCGATTATAGCGAATTATACACCAGAAATAAAGCAAAAGAAAAAAGGCTGCCGCACAGCCTTTTTCTTTCATGATCATAATACTTTTGATAAAAATTCCTGCAATCTTGGACTCTGTGGATGTTCAAAGATCTCCTGCGGTGTGTTTTCTTCCTGAATGACACCGTCATTGATGAACATGACACGGTTTGCAACCTCTCTTGCAAATCCCATTTCATGTGTTACAACCACCATGGTCATACCGTCCTCTGCAAGTTCTTTCATAACGCTTAAAACCTCGCCGACCATCTCAGGGTCCAATGCCGAAGTCGGCTCATCAAACAAAATAATATCCGGGTTCATGGCAAGCGAACGGACAATGGCAATTCTCTGTTTCTGTCCACCTGAAAGCTGGCTTGGATAGGCATCCGCCTTATCAGACAGACCGATTCTTTTCAAAAGTTCCATCGCTTTTTTCTCTGCCTCTTCCTTGGTCATTTTGTTGAGTTTTACCGGGGCAAGCATAATGTTTTCCTTAATAGTCATGTTTGGAAACAGATTAAACTGCTGGAACACCATTCCGATTTTTTCCCGTACATGGTTAATATCCACCGACTTATCCGTCATATCCGTCCCCTCAAACAGAACGTGTCCGCTCGTTGGGATCTCCAACAGGTTTAAGGATCGCAGAAATGTCGATTTTCCACAGCCGGAAGGTCCGATCAATGCAAGGACATCCCCTTTTCTGATGGTCGTGGAGATTCCTTTTAATACTTCATGATCCCCAAAAGATTTGCAGAGATCCTGAATCTCTAAGATCACCTCTGCAGAATTGGTTGTATTTGTATTATCGCTCATTGTTTCTCAACTTCCTTTCTAAGACACCGACAGCTTTGCTAAGTCCGACTACCATCAGAAGATAAATGACAGCAACTGCGATCAACGGCATAAATGCCTCATACGTAACGCTTCGGATAATGTCTCCACCTTTTGTCAGATCCATCAGACCGATGTAACCACTGATGGACGTCTCTTTCAATAAACTGATAAACTCGTTACACAGTGCAGGGAGAATATTCTTTACTGCCTGTGGCAGGATGATGGTGGTCATCGTCTGTCTGTAATTAAGGCCTAAGCTTCGTCCTGCTTCAAACTGTCCGATATCCACTGCCATAATTCCGGAACGCACGATCTCTGCCACATAAGCAGCTGAGTTCAAACCAAATGCGATCACTGCTACCACGATTTTTCCCGTGTTAATACTCTGGAAAATAACATAATAGATAATCAATAACTGGATCATGACCGGTGTGCCGCGGATGATCGTCAAATATGCTTTACAGACTGCATTCAGAATGCCAAGCCCGCCATTTCTGTCATGGCTGGTTCTGACAATGGCAATTAAAAATCCTAAGACAATACCGATCATCACCGCAAAAATTGTAATGATCAATGTATTGCCAAGACCTTTTAACATATATGCATAGCGGTTATCCTGAATAAAGTTCTGGTAAAATTTTTCGCCAAACGAACTCTTTGCTGTCACTGCATTCCCATCACGCACAATGATCACCTGCTTGGAAGTTGCATATGTATCTGTAAAGTTGACATTCTTCTTTCGTTCTTCTGTCACGGTAAATCCGGCAGCGCCCACATCTATCTTTCCCGTAGACACAGCCGGAATAATAGAATCAAATGCCATATCTTCAATCTTCAATTCCATACCGAGCTTATCAGCGATCGCCTGCATGATATCCACATCTATACCGACGATTTCATTATTCTCATAATACTCATATGGCGGGAACTCAGCATTTGTTCCCATCGTCAGTGTTCCATTCCCACGGGACGCATCCTGTGGTTCGTATGGATAATTTCCTTTTTCCGCATCTGTTCCAATATAATTTTTTGTAATCCGGTCAAGCGTTCCCTCGCTTCTTAATTCCTCTAATGCCGTATTGACCTTTTCCAGCAGATCATCGTTTCCCTTTGCGATAACGATCGCATATTCTTCCAGCGTAAATTCTTCATCGAGAATTTTAAGTCCCGGATTCTCCTCCACAAATGCGAGCGCCGGCTGTTCATCGATCACAACACAGTCAATCTTTCCCTGTTTTAATGCCTGGACTGCATCTGCGCCTTTGTTGTAACGCTCCACCGTTGTTCCTGATCCGTCATTTTCATAATCGGAAACATAAATATCACCGGTTGTTCCAAGCTGGACACCAATCTTTTTTCCAACGATATCATCCACACCGCTGATCGCACCGGCTGTTTCCGTGGATGCTGCTTCCTGATCATCCTTCTGCTTTGTGCCGCATCCAGCAATTCCTGTCAGCACAAATGTCAGAACGAAAAGCCAAAGCAGCAGTTTTTTACTTTTTTTCTTCATCATAAATATCCGCTCCTCTTTTTTTCTGATTGTCTGCATAAATATACATTATTTTTCATTGAAATACAAGTATTTTGGACTCAATTGTTAAGATTCCCTTTCCGATTTATCAGGGAACTGATTTTTTTCTTATATTATTATGTAACATTGTGGCTTTTTTCCTTGACTGTCCCGCAAAATTACATTAAAGTTTGTTTTAGAAAAAACAAAGGAGATTTTATTTATGGAAAAAATTGCAAGCTTTACAATAGACCATATCAAATTAGAACCCGGCGTTTATGTATCCCGCAAAGATACCGTCGGTGCAGAAGTGATCACCACATTTGATCTGCGCATGACTTCCCCAAACGATGAGCCTGTCATGAATACCGCCGAGATGCATACGATTGAACACCTTGCAGCAACATTTTTAAGAAACCATGCTGTTTACGGTTCCAAAACTATTTATTTTGGTCCGATGGGATGCCGCACCGGATTTTATCTGCTTCTCGCAGGTGATTATGAATCAAAGGACATTGTTGGTCTGATGATCGAAATGTTTGAGTTTATCCGCGATTTTAAGGGCGATGTTCCTGGCGCAAGTCCAAAAGACTGTGGCAATTATCTGGATATGAACCTTGGTATGGCAAATTATCTTGCCAACCGCTATCTTGAAAACACGCTCTACCATATTGATGAAAAACATCTGGTGTATCCGGAATAGAGTTTTCAAAACAGACATTGTATTTTCTATTGTCATAATAACAAACCCGGTGTAATCTCTCAGCAAAGATCTTACACCGGGTTTCTATTATCTGTTTATTTTACTAAAATGATCCTTTTAATCTTTAGAATCTGTTTTAGATATCATCAAAGGATTCTTTTAATTTATCCATGAATCCCTTTTTCTTCTTACCCTTTTCCTGGGTGCCGTTACCACCGGCGTTGCTTCGGTTTAAGGACGCACCTGTCAGTTCATCAAAATGACGTAACGCTTCTTTCGCCTCATTATTAAGACCTGTCGGTGTCTGGACAACCAGAGTTACATACTGGTCACCACGAACCCCTTTATTTCTCAGGGATGGAACTCCCTTTCCTTTCAGACGGATCTTGGTGTCGGTCTGTGTACCTGGTTTTACTTCATAAAGCACATCTCCGTCAACGGTATTGATACGGATCTCGCCGCCCAATGCAGCCTGCGCAAACGTAACCGGAGCTGTGGAATAAATATTCATATCCTGACGCTGGAAGATTGGATGTCTGGATACAACTACTTCTACTAATAAATCTCCTCTTGGACCACCATTGACACCCGGCTCTCCTTTTTCACGGATACGGACACTCTGTCCATTGTCGATACCGGCCGGGATCGTCACCTGGATTTTTCTCTTTCTTGCGATATATCCGGTACCACGGCAATCCGGACATTTGTCTTTGACTACCTTACCGGTACCATTACAATCCGGACAGGTCTGGACATTCTGCACCGTTCCAAAGAAGGACTGCTGTGTAAACACAACTTTACCTTTACCGCCGCACTTGGTACATGTTTCCGGGCTTGTTCCCGGTTTTGCACCTGTACCATGGCAGGTTGCACACTCATCCTTCAGAACCATTTCAATTTCTTTCTCACATCCAAAAACAGCCTCTTCAAATGTGATCCTTACACTGGTACGGAGATTCGCACCTTTCATCGGTCCATCATTGCCTCTTCTTCTGGCGCCACCGCCACCGAAGAAGTCGCCGAAAATATCTCCAAAGATATCTCCCATATCCATGCCTGAAAAATCAAATCCGCCAGCACCGCCGCCTGTACCATCGAATGCTGCATGACCGAACTGATCATACTGTTTACGCTTTTCTGCATCACTCAATACTGCATAAGCTTCCTGTGCTTCCTTGAACTTTTCTTCACATTCTTTATCACCCGGATGCATATCCGGATGGTACTTCTTGGCAAGAGTACGGAATGCCTTTTTTATATCAGCGTCACTCGCATTCTTCGGAACGCCAAGGACTTCATAATAATCTCTTTTCTCTGCCATAACGCTTAACTCCTTGTTATCATGTACAAATTTATCATACCGGCTATCTGTCTAAAGCATGATTCAATTTCCGGTTTTCAAAAATTTTAAAATATTTTCCTCTTCTACCGCATATAGGGTTTCCGGAAAACCGGAAACCCCTTTTTATATGCTGATTATATTTTAGACCACTTTGAAATCAGCGTCTACAACATCATCATCTGCTGCGCCGGCATTGTTTGTCTGTGCGCCGCCCATGTTTCCCATATCAGGACCTGCTCCCTGAGCACCCTGTGCTGCCTGTGTCTGCTCATACATCTTAGCAAATACTTTCTGTGCACTCTGTGTCAGTTTCTCCTGAGCTGCTTTTAATTCAGCAACATCTGCGTCTGTCATCTCTTCTGCATTCTGATGTGCGTCCAGGAAAGATTTTACTGCATTTAAGTCAGCTTCTACTTCAGCTTTATCATTTGCATCAAGGTTTGCTCCAACCTGATCCAATGCCTGCTGTGTCTGGAATACGAAGGAATCTGCATCGTTTCTTGCATCGATCGCTTCTTTTCTCTTCTTATCCTGTGCTTCGAACTCAGCTGCCTCTTTTACAGCCTTATCGATCTCATCATCGGACATGTTAGATCCGGATGTGATTGTAATGTGCTGCTCTTTTCCTGTTCCTAAATCTTTTGCAGAAACGTTTACAATACCGTTTGCATCGATATCAAATGTAACCTCGATCTGTGGAACACCACGACGTGCTGGTGGGATACCATCCAGACGGAACTGTCCAAGGGATTTGTTATCTCTTGCGAACTGTCTCTCACCCTGTACAACGTTGATATCAACGGCTGTCTGGTTATCTGCTGCTGTAGAGAAGATCTGGCTCTTCTTGGTAGGGATCGTTGTATTTCTCTCGATCAGTCTTGTAGCGATACCACCCATTGTCTCGATAGATAATGATAATGGTGTTACATCAAGAAGTAAGATTTCACCGGCACCGGCATCTCCTGCTAATTTACCACCCTGGATAGAAGCACCGATTGCAACACACTCATCCGGGTTTAAGGATTTGCTTGGCTCTTTGCCTGTCAACTGTCTTACCTTGTCCTGTACAGCCGGGATACGTGTAGAACCACCAACTAATAATACCTGACCAAGATCAGCGTTTGTAAGTCCTGCATCTTTCATGGCATTCTGAACCGGGATTGCAGTTCTCTCAACTAAGTCATGTGTTAATTCATCAAATTTTGCTCTTGTAAGGTTCATATCGAAATGTTTTGGACCTTCTGCTGTAGCTGTGATGAATGGTAAGTTGATATTTGTAGTTGTAGCAGAAGATAACTCTTTCTTAGCCTTCTCTGCTGCTTCTTTTAATCTCTGAAGTGCCATCTTATCTGTAGATAAATCAACACCCTCTGCTTTCTTGAATTCATCGATCATCCACTGTGTGATCTTGTTATCAAAATCATCACCACCAAGGTGTGTATCACCGTTTGTAGCTAATACTTCAATAACTCCGTCACCGATCTCGATAATGGAAACATCGAATGTACCACCACCTAAATCGTATACCATGATCTTCTGTTCTTTCTCATTGTCAAGACCATAAGCTAAAGCTGCTGCTGTTGGCTCGTTGATGATACGTTTTACATCAAGTCCTGCGATCTTACCGGCATCTTTTGTTGCCTGACGCTGGGCATCATTGAAGTATGCTGGTACTGTGATAACGCTTCTGTAACTTTCTCTCCTAAATATCCCTCTGCATCTGCTTTTAATTTCTGAAGGATCATTGCGGAGATCTGCTGTGGAGAATACTGTTTATCATCAATTGCTACTTTGTAATCAGATCCCATATGTCTCTTAATGGAAGAGATTGTTTTCTCTGCGTTTGTAACAGCCTGACGTTTTGCAGGTTCACCGACTAATCTCTCTCCTGTTTTTGTAAATGCTACGATAGATGGTGTTGTTCTTGCACCTTCCTGATTTGCGATAACGGTAGGTTTTCCACCTTCCATAACTGCTACACAGCTGTTTGTTGTTCCTAAGTCAATACCAATAATTTTACTCATAATAATTTCCTCCTTTAATTAGCTACCTTTACCATGCTGTGTCTTACCACAGCGTCTCTGTACATATAACCTTTCTGAAGTTCTTCCGCTACTATATTTTCGCCAAGCTCTTCATCTTCCACATGCATGACTGCATTATGGAAATTTGGATCAAATTCCTGTCCAACTGCCTCGATTGGTTTTACACCAGCCTCCTCTAATGTTGTAAGGAATTGTTTGTAAATCTTATCCATACCAACGACAAATGCATCTTCCTTTTTGTCTTCCGGTACAGCCGCAAGTCCGCGCTCGAAATTATCGATCACCGGAAGCACTTTCTCAACAATTGTTTTTGCTCCCATATCAAACATCTGTGATTTTTCTTTCTCAGTACGTTTGCGGAAATTCTCAAATTCTGCCATCTGGCGTCTCAGACGATCGGTAAGATCTTCAATCTGTTCATCTTTCTTATCTTTTTTCTTCTTGAAGAATCCCTTTTTATTGTCATCAGAATCCTCTTTGGAAGATCCTTTTGTCTCTTCCGCCGTTTCCTCTGTGTCTTTCTCTTCTGTCTCAGAAGCTGTATCCTCAGTCGTTTCAGCTTCTTTTACGGAATCTTCTGTCTGATCTGCCTGGGACTCTTTTTCTAAATCCTCTAAAACCTCTTCTAATACTTCTTCTTTCTTCGCTTCCTGCATTTCCCAGCCACCTTTCTATACTTCTCCTTTTGGCTTATCTAAGATGCCATCCAGAGATTTTTTCAATGTGTTCAGATTCGCCATTACTTTCTCATAATCCATCCGCTTCGGTCCGACAATTCCTATCGTTCCCCGAACACCTTCGCCCAATTCATAAGTTGCAGTCACAACACTGCAGTCCTTCATCGTCTGGATCGGGCTTTCATTCCCTATATAAACCTGAATTCCTGTATTCTCTTCATCCAACAGGTTTTCAGTTACAAGGCTTGCCAACTGCTGTTTCTCCTCAAATGTGGAGATCAGTTCACTTGCTTTCTCCGCTGAATCAGATAACTCCGGATATTTGAAAAGATTTGTCGTACCACTCGTATAAATCTTAATATCCTCATCCTGACCCATTGTCTCACCAAGTGTATCAAGCACGTTGCTGACGATATCACTGTGGATACCTGCCTGCCCTTTCAGCTTGGCGATGGTCGCAAGATTGATCTCTTCTAATGCCAGACCATTCAGATTCGAATTCAGCAGGATATTCAACTTCAACATTGTCTCATTATCAAGCGGTTCTGATACCGGAATGATCTTATTCTTGACCATGTTGCCCTCTGTGACGATCACTGCAAGAATCTGTTCCTCATCCACATTAGAGAGCTGAATGAACTTCACTTTGTTCCGATGATAACTCGGCGCTGATACCATTGTTGCATAGTTGGTATTGGCTGCCAGAACTTTTGCAACCTTCTGCAGTACCTGTTCCATCTTCTCGGTGTGTTCGATGACAAACTGTTTCATGTCATCCACTTCCCGGTTCTTCTCTTCCATCAGATGATCTACATAGAAGCGGTAACCTTTATCGGAAGGAATCCGTCCTGCCGAAGTATGCGGCTGTAAAATGTATCCTAATTCCTCAAGGTCTGCCATCTCATTTCGGATCGTTGCTGAACTTAAATTCAGGTCTGTATACTTTGAAATGGTTCTTGAACCAACCGGTTCACCTGTTTCCAGATAGTTGCGGATGATAGCATTTAAAATTTTCGTTTTACGTTCGTCTAATTCTAATTCTTCCATTCACTCACTCCTGCTTCTGGAAATATCATAATTGCCCAACAACGCTTGTCACTGAACAATTATCTGTGTGTTTTTAGATTTGTTAGCACTCATTTGATTGGAGTGCTAATATCTATGTACCTAACATAGCACCATCCTATTTTTTTGTCAACAGTATTTCTGATGTTTTTTGAAGATTTTTTGTGAAAAAATTGTGTCCTGCCAGAGTTTAACGGAGCAATATTTGTTTCCATCCAATGCTTAATAAATCCCATGCTTCTTTTTTTACAAAAAAACAAGGTAGAACACTCTTTGAGTTTCGAGAGCGTCCTACCCTGTTTCATATTTTATTTTGCAAGCTTATCGATCCATGCAAATAATTCTTCGAGATCGTAGTCTCCGCTGTGCGGTAATCCCCACGGCAGTGCAAAATCCACGTCATAACCTTTGTTCTTTAACATTGTTGTCAATATTACCGGAATCGCGATCGAGGTGTCTCTGTCAAAAGCCCCATGGCGGATTCGCCAGTTTTTCGTTGTGTCACATTCTCCGATGAATTTTGTTGGATTCAAAAGCTTTATCATCTGATCGTCTGCTTTTGTTCCATTTACCTTAGAATGTTTTTCTGCAAATTCTGTAAAATGTCTTGCCATCACTTCATCATCACCGAATTCTTCATTTTCCGGACTTTCTAAGGAAAGTGCATCAAAAGCCGGTGTTGGTTTCATTCGTGTGATTTTCTTTACATACGCATCTGCATCAATCTTTTTGACCTGATTTTCTTCGAATGTGATGTATCCCTGTTTCTCTATATCGCTTCCAGGAACAGCCAGATCTGACAATCTAACCTTGGAATCATGCGTTTCTTTTTCTTTTTGGGCAGATGCCGCTACGAAGCTCATGACATAGTCCTTAAATGTTCCTTCGCCATTTTCCTCAAGTGTCAGCTCTTCTCCATTCTCATCTTTGAGTCCGAGAGCATTCACATATGCCGGAAATTCTGCTTTTAATTCTGCAGATAATTTCTTTTGTTCCTCGCTAAGTTCTCCAACAACAGGAATCATTTTCGGTCCTTCCGGACTCATTTCAAACTTCATCATGTGAAAAATCGGTTCTTTCTTGAAAAGCCATTCATATGCAGCATCCGCATGCTCCAGATTATGGATCGGGCAATAACAGCTTGCCGCAAAAATATCATCTTTTTCCTCTGCCGCGCCGATTGCTTTCAGATAAGGCTCATATTCTTTTGCATTTCCGGTTGCACCGGCTAACGCTGATAATGCACCTCCTGCCGAAGTTCCGTTTGTAATGATCTTCTCTACGTCTCCCGGTACTGTTTTTGCATTATGTCTCATATAGCGGATCGCCGCCTTCATATCTACAATTAACGCCGGTGCACGTCCACTTCGTTTTTCCTGATTTTCTTTATTCTCTTTTCCTGTGCCACCTACAAAAAATTCTTTGGACTGCATACCTGTATTGCGGCCTCTGATTCCTGCACACATGACTACATATCCATGTAATAAAGCTTCGAATGCAGAATTTGGTTTGTGATTAAACTGGTCGATCCCCACTTCCATTGCAGGTCCTTCCATATAGCCGCCTACTGTATTCGGTGTAAAAATTGGAGCTGTCTTTAGTGAATATCCATTTATTGTTTTTCCACTATAATATTCCTCCGGTACGTAGATGTTCAATGTCTGAACTTTACTGGCAGGATTCGCACAATAAACAATATGTTCAAATGCCCTATATGTGATGCTCCAGTTTCCCAGCTCACAAGTTTTTACTTCATATCTTTCCGGATCAAATGTTAAATCGTACATAAATAACCTCATTTTCTAATCTCTGTTATATTGATCTGCATATTTTTCAACATCAAGTAATAATACAATTACAAGAATAATAATTCCAAGGATCACACCCATCCATGTGTAATCAAATTTCACTGCATTAATGACAGCCTGTGTTGGTTCTGCTACCGGATTGTATCCGACTGCTGCAAGAATCCATCCTGTAAGTGCACTGCCTACGCCAATTCCGATTTTAGATTCGATAGACTGTGCCGAAGAGATTAATCCTTCAGAACGGATGCCGAATTTCCAGTTTCCATACTCTACTACATCCGGAACAAGTGCGAATACTGCTGAAAGGATTGGTCCAACCCCCAATGAACGGATCACAGTTCCAACTACGATCATTGTCGTGTTTTCCCCTGCAAGACCTGTAATCGCAAATCCTGCAATAATTAAAACTGCTCCCATAAGAAGGAATGTTTTCTTGTTCCATTTTTTTGAAATCGCAGGCATAAGGAATAAAATTAAAATTCCCGGAAGCTGACCTGCTGTCATAAGTACGGACATAAACATTGGATTTTTAAGTACCATGTTACAGTAGAAAATCTGTGCACCGATAGCATTTGCATTCATAATAAGTGAAAATGCACCGAGTAATAACAGTAACCAGAAGTATTTGTTCTTCAAAGTTGCTGGAAGCTGTTCGCTCATAGGCACACTTGCTCTTTGTCTTCCTTCTTCCATACTTTCCATTTCCTTATTCAGTAAACCGGAAATAAGAATCAGGACACATGCTGCACCTCCTAAGATCACACTGGATGTTTTCCATCCAAAATTGAGGACAAGAGGTGTGATCAGTGAACCGGCTAACAATCCGATAATGTTATTTCCCAACGCCGAAAATGTTGCGAGCATGGTAGACTCATTCTTATCATGTGTCATCAATGGTAACAGTGCTGTATTAGAAATACCATAAATAGTATATACAATACAGTTCATAAAAATATATGTTATGTAAGCATACGCCAGTTTTCCTGTTTCTCCCAACCCTGCCGGAACATTCATAAGGAGAACAATTCCAAGAAGCGTAAGTGGTGCAGATGCGATCAGCCATGGTCTGGCCTTTCCCAATCTGCTGGATGTCTTGTCTACAATTCCTCCCATAACAAGATCTGTAACGCCATCAAAAATACGGCACACCAAGAACATGGTAGCAATTGCTCCTGCTCCGATCAGTACTGTGTCCGTATAATAATTCAAAAGAAACGCTGCTGCGATCTGATTGAATATACATCCACCACCAGTTCCGATTCCATACGCCACTTTATTCAAAGTAGGCACTTTCTTTTTTGATTCCATATCAAAACCTCCCTGAGTTTTATTTATTTGATACATTTATTATATTGTTTGCTTCGTTGACAAACAATTCTGCTTCTTTTAAAATTAAGTCAAAATCCGACTTAAAAGTAATGGGGTTAGCATGAATACAGAATATTTGAAAGAATTTGTCGTCTTGCAGAAACAAAAAATTTCTGGGAAGCTTCTGACCGCCTGTATATGAACCAGTCAACCTTATCCAAACATATTAAAAGTCTAGAAAACGAGCTTGGGATCAATCTGTTTTTACGCACTACCAGAAGGGTCAAGCTTACTAATTATGGTCAGAATTTTTACCTTACGCAAAATCAATAACCCACTTCGAATTTGAAGGAATATCCGCCATCCGAGATGCAAAATATTGAAAATGGTCTGCTGACAATCGGAGCATTTCCGTCTATGCCGCAGTATCATATTACGCAGCTGCTTTCACAATTTCAGACAAATATCCCGATGCAACGATACGCATCACGGAAGATGATCCAATTAATCTTTTACATTACCTTGAAAATGAAAGCTGTGAAATTGTATTTCAAAGGGAAGACAAAGCGACTTTCGAAAAAATTTTTAAGTGATACAAGGATTACAAGAATCCCATATCAAAAGATAGACTGGTGGTTCTGATGCCGAATCATCATCCGTTAGCCCATTCCGATCTCTGTTACATTACAGCAGCTTAAGAATGAACGTTTCTGTTTTATCAAAGAGGATCCTTATGTACCAGATTGTATGAATGCCTGCCAGAATGCAATTTCGTGCCAAACATTGTATTTACAAGTCATCGTATTGATTCTATTCTGGACATGGTCACCAATCAGAACTGCATTGCTCTCTTATGGATGCGCATCTGAAGCTACCTGAAAACGGGCCGAAGACAAACGGCGAACCTGGCATATTGTACCTGTTACCCCGATTATCACCTCCCAGATTTCAATCTGTTACCGGAATGATAAGTGCTTTCCAAAAACGCACAGCTTTTCGTAAAGCTCTGTAATGATTACCTTTTTTCTTAAATGCAAATTGTGTTTTTCATAAGAATGCCGACTTCCAATCATCAGATTTTTAAGTCTGACCTTGAAGCCGGTACATTATTCTGAACATATGATCTTTTATTTTTCCGGAACAGTTACATACCATCCCATGCCTTCACATTATTCTGAATTTCCATTTTATCCAACAGACGTTCAACAAAATTATTGGTCCATTCCTCTATCGTCTTATATCCCTGATAATAGCTTACCATGGTGGAATAATCCGGACTCCCATCATACAAGTTCCTGCAGATTCCGTAAATGTATCGGCTAAGCGGTCGATCCCTTGCCACAAGGAACAATGGCCGCCCTTCCTTTAACATCACATCTGCCTGGTCAAAAGCAGATTATCACTGTAACCACCGGCGAATTCCGCTACTGTTCTTCATGGAGCATGGTACGATGATCATCTCGTCTATCTGAAAACTTCCGGATGCCGGTCTGCACCGATTTTTCTGATATCATAACAACATCTGCCAGTGATTTACCTGCTGTACTGAATACTCAGTTTCCTGCTCTATTGTAAGGCACGCACTATCTGACATAATGAGATGCGTCTCAACATCCGGATTCCTTTCACCGCTGTAATAAATGGATAGCGATCGGTGCTCCGGATGCACCACTTATTCCAACTAAGATTCTTTTCATATGATATTTTAAATAAACTCCTTCCATTTTTCAGTATCGACATCCATAAATTTTGCCCGGACAAATTTATTTTTCAACGCAAATGGAACTGTACAATCAAAAATTGTTTTGCAGCTGATTCCTCTGTCTGGATGCTTGTGCTATATTCCGGATCCGAGCTTGGATCAGCGGATGCACGCACACCAGGAATGTAATAATTCCTTATCTCCCTGAATCTGGTATTCATTGCCCATAACACATTCTGGTGTCAAAAATATCGACATCTTCATCTACCAACATTACATGTTTTAACTCTGGAAATGCACTAAATGCAAGCAATGCTGCCTGTTTTTGTTTTCCTTCATCTGTGTGGACTGTTTTCTTGCACTGAAGAATTGCCATGTATTTCCCTCCACCTGATGGATGTGCGTATACATTTGTTACTTTTCCCGGTAACGCTTTATTGATCATATTAAAAATACTTGCTTCTGTCGGAATTCCTGCAAGATTTACATGTTCTTCACTCGGTCCAATTACAGTCTGCATTATTGGGTTTTTGCGGTGCGTAACTGCTTTAACTTTAATTAGCCAGCATTCATGACTTGCTGCCCCATTATATCCCGGAAATTCAGGCATTGCATATCCGGTATGGGTATTTTGATCTTCAATGACTTTTACTCCCGGCTGTATCTCTCCTTCAATAACATATTCTGCATTTGCAATTGCATTTTCTTTTATTGAAATACAAGGTGTTAATTCTACCGGTGCTTTACGGATCGCACCTGCAATGGAAAGTTCATTATATCCAAGCGGAGTTGTTGGAGGTTCGAAACAGGATCCTACTTCTATTGCCGGATCTACTCCGATTGAAATAGAAATTGGCAATGGTCTGTTCAATTCAGTTGCCCGTTCTGCCATTGCACCGATGTGTCTGCTGCCAGGCTGCAAAAAAATAGAAAGTTCATCTTTCGACTGAATACACATTCTGTGTATCGTCACATCGGAAAGACCTGTATCCGGATGTGTTGCATAGCACATTCCCATTGTTATATAAGGTCCTGCATCAACCGGAGTATTCGTTGGTGCCGGAATCAACTTGAACAGGTCAAAATCCTCATCCGTCACACGATGGATTACTTCCTGGCAAGGTGCTTTTCTATCAGACACAACCGGTTCGATTGGATGTAAAGCGGCATCACATAACAGCTTTCCCAGCTCCCCTTTTTTGCATCCTAAAAGTGCAGCAACTCTTTCCCTGCTTGCAAGCAGACCGATTAACACCTTTGCATCTTTATGATTCTTAATATTATGGAACAGCATTGCCGGACCATCAATTTTAGTCGGTCGCATAACCGTTCCGCCTGCTCCTACATGCCGGTAAACGCCTGCCAATTCTGCTGCCGGATCAACTTCTATGTCTGTTTCTACCAGCTGTTCTTCCATCTTCTTTAAAAGTTCTAATGAAGTTCTTAAATCATTTACTTCCATATTTGAATTTCCTCCTTATTATTCTCATTTATTCGAAACAATCACAATCAATACAAAATACTGGCTTTAATTTTTTCAAATTTATTATAAAAAAAAAGAAGGAATAAAAAAATTCAAATTCACATAGTTATTAATTCATATTATGACTTAATCGTAAAAAATTACTTTTCATCTCACAAAAAGCACTTCATCGGACTAATCCAATTTTTTTAAGACTTCATCTAAAGCTTTTTTCATTTCAGAAATTACATTTTCTATCCCAGTATAATCTATGTTGTCATAATGAATTCCAACTGACACTACAACTGGGATATTGAATTTTTTATATAGTTTTTCTGCCCATTCTACACTCACAAAATTATCTTTATGTCCCTCAAATGTCTTTGTGAAAATCTCACCTTGTGGATCAACAATACTGACTGCTCCGATATGAGCAAAATCACCGCCAGTGATCAGTACATTAATTCCACATTCCGTCTTTGTAAGTAATATTTTTACAGGTTTATTTAAAATAATAATTTCTTTTTCCATCTAATCAATAATCCTCATTTTCAAAAAAGTGGTCTTTTAGTCATTTATGAACTAAGGATAGCATACATTTTAAAGTGTACCCTTTGTCAAGGACACTATGACTTTTCCTTTTCAGATTTCTATTTTATATTTGTTTGTTGTGTAGAGGCATCAAAATGATGCCTCTGATTGATGGTTTTCACCTTTTGCTTTAGGGATTATCAGTGGATAAATTCCTGTTGTCAGATATTGATAATATTCAACAGGTGACAACCTTGCTAAGTCCCATTGATAACGTTCTGTATTATAATATTCTGTCCAATCCCTAACTGCGTTTAATATCTCCTCATAGCCGTAGCACTCTGATAGATCCAATTCATCTTTCATATGACCAAAGAATGATTCCTGAGGAGCATTGTCCCAACAGTTTGCTCTACGTGACATAGACTGTCTCAGTTCGTTATCCTTTAATAATTGGACAAATTTAATGCTGGTATAGTGGGAACCCTGATCGCTATGTATTAATGTTTCTGTGCTTAAATCAGTTCCATGTTTTTCTATTAACTGCTTTACTGTTTCTAATACAAAATCAATTTCTAGTGATTCGCTGAGAACCCATGACAGCAGTTCCTTGGTACAGGCATCTATAATTGTTGACATATAGCACCGGGGTGCTTTTCCATTTATAATATACGTGATATCCGTTAACAGAATTTTTCTTGGTCCGTGTTCCTCGAATTCACGGTTTACTATATTG
>PVMM01001253.1_pt1 | contig 19957 bp, 14 predicted proteins | sample 1853381 | NCBI WGS metagenome assembly PVMM01 (sample SAMN08533509, study PRJNA380276) | Human gut metagenome, whole genome shotgun sequencing project. | isolation source: participant 1, synthetic long reads | host: Homo sapiens | collected 2017 | reverse complement strand
GTATGAGTCGTACAGGATACTTAGAGGTGTTAAGAACAGATTTGGTTCGACCAATGAGATAGGCGTATTTGAAATGAAGGCGGAGGGACTTGTTGAGGTGGAAAATCCGTCGGAGTATATGCTTAGCGGTAAGCCCGAGGGAGCATCAGGATCAATTGTCACATGTTCCATAGAGGGAAGCCGTCCGATACTTCTCGAGATACAGGCTCTTGTATGTCACAGCTTTTTTAATAATCCAAGGCGTACAGCAAATGGTACAGATTATAATAAAGTAAATCTACTCATGGCGGTCCTTGAAAAAAGAGCCAACCTGTCACTGTCAGACTGTGACGCTTATGTGAATATAGCAGGCGGTATAAGGATGAACGAACCGGCGATAGACCTTGGGATAGTGCTTGCAATCGCATCAAGCAAAAAGGATATTATAGTGCGTGAGGATACCATATGCTTTGGAGAGGTGGGCTTAAGCGGAGAGGTGCGCGGAGTTACCATGTCCGAGCAGCGTGTTGCTGAGGCAAAGAAGCTTGGCTTTAAAAAGTGTATTGTTCCCAAAGTGTGTCTTGCAGGAGTGTCGCATATTAGTGGAATTGAGATTGTCGGTGTGGCAAATATCAAGGAAGCGATAGAGGCTGTCAGATAGTAATTGTGAGAATTGCATATAATAAACAGACAATTTAGAAAATTCGTGTTTTTTAAGATAGTTTTACTACTTTAATTAATTGCAGAAAATCCGTTGACATATGTGTGCCAGGATGATATTATATCAAAGCTGACTCGCGGGACACATTGAGTTGTAGAGCTTGTGAGTTGCATTTTACAGACATGACTTTATAGATATTGCTTTGAAAATAAGTTAAAAAAGTTATGAAAAAAGTTCTTGACAAATGCAAAACATTTTGATAGAATAAACAAGCTGTCGCAAGACAGAGAACTTAAAACGAAGTTCAAAAAATAAAAAAGTGCTTGACAAACGAACAGCGATTTGATAAAATAAACAAGCTGTCGCAAGAGAGCAAAACAAAGAACATTGATAACTGAACAGTGAGAAACCTTGAAAGATTTTGAGAATCAATCAGAACGCTTCAATGAAAATTGAAGACCTTTAAAACAGTAAATTCAGATTCTATCTGAATGAACGAATTAGCCAAGTTTAACTTGACTGAGATCAACTTTTAACATGAGAGTTTGATCCTGGCTCAGGATGAACGCTGGCGGCGTGCTTAACACATGCAAGTCGAACGAAGCACTTTATTTGATTTCCTTCGGGACTGATTATTTTGTGACTGAGTGGCGGACGGGTGAGTAACGCGTGGGTAACCTGCCTTGTACAGGGGGATAACAGTTGGAAACGGCTGCTAATACCGCATAAGCGCACAGCATCGCATGATGCAGTGTGAAAAACTCCGGTGGTATAAGATGGACCCGCGTTGGATTAGCTAGTTGGTGAGGTAACGGCCCACCAAGGCGACGATCCATAGCCGACCTGAGAGGGTGACCGGCCACATTGGGACTGAGACACGGCCCAAACTCCTACGGGAGGCAGCAGTGAGGAATATTGCACAATGGGCGAAAGCCTGATGCAGCGACGCCGCGTGAGCGAAGAAGTATTTCGGTATGTAAAGCTCTATCGGCAGGGAAGATAATGACGGTACCTGACTAAGAAGCACCGGCTAAATACGTGCCAGCAGCCGCGGTAATACGTATGGTGCAAGCGTTATCCGGATTTACTGGGTGTAAAGGGAGCGCAGGCGGTGCGGCAAGTCTGATGTGAAAGCCCGGGGCTCAACCCCGGTACTGCATTGGAAACTGTCGTACTAGAGTGTCGGAGGGGTAAGCGGAATTCCTAGTGTAGCGGTGAAATGCGTAGATATTAGGAGGAACACCAGTGGCGAAGGCGGCTTACTGGACGATAACTGACGCTGAGGCTCGAAAGCGTGGGGAGCAAACAGGATTAGATACCCTGGTAGTCCACGCCGTAAACGATGAATACTAGGTGTTGGGAAGCATTGCTTCTCGGTGCCGTCGCAAACGCAGTAAGTATTCCACCTGGGGAGTACGTTCGCAAGAATGAAACTCAAAGGAATTGACGGGGACCCGCACAAGCGGTGGAGCATGTGGTTTAATTCGAAGCAACGCGAAGAACCTTACCAAGTCTTGACATCCTTCTGACCGGTACTTAACCGTACCTTCTCTTCGGAGCAGGAGTGACAGGTGGTGCATGGTTGTCGTCAGCTCGTGTCGTGAGATGTTGGGTTAAGTCCCGCAACGAGCGCAACCCTTATCTTTAGTAGCCAGCGGTTCGGCCGGGCACTCTAGAGAGACTGCCAGGGATAACCTGGAGGAAGGCGGGGATGACGTCAAATCATCATGCCCCTTATGACTTGGGCTACACACGTGCTACAATGGCGTAAACAAAGGGAAGCAAAGCTGTGAAGCCGAGCAAATCTCAAAAATAACGTCTCAGTTCGGACTGTAGTCTGCAACCCGACTACACGAAGCTGGAATCGCTAGTAATCGCAGATCAGAATGCTGCGGTGAATACGTTCCCGGGTCTTGTACACACCGCCCGTCACACCATGGGAGTTGGGAATGCCCGAAGCCAGTGACCTAACCGTAAGGAAGGAGCTGTCGAAGGCAGGCTCGATAACTGGGGTGAAGTCGTAACAAGGTAGCCGTATCGGAAGGTGCGGCTGGATCACCTCCTTTCTAAGGAAATCGAGTAGAGAGTTTTTCACTGTTGAGTTATTAATGATTATTTAATAACAAATAACACTGGGGTAAGCTGAGGAAGTTCGACTTTGCTTGCGCAAATCGAACAAGTTTCACACTAAGCTCGAAAATACCTCGCTAAGTGTTCAAACTTCCGGTGGCGATGCGCTTTTGGGAAACACCCGTCCACATCCCGAACACGATGGTTAAGACTGAAGCGGCCGATAATACTATACTGGTAACGGTATGGGAAGGTAGGTGGCTGCCGGATTTATAAAAAAAACTGGTTTTACCAGTGATTAGAGATTTTAAGAGATTAAGATTTCTAATGACTGATAAAACAGTCAAAAAGTCTGTGAGAACTAAAACTGGTAATCACAGCAGTGTACCTTGAAAACTTCATACAAATGATTTGATGAATAAATATTCTATTCTTAAGAATATCTAACAATCAAGACATCCGAGAAACAAAACCAAGTTGTGAACAACAACAAAGTTCTTTAAGTTATTAATGATGCAACGCTATGCATCGAAGAGATTAAGCAAAGAAGAGCGCAGGGTGGATGCCTTGGCACTAAGAGCCGAAGAAAGACGTGATAAGCTGCGAAAAGCTGCGGGGAGATGCAAATAATCCTTGATCCGCAGATGTCTGAATGGGGAAACCCGGTACGAAGAACTCGTATCATCCATACGCCAATCCATAACGTATGGAGGGGAACCCGGTGAACTGAAACATCTAAGTAGCCGGAGGAAGAGAAAGAAACATCGATTTTGTTAGTAGCGGCGAGCGAAAGCGAAAGAGGCCAAACCGGAGTGCGTGCACTCCGGGGTTCGGACCGCATTTAAGATTCAGTGATTCTAGCAGAAAGGTTTGGGAAAGCCTGCCGGAGAGGGTGAAAGCCCCGTAAGCGAAAGGAGAGCTGACTGAGCGGAATCCAGAGTACATCGAGACACGAGAAACCTTGATGGAATGAGCGGGGACCACCCCGTAAGCCTAAATACTACTTAGTGACCGATAGCGCATAGTACTGTGAAGGAAAGGTGAAAAGGACCCCGGGAGGGGAGTGAAAGAGAACCTGAAACCCTGTGTTTACAAGCTGTGGAAGTTCTTTAAATGAACAACCGCGTACTTTTTGTAGAACGGTCCGGCGAGTTGCGGATACTGGCAAGGTTAAGCACTTAAGGTGCGGAGCCGAAGGGATACCAAGTCTTAACAGGGCGTTAAGTCAGTATACGCAGACCCGAAACCGGGTGATCTATCCATGTCCAGGTTGAAGTTGTCGTAAAAGACAATGGAGGACCGAAGCCACATCCGTTGAAAAGGGTGGGCATGAGGTGTGGATAGGGGAGAAATTCCAATCGAACCCGGAGATAGCTGGTTCTCCTCGAAATAGCTTTAGGGCTAGCCTCGATTTAGTCTTATGGAGGTAGAGCACTGAATTTCCGCGGGGGCGTCAAAGCTTACCAAAGAATATCAAACTCCGAATGCCATGTAGATGATGATCGGGAGTCAGACTGCACGAGATAAGTTGGGCAGTCAAAAGGGAAAGAGCCCAGACCACCGGCTAAGGTCCCAAAGTGCGTGTTAAGTGGAAAAGGATGTGGGAATTCGAAGACAACTAGGATGTTGGCTCAGAAGCAGCCATACATTCAAAGAGTGCGTAACAGCTCACTAGTCGAGAGTTCCTGCGCCGAAAATGTCCGGGGCTGAAACACGACACCGAAGCCGTGGACTCGCAATGCGAGTGGTAGAGGAGCATTCTTAAAACCGACGAAGCTGTACCGGAAGGAGCAGTGGAGGGATAAGAAGAGAGAATGCCGGAATGAGTAGCGAGAGAAAGGTGGGAATCCTTTCGGCCGAATATCTAAGGTTTCCAGAGTAAAGCTGATCTGCTCTGGGTAAGTCGGGGCCTAAGCACAGGTCGCAAGACGTAAGCGATGGATAACAGGTTTAGATTCCTGTACCACGCATTATCAGAACTGTAGGGACGCATGTGGAAAGCACGAGCCGGGAATGGAAAAACCGGTACAAGCGGGGCAGGTGTACAACAGGCAAATCCGTTGTATAATCCGAAGACGTGATGTGGAGCGAAATAAAGTAGCAAAGCGTGTGAGCCATGTGCCGAGAAAAGCTGCTATTGTGTAATGCGTGCCCGTACCGTAAACCGACACAGGTGGATGAGGAGAGAATCCTAAGGCCGGCGGAAGAAGCATTGTTAAGGAATTCGGCAAAATGACCCCGTAACTTCGGGAGAAGGGGTGCCTGCGAGAGCAGGCCGCAGAGAATAGGCTCAAGCAACTGTTTAGCAAAAACACAGGTCTATGCGAAACCGAAAGGTGAAGTATATGGGCTGACGCCTGCCCGGTGCTGGAAGGTTAAGAGGAGAGGTTAGCTTCGGCGAAGCTTTGAATTTAAGCCCCAGTAAACGGCGGCCGTAACTATAACGGTCCTAAGGTAGCGAAATTCCTTGTCGGGTAAGTTCCGACCCGCACGAAAGGCGTAATGATTTGAGCACTGTCTCGACAATGCATCCGGTGAAATTGAAGTACCAGTGAAGATGCTGGTTACCCGCGCCAGGACGGAAAGACCCCATGGAGCTTTACTCCAGTTTGATACTGGGATTCGGTACTGCATGTACAGGATAGGTGGGAGACGGAGAAGGATGGACGCCAGTCTGTCCGGAGTCGCTGTTGGGATACCACCCCTGTAGTACTGGGTTTCTAACCAGTTGCCATGAACTGGCAATGGGACAATGTCAGGCGGGGAGTTTGACTGGGGCGGTCGCCTCCGAAAGGGTATCGGAGGCGCTCAAAGGTTCCCTCAGAATGGTTGGAAACCATTTGAAGAGTGCAAAGGCAGAAGGGAGCTTGACTGCGACACCGACGGGTGGAGCAGGTACGAAAGTAGGACTTAGTGATCCGGTGGTATAAAGTGGGATTGCCATCGCTCAACGGATAAAAGCTACCCTGGGGATAACAGGCTTATCACTCCCAAGAGTTCACATCGACGGAGTGGTTTGGCACCTCGATGTCGGCTCATCGCATCCTGGGGCTGTAGCAGGTCCCAAGGGTTGGGCTGTTCGCCCATTAAAGCGGTACGCGAGCTGGGTTCAGAACGTCGTGAGACAGTTCGGTCCCTATCCGGCGCGGGCGGAGGATATTTGAGAGGAGCTGTCCTTAGTACGAGAGGACCGGGATGGACGGACCACTGGTGTATCTGTTGTCGACCAACGGCATGGCAGAGTAGCCAAGTCTGGAAGGGATAAACGCTGAAGGCATCTAAGCGTGAAGCCCCCCTCAAGATGAGATATCCCTCCTTCGGGAGTAAGACCCCTTGAAGACTACAAGGTAGATAGGGCAGAGGTGGAAGCATGGCAACATGTGGAGCTGACTGTTACTAATAGGTCGAGGGCTTAATCTGGTTAATAACTGAGAAAAACAAGTACAATGAAATACGGATTTTGCAGATGTGTCTGCATAAATCTGGATTTAATTGGACGCAGATTTGCGAAGCAAATCCATCGAGATGAAGCGAAGCGGAATCGAGATGAGTTTTTCGGTGTGGATTACAGAAAAACAAATCGGATTTGTATGAAGTTTTGAAGGTACATTAAAATAAGACGTAATTCCTATTGCGTCCTTTTTCTATATTTGATATAATATTTAAATATAGGGGATTGGTCAAATGGTATGACAGAAGTCTCCAAAACTTTTAGCGGGAGTTCGATTCTCTCATCCCCTGTTCTTAGACCTTGAAGCAAGATAGTTGTTTCAAGGTTTTTTTATATTTAAAAATGAAAATAGATGTATTATAATGGGCATAAAGTATTTATTTTAAATGATATTAATTTTGTATTTCAAAATGGATTACAAATGTAAGGAGGATTTTTAAATGAAGGAAAAGCTTAAGATTAATGTGACGAAGCCACAATATGTGCAGGTGTCTGATATTACATATGCGCAAGTGGATTCGTGGTATGATCACTGTCGCAGGGATTTAAAACTCGATTTAATATATCCGGAAGATATGTCTGACAAGCGTTATCCTTGTATAGTATGGATATGCGGTGGTGGATGGATGAGGATGGATAAGTCAGCACATCTATCATATCTTAGCACGCTTGCACATCAGGGCTTTGTTGTCTGCAGTGTGGAATACCGCACATCAAATGAGGGTTGCTATCCTATGCAGATAGAGGATGTGAAGGCTGCAATCAGGTATTTGAAGGCACATGCAGATAGATACAGAATTGATAAGGAACATTTTGGTGCGATGGGAGAATCAGCCGGAGGATTTTTGACATGTATGGCGGCATTGGATCATGATAAAGCTCATGATGTTGGAGAATATCTTGAAGAGTCAAGCAGTATTCAGGCAGCATGTCCATGGTATCCACCTACTAACCTTAGCACATTTAAGTATAAAGATGCCGAAGAATGCGCAGCATCTATGGAGTCACTTTTACTCGGATATAATATTATGAGAAATATCAAGGAAGCATATAACAGTTCTCCGGTGTCTAAGGTGACAAAAGATGCTCCTCCATTTTTGATTATTCACGGTATAAATGATCAGACAGTTCCGTTTGAGCAGAGTGAAGAGCTTTATGACAAGCTTATTGAAAATGGCTGTGATGCAGATTTGATTGCATTAGAGGGCGCTGACCATGCAGATATGCAGTTTTTCCAGGATGAACTGTGGGACAGGATAATCGATTTTTTTAAGACTAAATTGGGATAAAATCATGTCATACAGTAGCTCTTAAGAATATTTTTTAGTCGGAATAAAGTCTGTTTATAAAGGCTACGATATTTTTTGCAACTGAATAGTTACGATAATTATTATAAATAAAAACCATAGTATCTTAATGCATTTAAGATATCTATGGTTTTTGTGTTTATGAACCATAACAATATTTTTCCAAAAATTTTCACTTGATTTACCCGAACATATGTTGTATAATGCAAACAGATGTTCGAAAAGATGTGAGGAGGTCTTATGTTAACGTCAATCAGTGCTGATATTATGGAAAAACTTAAGATTCTGTCTGATGCGGCAAAGTTTGATGTTGCATGCACTTCCAGTGGTACATCCCGTTCGGGTAATGGAACTGATATGGGGAGTGCATTTGCCAGTGGAATATGTCATTCGTTTACAGCTGATGGCAGGTGTATATCGCTTCTCAAGATACTTTTTACAAATGAATGTATTTATGATTGCAAATACTGTATCAACAGATGCACTAATGATGTTGAAAGAGTGACATTTACGCCTGAGGAGGTATGTAAGCTTACTGTTGAGTTTTACAGATGCAATTATATAGAGGGACTTTTCTTAAGCTCCGGTATCATAGAATCGCCCGAGCATACCATGCAGCTTTTATATACCACGCTTTTTCTTTTGAGAAACAAATATCATTTCAATGGGTATATACACATCAAGGGTATACTGGGAGCCTCTTCTGAGGTTCTTGAGATGATTGGATATCTTTGTGATAGGATGAGTGTTAATCTGGAGTTGCCCACAGCGGAAGGGCTTAGGGCAGTTGCTCCGAATAAGGCGCGTAAAAACATTCTTACACCTATGAGATTTATTCAAAATGGTATAAAGGACAGTCGAATGTATCATGGCAATAGCAGTATGAAAAACCGTATGTATATAGATGAGCAGGCATATTATGAGCAGATGGACGAAATAAAAGATAGTACTGCAAGATTATCAGAGTATCACAGAAGCCTTAGGGTTGCTACAGATTGCGGGAAGGCTGATAAGCTTGCACAAAAAAGCTGGGAATCAGGCTTAAGTATCAAAAGACCGGACAGATATTATGTGCCGGCGGGGCAGAGTACACAGATGATTGTGGGAGCAACCGGAGAGAGTGATTATCAGATTATATCTGTAGCAGAAGCAATGTACAACAGGTTTGATATGAAGAGAGTATTTTACTCGGCTTTTGTGAATGTTAATATGGATGAGTCATTACCGGGTATCGGGCAGCCGCCACCGTTAAAGAGAGAGCACAGGCTTTATCAGGCAGATTTTCTTATGAGATTTTATGGCTTTAAGGCAGGAGAGCTTTTGTCGGAGGATAATCAGAGCTTTAATGATTATATTGATCCAAAGTGTCAGTGGGCTGTAGGTCATCTGGAGTGTTTTCCGGTTGAGATTATGACTGCGGATTATTATACACTTCTCAGGGTCCCGGGAATAGGCACTAACAGTGTCAGGCGTATTATAAAAGCTAGAAAGCATGCAAAGCTTTCGTTTACAGATTTAAAGAAAATGGGTGTCGTGCTCAAAAGAGCACTATACTTTATCACCTGTGATGGTCGTATGATGTACAATACAAAGCTTGATGAAAGCTATATTACAAGGCATCTCATATATAACGAAAGGCCGGATACTATGCTTTTAGCTGATAATAAATCATGTACTTATGAGCAGATGAGTATATTTGATTTTATATCTGAATAGACAATATTTTTGTAAAGCTGCAGGGAGAAGGATGCATGGATAATATAATACTTAGATGTGATAATAATATAAATGGGATTTTTACCGCTATATATGATGCTTTTGTATACAAAAATCAAATGCAAAAAGAAAATCACGAAGTATACCGGGACAATATTTCTATTGAGATAGGCATTGGAGGAAACTATACACTTTTTTCAAAGATGATAGATATTGAAACAGATGAGGTAAAGGTCCAAAAGACAATTTTGACAATTCAAAAGAAGCTTGGTTTTAAGATATATGAGACTGTATTTGATGCTTTGTGCCATTATTCTGGTAATAGAGCAACAATAGTGCTTGGATTTCTTGTCAGAGCATTTAAGGTGGGACAAAGGATTATGGAGCATATGACCGATAAATATGTTATGGAGGTATTTGAGCTTTCAAGAAAGGTAAATAAAGAGGCTGATAAGATAAGAGGGTTTATTCGTTTTAGTGATAATGGAAACTATCTGCTGGCGCACTTTGAACCAAAATGTGATATGATACCGGTTGTTATGTGGCATTTTGTGGACAGGTATCCCGGGGAAAATTTTGTAATCTATGATGATAGAAGAAGGTATGCAGTGGTCCACCCGAGGCTTAAGGAGTGCTTTTATATCAATGAAAGTGAATTTAAACAGCTTGAGAGAAGTGTGCCGGTGAAGACAGACAGTTTTGAGCAGTTATGGAAGGTGTACTTTGAGCACACTGATATAAGGGAGCGGTTCAATCCACAATGTCAGCGCAATCTTTGTCCAAAGTGGTATAGGAAGAATATGGTGGAATTTACCTGATTTTTGAAAGAAATAAATTGTTGCGGTTACATTGTGGTGTGTGAACAGTAATATAGTGACAGAAATACCAATAAATGATACAATTTATACATGTATACTTAAACATAACGATACTATATCAGGGTGATGCTATGCAGATATCAAATTTGGTAAGTCAATACAACAATTCAGTGGCAAATGGTGAGCCTATGACAGGAGCAAAGGGAGTTGAAAAGCTGGTATCTTCTTTAAATGAAATGTCAAAAGGGATGATATTTGAGGGAACAGTAAGCAGTGTCCGTGGCAATCAGGTTAAGCTTGCCTTGTCAAATGGTCAGCAGATTTTGGCAAGGCTGGCAGGAAAGTTTTCATTTGAACAGGGACAGTCTGTGTTTTTTCAGGTGAAAAATAATGATGGAGGCACTATAGAAATAAAACCATATACAGTTGATGGCGAGGGAGCCAACCTCACACTTATGGATGCGCTAAAGGCTGCAGGACTGCCGGTAGATGGCATAAATTTGTCGATGGTGAACAAGATGATGGAAGAGCAGATGCCAATTGATAAGACAAGCCTTAATCAGATGTATCAGCTTGTGCAGGATAATAAGGATATTAATGTGACTACACTTGTTGAGTTAAGGAGGCTTGGAATTGAAATTAATCAGGTAAATGCAGCTCAGTTTGAAAATTATGCTAATGACAAACAGGCTATTACAATTGCTATGGATAGTTTAATAGATGAACTGCCGAATGCTCTTTCAGCCGAAGATTTATCAATGTATAAGCTTGTAACCCAGGCGAGGGATATTTTAAATATTGTTACAGAAGGGCTGCCGGAAGAGGCATTTATATCAAGTGAAGCTTCTGATATGTCACAGTATGAGGCAATAATGCGTGATAATCAATCGGCACCTGTAGTAAAAAAACACTTTAATATTGCTGAATTATTTGAATCATTAAACAGTGTTTCCGGTGAATCACAGGACATTCACACAACGCAGAAAATAAACAATGCTCCGGCAACAGATACCATCCTTTTACAGGAGAATGAAACAAAATCAAATACTATTGGATTTCTTTTATCGGATAAGCAGATAGAAGAGCTTAATGAACAGGTCAGGATGCTGCTTCCGAATTTACAGGAAAACAATATTTCTTTGTATTCAGAGGATAGCAGTGTCGTAGGAATACTTAACGATATAAAAAGTATGTTGGAAAATACACCGGCAAATGCCGATACACTGAGACATTTGTTTTCAGGAGAAGCCTTTAAGCTTATGTTAAAGGAGGCTTTAGAACAGCAATGGATGATTAAACCGGGAGATTTAGAGAAGAATCCTAAGAAGCTTGATGGCTTGTACGACAAAATTGAAAAACAGATAACAAATATGGAAATTATTTTGAAAGCATCAGGAGTGGTGAATCCTAAAGCAGAGGCACTGGTAGATAATATCCGTGGAAATATTGAATTTATGAATCAGATAAACGAGGCATATACATATGTGCAGGTTCCATTGAAGATGAATGAAAAAAACGCCAGCGGACAATTGTATGTGTATACAAATAAGAAAAGTATATCCAATCCGGACAAAGAATTATCAGCATTTTTACATTTGGATTTAGAGCATCTCGGTGGGACAGATGTGTCAATTAAAATGCTTCATAGGAAGGTTACAACTAATTTCTATTTGGATAGTGATGAGTCATATGCACTGGTAAAGCAATTTCTGCCGGTGTTGGAAAAGAGATTACAGGATAAGGGCTATAATTGTGAATTGAATGTAAATAGTGGTTCGAAACAGATGAATTTTGTCGCTGGATTTCTGAAAAAGGATTTGCCACCTACAGGTCAGGTGCATAGATATTCCTTTGACATTAGGGCGTAGCAGTGTATAAGATAATTTACGAATAGTCACAGATGATTAAAACTTACTTCAGAAGGACAGGTGAGTTGTATGCATGGCGAAAATGATAATCGCAACAATAATGGAATAGACATAGGCAAAACAGCCGTAGCTATAGAGTATGTGCCGGGAGAAGCAGCACCTAAAATACTAGCTACAGGCAAGGGGGTTATTGCTGACAAAATTATTGAGAGGGCAAAGGAAAGCAATGTGCCTACATATAAGGACGATAAGCTTGCTGATACACTGTCTAGGCTTAAAATAGGTGATATGATTCCAACGGAGTTGTATGAGGTTGTTGCAGAGATACTTGTTTTTGTTAATGATCTGGATAAGCTTAAGGCAAAAATTGACCAAAGATAGTGTGTAGGTTATATGATATGTGAGGCAGTTATGAATAAAAGAAGTGTTGGAAGTATATATGAGCAGCTTGCAGCTGAGCAGTTAATAAATATGGGATATAGTGTACTTGCCTGCAATTACAGAAACCGCTTTGGAGAGATAGATATAATAGCAAAGGATGGAGATACAATATGTTTTTGTGAGGTGAAATATCGTAGAGATAACGGCTGTGGCAGGGCTCTTGAAGCAGTTGGTTATAGCAAGCAGAAAAAAATCATATCAGTTGCAAGGTATTATCTTATGAAACATGGTTTGGATGAGTGGACACCATGCAGATTTGATGTGATAGCAGTGGATGATGACGAGGTTACTGTGTTGAAGAATGCATTTGAGGGCAGTCAATAACTGTTGGCTTGGCAGTTACGGACAGGTATTACGGAACCGTTAATTTATAAACGTTTGACCAGACTATTTCATGAAAACAGATAAGGAACAGGAAATTATAAACAGCAATAGTTATCGGTAATATATAGCTGCATAGATATAAATATGAAGACAGACATTGATAAGAATATAAAGATTGATAAGAATATAAAGAAGGAAAAGAATATAAAGATGGATAAGAATATGCAGGCTGAAAATATACACAAAAATGTTGATGAAATTAATATAAATGATTTTGTTACAAAGAATGATAAAGATGTTCTGGAATTAAAAAAGCACGTCCTTTCAAGCGGAAGTGTTGTTCCTTTGTTACATTTTAAGAAGTTAAATGAGCTTTCTATGATAGAGCATTGCTTTACAACACGTCTTGGTGGCCTCAGTGAAGGGATGTTTGAAAGCTTAAATCTAAGCTTTACGCGTGGTGATGACGAGAAAAAGGTCTTAGAAAATTATAAAAGGGTGGCGGAGGCAATCGGAGCGGATGCAGGGCAGATTGTTACGACAGACCAGACACATACTACCAATGTTTTGAGAGTTGGAAAAAAGCAGTGTGGCATCGGGGTGACAAGAAAGAGACCATATACAGATGTGGACGGACTTATCACGAATGAGCCAAATGTTGTGCTTGCCACATTTTATGCTGATTGTGTACCGCTTTATTTTGTTGATCCGGTACATAGGGCAATAGGGCTTAGCCATTCGGGCTGGAGAGGTACTGTAAATCGTATGGGAAAACAGACACTTATTGCTATGAACAGGGAGTTTGGTACCGAGGCACATGATGTTATAGCTGCGATAGGACCTTCAATATGTCAGGATTGCTATGAGATAAGTCAGGATGTTGCAGAGCATTTTGTGGACGAGTTTGCGACAACAGACGATCCTCACGCAAGTGATATTCTGCTCTATAAGGGAGCTGGCAAATATCAGCTCAATCTTTGGGAATGTAACAGGAGAGTGCTGGTGGAGGCAGGAGTACAGGAAGACAATATTGCCATGACCAATATATGCACTTGTTGTAATCCCTCTCTTTTATTTTCGCATAGAGCAAGTCATGGAAAGCGTGGAAATCTTGGAGCTTTTATGTTTCTTAAGTAATTTTCGCACAATCTATTAAGGAAATAATAAGAAATGCCTAAAGCTATATATGTTAAAATAGGTGTATCACGTTGGATAGTACACTGTGCGGGAACTGATGCTGCCAGACAGTTTTTTGGTTCTTTGAGTTAATATAAAAGTCACAGCGGTACTGGCGTATATGAACAGGGGAGAACGATATGCAGTTAAATTATCGAGATTCAAAGCCTATTTATGAACAAATTAAGGAAGGCATCAGACGAATGATTGTTATGAATGTTATTAAGCAGGACGAAAAGCTACCGTCTGTACGTGTGCTTGCCTGCAAGTATGCAATCAATCCTAACACTATCGCAAAAGCATACAGGGAACTTGAGGAGGAAGGCTATCTTTATACTAAAAGTGGTAAAGGAACCTTTGTTGCTGATGCTAAGACAGCCAGGCAGAGTCTGACAAGGAATTTGAAAATACTCTTTGACCAGGTGGTGACAGAGTTATTTGTGCTTGAAACACCTGTTGAGGAATTGAGAACAAGAATGGATGATGCGAAAGAGCAGCTGAGCATGGAAGATGACTTAGTCAGATTTGTAACACAAGATATGCAGACAGAAGATGTTGTGACAGAGGGTAATGATGATACAGATAAATAATTTAGTGAAAAAATTTGACGATTTTACGGCACTTGATGGTGTGAATATGAACGTGGAAAAAGGAGCTGTCTATGGGCTTGTGGGCCCAAACGGAGCCGGCAAATCTACACTTATCAGGCATATTACAGGAGTAATGAGACAGGATGCAGGGGAAGTGTTTATTGATGGTGAGCCTGTATATGAAAATGCAAGGATTAAAGGACAGATGGCTTACATTCCGGATGATATGTTTTATTTTTTGCAATCTGATACAATTAATATGATGCATTATTATAAGGGAATGTATCCAAATTTTGATGAGAAGCAGTTTTACAGGATGCAGGAGTTTTTCCCATCTATAGATGTTAAAAGAAATATCAGAAAGCTTTCGAAGGGGATGCAGAAGCAGGTTGCCTTTTGGCTTGCGCTGTGCTGTAAACCAAAGCTTATTGTACTCGATGAGCCTGTTGATGGGCTTGATCCTGTTATGAGAAGACAGATATGGTCTATCATGCTTGATGATGTAGCTGTTAATAATACCACAGTTGTTGTATCGTCCCATAATCTGCGTGAGCTGGAGGATGTATGTGATCATGTAGGTATTCTCAATAATGGAAAGATTATGATAGAGAGGTCACTTACGGAGCTGCAGGGCAATATTTCAAAGATTCAGATTGCGTGTCCGTATGGTATGCCTAAGATACCACAGGTTTTTAAAGTACTTCATATGTCAAATATAGGAAGAGTATACACTGTTATAGTACGTGGAGAGCCGGATGCTGTAGTAAAGGCGATTACAGATGGCAAAGACAGTCCGCAGGTAGTGGATGTACTGCCTCTTACTCTGGAGGAAATATTTATCTATGAGATGGGAGGAGAGGACTATGAAGTCAAAGATATCATTTATTAATAGAACAATGCTGCAAAAGAATGTAAAGCTTTACTGGCCAATCTGGACACTGTATACAATAGTGCTATTACTCAACGGTCCGTTTTCCATGTGGAGCAGATTTAAGAATGCAGAGTTTATTTATGGCAAAAACTGGCATAAGTATATGCTTGATATAATATCCCCGGCTATCAGCATGGAGGCGGATATGATTTTTATTTTTGTCATGGCATTGGTTACAGGCATGGCAATGTTCAGTTACCTGTATAATTCGAGAGCTTGTAATATGATTCACTCTATGCCTGTGACAAGACGTCAGCTTTTTTCGACTAATGTGTTGACAGGTCTGCTGTTTATGTGGATTCCGCAGATAATTAAGTACTTTATGTCGTTTGTTATATGTATATCATATGGAAATACTAAGGTGGTACATATTGGAATCAATCTGCTTGCTGCAATGGGAATATCATTTTTTATGTACAGCCTGGTGTGTCTGTGCGCAATGATTACAGGACAGCTGGTTTCTGTAGCGGTGATGTATGCGGTTGTCAATCTGCTGTATGGAGGAGCGGTTATTGCCATTGCCAATGTGCTCACATATGTATCGTACGGGCTTCCATATATGGAATTTGTAAGGAAAATAAGTGTTACGTGGTTTGCACCCATGTTACAGCTTCTCAATCGGGTAGGCTTTCATCCGACCATGAAGAAAGCAGGAGATGATTATTACTGTATTAAATATACTTTCAGAGGCACAAACACTATCGTAGTCTATGTCATCGCGGCGGCAGTTATATACTTTATTTCTTATAAGATTTATAAGCATAGAAATTTGGAAAATGCAGGAAGTTTTATTGCCATTCCAAAACTTAAGCCGGTTTTTAGATGGGGGCTTGGCTGTCTGGGAGGACTGATTTTATCTACTGTTACAGCGTCACTACTGCTTGGACTTAGAATCAGCATTGGTGTTCCTGCGATTATGATGCTTGCAGTGGTGCTTGGAATCATAGCCTTCTTACTTTTAGAGATGATTATAAAGAAGAATTTTAAAATTTTTTCTAAAGCACTATTTAAGGAAATCATTGCTTTTGGTGGGTTTGTTATAGTTGTATTTGGAGGTATAACAGTTTACGGAAATGTGCAGGAAAATTATATACCGAAGCTTGCTGATATTGATTCTGCCAGTATAGCCATAGATTTTGATATCAACCTGGAGGGAAAGGATGTTGAAAAGATTTTAGAGACTCAAAAGATACTTATGGCGCAGAAAAAGGATTATTTTAAAAAGAGATATGATGATTCCGGGTATATTACAATCTCATATACATTAAAAAATGGAGAAAAGGTCAACCGTGTATATCATACAACGGATGATTTTAATCCACATAAGCAGTGTAAGGCGATTATGGCGGAGGAAAATAAACCACAGAATATTATTAATGCTATAATGCAGTGTGATACGACAGATATTACCTTTATCAATGGCTCGGCAGAGCAGTATAATGATAAATATGTAGATGTGCTGAATGAGCGCTTTAACGGAAAAGTTGCTGCGGATATTTTTGATGCTGTAAAGAAGGATGTTGAGGCCGGTGTGATGCAGGAATATAATTTGCAGAGAATGCTTGACGGAGTGGATAAGGATACCAGCTATATGTACAATCTTATGCTGAATTTTACAGTGCCAAAGGGCAACAGGATTGGAAAAAGCTGGAATGTCGATGGCTTCACATGGTATGAGGAGCTGTTGGATATACTGGGGGTAACAAAGGAGTATTCTGATTTTGGGGATGCCCGTTCCGATGGTATTGAAACGTATTCGGTCAACATTAGTTTTGGCGAAAACTGTACTAATCTGATAGCTGTTCTTAAAGAAAATGGATTAATTTCATCAAAAGAACCACTTTTGACATATGAATAGTTGTCTCTGTAAATGGTATTGTGATATAATTACTCCGTTATAGATGTTTTGTTTATTATTTTATCATTATTCTGAATAGTTACAATTAGTCTATAATCTAATATGAATTTAGAACAGGAGAGTATATGAGCAGACCAGTAGTGGCCATCGTTGGCCGTCCAAATGTTGGAAAATCTACTCTCTTCAATGCGCTTGCAGGAGAGAGGATATCTATAGTAAAGGACACTCCGGGTGTCACAAGAGACAGAATCTATGCAGATGTATCATGGCTTGATTATAATTTTACCATGATTGATACAGGTGGTATTGAGCCGGAATCCGGAGACGTGATACTGTCACAGATGAGAGAGCAGGCACAGATTGCTATAGACACCGCAGATGTTATTATTTTTATTACAGATGTGAAGCAGGGACTTGTTGATTCCGATTCAAAGGTGGCAGATATGCTTCGCCGTTCACACAAGCCGGTTGTATTGGTTGTCAATAAGGTGGATAGCTTTGAAAAGTATATGACTGATGTGTATGAGTTTTATAACTTAGGAATCGGTGATCCACATCCTATATCTGCAGCTTCGATGCTCGGACTCGGAGATATGCTTGATGAGGTTGTAAAGCATTTTCCGGATTCATCTAAGCAGGACGATGAGGATGACAGACCGAGAGTTGCTATAGTAGGTAAGCCTAATGTAGGTAAGTCATCGCTTATCAACAAGCTTGCCCGTGAGGACAGAGTAATAGTGTCAGATATAGCAGGCACCACAAGAGATGCTATCGATACAGCCATAAAATATGATGGTAAGGAGTATATATTTATCGATACAGCTGGTCTCAGGCGCAAGAATAAGATAAAAGAGGATATAGAGCGATACAGTATTATACGTGCAGTTTCCGCAGTTGAGAGAGCTGATGTTGTCATTGTAGTGATAGATGCTACAGAGGGAGTTACTGAGCAGGATGCTAAAATTGCGGGTATTGCACACGAAAGAGGCAAGGGAATTATCATTGCTGTCAATAAATGGGATGCCATTGAAAAGGATAATAATACCGTAAAGCAGCACACAGAGAAAATCAGACAGATATTAAGCTTTATACCATATGCAGAGATACTGTTTATTTCGGCAAAATCAGGTCAGAGACTCAACAAGATATTTGAGCTCATTGATGTTGTTATAGAAAATAACTCAATGCGTGTTGCAACAGGAGTGCTAAATGAGATCGTTACGGAGGCAGTTGCCATGCAGCAGCCGCCTACAGACAAGGGAAAGAGACTTAAGATATACTATGTGACTCAGGTTTCGGTTAAGCCGCCTACCTTTGTAATCTTTGTAAACGACAAGAATCTTATGCATTTCTCATATACCAGATATCTCGAGAACAGAATCAGGGATACATTTGGTTTCAGAGGAACTGCACTTAAGTTTATTACAAGAGAACGAAAGGAAAATGAGTAAAATGATACTGGCTAGGATTTTAGCATTGGTCGTAGGGTATTTCTTTGGAACCTTTCAGACCGGATATTTTTATGGTAAGGCGCATGGAATAGATGTAAGAGAGCATGGAAGCGGTAATTCAGGCACCACCAATACGCTTCGGACACTTGGATGGAAGGCCGGTGCAGTTACCTTCTTTGGTGATTTGTTCAAGGCAATCATAGCGGTTTTGATATTTTATTTCATATATAGAAATACATATCCACAGGCTGTTAAATGCATAGAGCTGTATGCAGGCTTTGGAGCGGTGCTTGGACACAATTTTCCATTCTTTCTCAATTTCAAGGGAGGAAAGGGAATAGCATGTACATCAGGTGTGATACTTGCTGTATGTCCGATTGCGGCTCCGATATGTCTGGTATTGTTTATTCTTGCTGTAGCCATAACAAGATATGTCTCGCTTGGTTCTATACTGGTTGTTATATCGTTTCTGATTCAGGCAATTGTGTTTAACCATATGGGGCTGCTTGGAGTAAGTGGCAATTATGCGGTCGAGTTTGATATACTTGCTGCTTGTTTTACGGCGATGGCTATCTGGAGACACAGAGCCAATATCAAGAGACTTTTAAGCGGAACTGAAAATAAATTTGGTCAGAAGGCAAAGTAAATAATAGTTTTTGATTATAATAATTATATAAAATACGAGGCATAGAAAATGAGTAGAGTAGGTATTATAGGTGCAGGAAGCTGGGGTACAGCATTATCCCTGGTGCTTGCAAATAACGGACATTCTGTTGAAATATGGTCAATCGTGGAGAGCGAGATTGAGATGCTTAAAGAAAAGCATGAGCATATTGATAAGCTTCCTGGAGTAAAGCTTCCGGATAGCATTACCTTTACAACAGATATAGAGGAAACAATCAAAAATAACGATATACTTGTACTTGCGGTACCTTCTGTATTCACCAGAAGCACAGCAGTAAAAATGGCTCCGTTTGTGAAGGAAGGACAGATAATTGTCTGTGTGGCAAAGGGAATTGAAGAAAACACTCTTATGACCATATCTGATGTGGTAGAGAGTGAGATACCTTGCGCTGATGTGGCTGTAATGTGTGGACCTTCACATGCAGAGGAGGTCGGACGGCTGCTTCCTACGACTGTTGTTGCAGGAGCAAGGACACAGAAGACCGCTGAGATAGTACAGGATCTTTTTATGAATGAGGTATTTCGTGTGTATACCAGTCCTGATGTGCTTGGAATGGAGCTTGGAGGCTCCCTCAAGAATGTCATAGCACTTGCAGCAGGCATGGCAGACGGACTTGGCTATGGAGATAATA
>PVMM01000546.1_pt1 | contig 20788 bp, 16 predicted proteins | sample 1853381 | NCBI WGS metagenome assembly PVMM01 (sample SAMN08533509, study PRJNA380276) | Human gut metagenome, whole genome shotgun sequencing project. | isolation source: participant 1, synthetic long reads | host: Homo sapiens | collected 2017 | reverse complement strand
ATTTGTCACCTCAAATACCGCAAGAAAAATCCTGAATTAGCGGCACAATCTAAATTCAAAATGCCTCTATTCCCAGTGATGAATTACATCATCCTTGCATTCTTTGTTTTCATTCTAGGTATTCTCGCCTTAAACGAAGACACTCGAATTGCCCTCTTGTTTACACCAATTTGGTTCGTTATTCTCTGGGCCTTCTACTCCATGCTTAATACAGATGATGAAGACGCCCTCAGTGAGGAACTTATCGAGATGGCTGGTGTAAAAGAAATTTACAAAAAACCTAAAAAAGAAGATTCTGACGATTACATAATCTAACACAAAAAGCCCGTGCTATGCACGGGCCTTTCTCTTACTTCATAGTAGGGAAGTTTTGTTGTTCATACTGTTGTTGATAAGCAGGTAGATTACTTGTATCTTCACCATAATTAAAGATCGTCTTAGTACGATATCCGCCTTGGGTAATAATAAGATCAATGGAGGATGGTACCTCTTGACCATTTTGTTGTAAATGATTTACTAATTCTTGTAACGCTTCAACTTGTCGCAACGAACCAGTCATATATTTACCTTTGGATAGGCCTGTATTTCTAATGACTTGGCCATTATATACTTGACCATTTTTATCTGTGTAATAGAATCGTACAGCTGATTTATCTCCTGTAGGTACAGCTTTAATATAGATGGTTTTCCAATTTTTCTTAACCATCACTCTTGTAGCATCTGCTAACTTATTAGATAAACGTTGTGTTTCTTTATTTGTAGATTTAGATACACCATTGACTTGCTGAATTTCATCATTCATAGGCATATCAATAAGTGCCATACTAGGATCTTGTTGTACCTTTTTCGCATCTGCAGGCTGAACCACCAACACACCAATGGCCGCCATTACAGCTAACGTTGTAAGAGCAAATTTCTTCATTATATCTCTCCTCAGATAGGATTCCTTAAACAAATTATATTTTATACAACACATTATACGCATTAGGCTATTTAATATCAAGCCTATCTTATTTTTCAGGACCATTATTCTTAATTATTTGATTCCATCGCAACATAGAACCACCTCTCTCTTACTTATAGTATAGCTAACTTTATAGTCTAATAAAAGAAAAAGACTTTTACCAATTTTTGACCAGATATTCTATCAATCATCGGTAAAAGTCTTTTATCTTATAACATAACTATATTTTTTGAACTAGTTACTAAAGTCAGTATCCACAATAGCAAATTGTGTATATTCAGGGCAGCGTTTTTGCATTTCTGCTTTAATTTTTTCTAATGTACCATGCGGATCTTCTTCGTCAAAGTCAAAGATAATATCGTAGTAGATAACTTTCTTTTCTTCGTGTACGTAAAAGGCATGTACTTGTACTACATGAGTATATAAACTTACAACTTGATCAAGAGCTTGTCTAATTTCAAGTACTTCCACACTTGGTTGGTTTTCAGCATATACACCAACAGTCATAGCAATACCAAATTTTTTATAAAGATGAACGGCGATACCTTTTGTCAAAGGATGAATATCAGCCATAGTCATCGTATCTGGCACTGTAATATGTACGGAGCCAATTGTTTCACCAGGACCGTAGCTATTCAAAACTAAATCATACACACCACCTACATTTGGATGTTGAGCGATAGTTTCTTTAATATCACGAATTAAGTTATCATCTGCACGAACACCAAGCAAGTGATTATACATTTCTTTTAAAATGTCATAAGCAGCTTTCAAAATTAAAACAGAGATAGCGGCACCTACATAACCTTGAATATCAAAGTCAAAGAAGAATACTAAAGCTGCAGATACTAATGTAGCAAAGGTAATCACCGCATCAAAGAGCGCATCGATACCAGATGCTACAAGGGCATCGGATTTATACTTTCCACCTTGAGCCTTAATATAACGGCCCATTACAACTTTCACCACAATAGCAACGGCGATAATAGCCAAGCTTGGAATATCAAAGGTAGATACCTCAGGGTGAACAATTTTTTCAATAGATTCCTTGAGGGATCCAATGCCTGCACCAAGGATGATGAAAGCAATGGCCATGGTAGTCATATATTCGATACGACCATGACCAAATGGATGCTCCTTATCGGCCCCCTTAGCTGCTAATTTTGTACCAACGATGGTCAATACAGAGGACAAAACGTCTGTTAAATTGTTTACCGCATCAAGGATGATGGCGATAGAGTTAGACGCAAGGCCTACAATCATTTTAAAAATAACGAGAACGACGTTACCTATAATACCTTTTATACTAGCAAGCGTAATCCCCCGATTACGTGCTGCACTATTATCTTGCAAAATCATATTAAACTACACCTCTTACATTCAATTCACTAAGCTATAAATCGAAGCCTATCAATTTATTTACATTCCTATTATAGCTTATCGATTATCATTTGTCATTATATTTTTTGAAAAATTTTTATAAAACCATTGATTTTACTGAATTATCAATAATTCTCATTTCTCAATTAGAGTGTTTGGTGTATTGTGACTTCACAATCTATAGTATAGATTTATTGTTAACAAATTACGATCTATTTATTAAGACGTAATACATATTACGCACTTTTTCATACTTACCTAGTGATAAGTATGAAAGTAATTAGAGGAAATTATGCGGTAACCGTAATACGCTCGCCTGTACGCATGTGTGTAAATACAACCTTTTGAGCACGTAATTGGAACGGCTGCCCCGTTGGTTGTGCCCCATATAATGTATCCCCTACGAGAGGGTGACCTATATGGCTGAAAGCCACACGAATTTGATGTGTTTTTCCTGTGTACAAACGGACTAAAACCTCTGTATATCCACATTCTGGGGAGTTATGCACAGATTTGTCCACATTTCGACCACTTTTATCCACATTTTGTAATTCTATATCCACATTTTTTGATGCTCTATCCACAGAATTTTTGGACTTATTCACAGACTTATCCACAGGCTGTGATTGATGTCTACATAGGACGGAATAATCTGTACGAGTCTCTTTTCCCTTAGGATTTACTTCGTAATGAATCCCATCAGCACTGCGATCCATAGGGAATACCAATGAATCCCCATCAGCTTCTACGATCCCTTCCACAGTAGCCATATACCACTTTTCAAAGGCATTATCATCCATTTGCTGTTGATAAAGACTTTGGGCTAAGCCACTTTTAGCAATCGCAATACAGCCCGTTGTATCTCTATCTAAGCGATTCAAGAAACGTACCTTCCGCTTAATACCATGTTCTTTAAAGTAGTAAGCCACACCATTAGCAAGGGATACTTGGTCTTTAGAATTTACTGTCACACCAGCCGGTTTATCCACAATGAGGAGATCATCATCTTCATATAACACGTGTAATTCCATCTCGATTGGTTCGTGATCTATTTTTTCCTTCGCCATGGCAATCCAAATCTCGTCACCTTCGGATATAACATCCTTTGGCGTTGCTTTATGGCCGTTGATGTGGATTAGTTTTTCCTCAAATAACTTTACTAAGGATTTACGAGGATATCGAGTATCTAGTACTGCACCTAATGTAATATCCTGTTTTTCACTACGTGCAGCGTCTATATCTGCGGCAGTTACGGTCCACAAAATATCGTCGGGACGATGTATTTTTCTCGCCATTAGTATCTCCTTTCTACGAGTTCATTGTCTCGTGGCATATAGTTCAGTAGCGAGCTTGGTTGAACCGCTCGGCCACGTATATTCGTTTGTTCAAAGGTAATGGTCAGCTCTTGCTTAGGGCGCGTTATAGCCACATAGAACAAGCGCTTTTCTTCGTCTTCACGCCCTTCTGCAATGGCAAACGGGCTTGGGAAGGTACCTTCGTTAAGGCCTGCTAGGAATACATGGTCAAACTCGCTCCCCTTTGCTTGATGGATGGTAATGATAGGAATGCGATCTTCGTTTCGTACCTGTTGAGCTGGCTCACCTGCAGTAAGGGCCGCCATCTGCAAGATTTGATTTAATCGAGCTAACCCAGCTGGCCCCTCATAGGCAGCATCAAGTTTTTCCATAATGCGATATAGATCCCGTATATGCTCTACCTTCGCTGCTTCCCCATGGGATTTATAGTATTCTAGAACCCCCATTTGATTCATTATGTACGCCAATAACTTCGTTGGCAATTCCGTATAGGCCTTTCTACGTAACGTTGCCATTTGGGACGCAATATTGGTGAAAGCAGCCTTATACTTATTAATTGCCACCATACGACCAGTCGTTGTAGGCACGATATTTTCTTTTACTGCATAAATTAAAAGCTGTGCTGTGGCCAAGATATCGTCCATCGCATTGTGCGTAGGCTCATGATTGATAGGAAACTCTGATGCTAAGAAGCCCAATTTATGGTTTGGCAAATTAGGGTAAAAGCGACGATAGATGTCGAGTGTATCATAAATAGCCTTGAACTCTGGATTACCTAAATTATGGCGCGCCAATTCATTAGTAAAAATGGTCACGTCATAATTTACATTGTGGCCTACAATAATTGCATTCTTGGAGAATTCCTTAAAGGCTTGTAGCACTATAGCTGGCTCTTCGCCGTGTTCTTGTAAATACGCATCTGAGAAGCCGTGTACCTCTTCGGATTGTCCCACAGGTACGCCGGGGTTAATAAAGCGTTCAAATGTTTCTAGGACTCGCCCATTTTCATCGATGCGGATAGCCGCAATTTGAATGATACGATCCTGGGACGTATCGGTACCGGTACTTTCTACGTCATACACCACGACCTCATGATGTTCTAAACCACTGACGAGCTTCGCATAAGGCTCTGCTTCAAAGATAGGCATATCCATAAAGTCCGTCAATTTTAAGCCCACTTGACGCGTCTCAGGGCTTTCAATGGCTGCAATACGAGCGTCACCGATACCAGCAACATAGCGTTTTATAATGCGCTTAGCGCTGACGGAGTCATTCGGGTTCATAAGCAGTTTAAAGTAAGCCATAACGTCTTTGATTTCTTGACGTCTAAAGAATTTAAACTCGTCAATAATCATAAAGTGACGGCGTTCGTCTTCAGGTTTTTCATTGTTGAGGCGTTCAAAGGAGTCGCTCAATCGTTGTGCCTTTTTATTATCTCGCACTAAAACACCAATATTAGCATCCTTTGGCAAGGCGCAGATAGCTTCATAGATATATCTCCCCTCAAGATAGCTGTTTTTACAGCCTTTTATGAGAACAGGCTTGCCCTTTCTTTCACTATTGGCGCGAGGCAATTCAGTATATATAGAGCCTACAAGATCAGGGAACATATTCTGCAATGTTTTGAAAGCCATCGTAAAGAGAGTCCAATTAGAGCGGTAGTTTTCATAGAAGATAATTTTTAACGGCTTAAAGTCCGCATCAAACTGCTTGAGCAAGCGGAATGGATCAGATCCACGCCACTCGTATATGGTTTGGAAATAGTCCCCACATAATAGGACGTGATTATCTTCCCACAGCATTTCTAGAACCTTGTACTCTAGAATGCCCGTGTCTTGCATTTCATCTACAGAGATATAGTTGTAACGACTGCGCCAACGCTCCCGAACTACAGGGTCTTGGAATAGACGATGAACACCACAGATAAGGTCCGTAAAATCTAGACCATGTACGGAGGCTAAGCTTTCATCATAGGCAGCAATCCACTCGTGACCATGGTTCAAGAAGTCATGGAGTTCACTGTAGAGAACATTGCCAAAGCTAGAGAACTGTTGCTCAATAGTAGGACGCTGTTCCTTTTGCAAACGATCAATCGTTCGTTTATAATCGCCTACGAGATCATCAGAATAGAACCCATATAAGGAGCGATATTCTTTTACCATGCCGATGATGTTGGCAGGAAGGACCTCGCAACAACTTACCTGGACGATACGGTTCAGACAATTCCTTGCAATCCTCTTCATCAAAGATAGTTACATCCGTATACAAGGTTTCATTGCGCTTCCCCTCTTGTTGGAGCACGAAAAAGCAAAAGCTGTGGAATGTACTAACCTCCACAGCCTTTGCAGGACTGCCTACGAGCGATTGAATGCGGTCTTTCATCTCGTTTGCCGCCTTGTTCGTAAAGGTCATGCACAAGATATTCTCCGCCTTCGCATAGCCGCCCTCGATGAGGTGAGCCACTCGATAAGCAAGTGTATTCGTTTTTCCCGTCCCAGCGGACGCTAACAAGAGGATATTCTGTTCAACTTCATCAATAACGCGTTGTTGTTCACGATTGATAAGCATGAGGTCCTCCTATTTTAAAAAGCCGTACCATCCGGCTGCAATGAGCATTGGAATAGGGCCTAGAATTGCTGTTAAAGCCCATACGCCCAAACCAATACCCATAGGAATATTAAGGATATGAACGCATACTAAATACGTCAAAATACCAGTTACTGCATTCATAAATACTCGTTTAAGAGTAAAAAAGGCTACTTTGAAAGCAATGTAGGCTACAGCAACGGATACAACCGCCGAAATAATCGGTGATGCTAATAAAGCTCCCATATTATCCTTTCATTTCTTGGCGGTTCACTACAGCACCGCCTAACGTTAATTCATCGGCATATTCGATATCGCCACCCACAGGAACACCGCGGGCAATGCGCGTTACCTTAATGCCACTTGGGCTTAATAAACGCGCCAAATAGAGAGCTGTCGCCTCCCCTTCTACATCTGGGTCAGTAGCGAGGATAACCTCTTGTACGACACCATCCCGAAGGCGGGCAATCAATTCTTTTACGCGAATATCGTCAGCACCGATGCCCTCCATAGGGGACAAGGCACCTTCCAATACGTGATATAAGCCCTTATAGTCACCACTGCGCTCGATAGCAATGACATCGCGAGATGTTTCAACGACCATAATCGTCGTTTGATCGCGGTTCGGATTGCTACAGAATTCACAAGGATCTTGAGCTGATAAGTTAAAGCAAATAGAACAGTGACGCGTAGCTCCCTTCGCTTCTACGATGGTTTCCACGAGACGGTCTACCTCTTCCTTCGGCATTTCTACCAAATGATAGGCCAAGCGTCTAGCCGACTTGGAGCCGATACCTGGCAAGCGGCGCAACTGCTCTACGAGCCGTTCTAAAGCATTTGTCATTTAGAATAAACCTGTTGGCAAGTTAAGACCACCAGTTACTTTGCCCATTTCTTGAGCCAAGAGGTCGTCTACTTTTTTGCTAGCTTCGTTTACAGCCGCCATCACTAAATCTTCTAACATTTCTACGTCTTCAGGATCAACTGCAGTTGGATTCAATTTCAAAGACTCGATGATTTTTTCACCGTTCATCACAACTGTTACAGCACCGCCACCAACAGAAGCCTCTACTGTACGAGTTTTTAATTCTTCTTGCATTTTCTTCATATCTGCTTGCATTTTTTGAACTTTTTTCATCATGCCAGCCATATTACCCATACCTTTACCAAACATTGTAATTCCTCCTTTTAGGATCTATGTCCTATACTAATATTCTAATTGATTTATTCTTCGATAACCTCGACGATGATGTCATGGTCTTCAGATAGTTTTCCTAATGTTTCTGCCAAGAGAGGATTATTTCGCTCCTCTTCCGTCATATTTGCTGGGTCCCATGCATATTCACGAGTCACCGTCACACTATCGATAGGTGCGACCTCTATAGGTGCTTGTGAAAGCATAGCATTGCCATCACTTTGCGGGGTTCCCTGTTGCTGTTCGCCCCCATCAGACTTTGGGACAGCTTCTACCTCAATATGCGCACCGCTATCCATAGGGCGTTCTAAGACTTCCCCATCATCGCTAATAACAGTGACACTATCTAACGGATGTGGTGGTATATCATCTAAAGATGATACGTAAGATTCCTCCATATCGTCTACAGGCACATCATCAAAGGAATGAACTGGAATATCATCACCAGTTGTGGCACTTACAACGGCACCACCCGTTTTCTTTGCTAAGAATGCTAACGCTGCGGCCTTTGCCGCGTCTACCGCTCCGGAATCAGGCTTACTTGATTGCTCATCAGTTGTAGGTCCACCATTAGGCGCCGTACCTGTAACAGTCTGCGGACTAGCAACTTGAGATGCTTGACCACCTTGAGCACTCTTTTCATTCGCCCCTTGTGCATAGCTAGCGACTTGCGGAGAGGACGAATTTGTTAAGTCCATTTGCGTTGGTTGACCTCCAGAGGTCTTCTGCACATCAACCATTGGCTCTTGTGGTCGTTGCGACGCTTTCACTTGGTGCTGCGTCGTACTACCAGAGGCCTTTTTATAGTCTTTATAGACCTGTGTGAGGGCATCAACGATTTCTACATGTACCGGATAGCCTAGCGTATAGGTGAAAGCATCTGCCGCTTCTGCCAAGTTTACTTCGTTGGTCATTACATTGAGGTGCAATGTATTTTTAAAGGCCATAACAGCCTTGCTTTGGTCTACGTATACAAGCTGACCTTGGCCGATAACGGTAGAGGTCATATTGCGATTGCTGTCCTTCAAGTATTTAATGACATTGGACTGTACATTACGATACTCTTGAGCCGACAAGATTTGATCACTAATAATAGCCTGCGTACTAATACCTTTTTTACCACGACCTTTGGCTTGATTTCTAGCAGGTCGTTCTGGTGCACTGCTTGTACTTGGTGGCACCATACCAATACCGCCCATTGGAGGCGGAGCCATACCTACTCCATTCATAGGAGGCGGTGTACTACCTGGTGCACCCATAGGTGGAGGTGTCATGCCTACACTCGCAGGCGGTGGTGTCATCCCCACGCCACTTGGGGGCGGCACAGTACCAACAGTACTATTTTGAGTACTACTCATGGAAGCATTCTGTACAGCAGCATTATCTACAGGAACAAAGCTATTGGCATAACCACTTGGCAGTCCAAAGGAGTTAGCACCATAAGCAGGTGCAGTTGCGACAGCTGGGCCTCGTTGTTCTAATTGAGTCATGCGGTTCAATAAATCGTTTCGTTCAGATCGTTCGGAAGACTCTAATGCATACACACGGTCTTCTAAGCTTTCATCAACAGAACCTAATTTAGCACATAAAACGAGTAAGCCCATTTCGATGATAGTTCGTGGATTATCCACCTGTTTTGCATCATTCATGATGGATTGCGCACTGCGCACATATTGATTGAGCTCATTAAAATCGATACTTTCAGCTTGAGCTAAAAACTCAGCCTTAAAGGCATCGTATACCTTGAGCTCATCCGCATCAGGAGCGACCTTACCAACTAATAAGGCCCGCACGTGCTGAATGAGGGCTTCCATAATCTGCGTCGCATCACGACCTTCTGCTAAGGCATCGTGAATATAGGACAACAATTTGGGACCATCCCCGTTGCGCAACGCATCTAGGAAGTGAATTATCCATTCTTTGCTAACAAGACCGATCAGTTCTTCTACTACTTGCGGCGTAATAGTTCCTGTTGCCATACCGGCACATTGGTCTAAGATACTCAACGCATCGCGCAAACCGCCGTCTGCATGGACAGCGATGAGCTGTGCTGCTGCAGGATCTAAACCAAAGCCTTCCTTTTCCGCTACATAGGATAAACGCTGTGCGATATCATCAGACGTAATGCGTCTAAAGGTATAGCGCTGACAACGAGAAACGATGGTAACAGGCAATTTTTCAATTTCTGTAGTAGCAAAGATAAACATAACGTGAGCCGGTGGCTCTTCGATAGTTTTTAAAAGCGCATTCCACGCCTCAGTTGTGAGCATGTGGGCTTCGTCGATGATGAACACCTTTTTACGGCCTTCAACCGGCATGAATTTGACGCTTTCACGAAGAGCACGCACCTCATCGATACCACGATTGGATGCAGCGTCGATTTCAAGAACGTCCATGGACTGACCGCTCAAAATCGATTTACAAGCACTACACTCGTTACAAGGATGATCCGTTGGCCCATGCTCGCAATTGATAGCCCGCGCGAAAATCTTAGCCATACTCGTCTTACCAGTCCCTCGCGGACCAGCGAACAAATACGCATGAGCCACCTTATCTTCGCGGATAGCACGCATCAATGTATCAGACACCTGATGCTGACCAACCACATCGGTAAACGTCTGTGGACGGTACTTACGATATAACGCAATATATGCCATTGGAACACCCCCTTTTTCCGAAAATTACAATACTTTATTATACCATATTCACGGAAATCTTACTCATTTTATAGACCTTATCGCATAATTCTAAGGTAATATTTTTATTTACAAATAATGTCGATGTTTACTAGTCAAAAGAACATCCTATTATCCTCAATAAGCTATCATAAACCTTAGATTAGGCATAAAAAAAGCGGCCCCACAGGCCGCCTTGCAATATTCGATCACGACAGCCCCCGGGTTCCCCGTGGCACATGAAGGTTACCGCTTAGTGCTGCTACCTCTCAGTCCTGACACGATTCACAGGCCCCCATTGCACAGGCCCGAGAACTGCCATGATCCAATATTGCAATACAAATATTATACATGAAAATGCCTCTATAGTCAAAGCTATAGAGGCATTTCATATGTCTTATCTAAAGGATACAGTTAGATTAGAAATTATTTTGCATATTTTTCTTTAAATGCAGCTAATTGAGCTTCTTCCAAGGATAAGCCTTGTTCTTTATAGCGTTCAATAGCAGCGTGCATTTCTTCATATGCTACAGGTACAACTTTTGTAAATCTGTTTACAAAGTTATTCCAGTTTTCAAGGATGTGACGGCCTTTAGAGGAGTTAGTATGTAATACGTGTTGTTCTACTAATTCTTTAATGCGTTTAAGGTCATCATTATTAGCAGGACGTAATTCTACGAGGCCTGTATTTACATAGCGTTCATCACAATCGAGGATGTATGCATAGCCACCGGACATACCTGCTGCGAAGTTACGGCCAATTTTACCGAGTACAAGAACTTCGCCACCAGTCATGTATTCACAACCATGGTCGCCTAAGCCTTCCACAACAGCAGTGATACCACTGTTACGAACAGCGAAACGTTCACCAGCTACACCGTTAATGTAGGCTGTACCAGATGTGGCACCATAGAAGGCAACGTTACCGATAAGGATGTTTTCGTCCGCTTCGAAAATAGATTTCTTAGGCGGATATACAGTGATTGTACCACCGGACAAGCCTTTACCGAGGTAATCGTTCGCATCACCTTCAAGTTCTAATGTCATGCCTTTAGGAATGAAAGCACCAAAGGATTGGCCTGCAGAACCTTCAAAGTTCAACTTGATTGTGTTATCTGGCAAACCGCTTTCACCATAACGACGTGTCACCTCAGAACCAACCAAGGTACCTACAACACGGTTAATGTTGTTGATAGCCAATTTAGCGCGAATTGGTTTTTGGTCCTCAATGGCAGGACGGCACATACGCAAGAGCTTGGACATGTCCAATGTGCGTTCCAATTCGTGATCTTGGTCAATCATGTGCATATGACCTACAGATGCATCGATGTATGGGTGGAACAATACGCGTTTTAGGTCAACGCGAGACAATTTGAAGTTATCGTCTTGAGATTTTTGACGAACAAGGTCGATACGGCCTACAAGTTCAGCTACGGAACGTATACCTAATCGAGCCATGATTTCACGCAATTCACGAGCGATGAAGATCATCAAGTTTTCTACGTACTCAGGTTTACCTGTGAAACGAGCACGCAATTTTTCATCTTGTGTCGCTACGCCATAAGGGCATGTGTTGAGGTTACATACACGAGCCATTTTACAGCCTACAGCAACGAGTGGTAATGTACCGAAACCGAATAACTCAGCACCAAGCATAGCCGCAACAGCTACGTCAAAACCAGTCATCAATTTGGAGTCTACTTCCAATTTAACGCGGTCACGCAATCTGTTGAGCATCAATGTTTGATGTGTTTCGGACAAGCCTAATTCCCAAGGCACACCAGCGTGTTTTACAGATGTACGGCCTGCCGCACCTGTACCACCATCGTAACCAGAGATTAAGATATTGTCTGCTTTCGCTTTTGCCACACCAGCAGCGATAGTACCTACGCCAGCTTCAGAGGTTAATTTAACGGAAATGCGAGCATCTTTGTTAACGCATTTCAAATCGTAAATCAACTCAGCTAAGTCTTCGATGGAGTAAATATCATGATGTGGTGGTGGAGATACGAGTTCAACGCCTGGAGTGGAGTGACGAGCTTTCCCAATTTCAGGGTATACTTTCTTACCTGGCAATTGACCACCTTCGCCTGGTTTAGCACCTTGTGCGCATTTAATTTGCAACTCTTTTGCATGAATGAGGTAATTTGCAGTTACACCGAAACGGCCAGATGCAATTTGTTTTACTTCGGAGTTCATGCTGTCGCCATTTGGCAATGGTTTGAAACGAGCTACGTCTTCGCCACCTTCACCAGAGTTAGATGTAGAACCAAGACGGTTCATAGCGATAGCAATCGTTTCATGAGCCTCTTTACTGATGGCACCATAACTCATAGCACCCGCTTTAAAGCGTTTTACGATGGATTCTTCAGGTTCAACCTCTTCGATAGGAATACCGCCGCCCACTGGGTAGTTCAATTCCATTAAGGAACGCAATGTTACATGATAATCATTGCGAATCGCTTTAGAGTATTCTTTATATTTTGCGTAATCACCGTTGATAAGAGATTCTTGTAAAAGATCAATTGTTTTAGGGTTGAACAAATGCTCTTCCCCATCTTTTACAGGGCCATACCAACCACCTGGTTCAAGCACAGATTCGTCGGATTTGAAAGCACGGTCATAACGAGCCAATGCTTCATTGGCAACGCCTACAAGACCAATACCGCCAATACGTGTTGGTGTATTTACGAAGAACTTATTAATAAAGTTGGTGTTCAAGCCCAAAGCTTCGAAGATTTGTGCACCATGGTAAGAACGAACTGTGGAGATACCCATTTTGGACATAACCTTCATAATGCCGCCTACAGCTGCTTTAATGTAGTTCTTTTCTGCTTGTTCAGGTGTAATATCACCAAGACGTTTACGAGCTTGTAAATCGCGTACAGTTTCAAGAGCCAAGTAAGGATTGATAGCTGTTACACCATAACCGATCAATGTACAGAAATGATGTACTTCGCGAGGCTCACCAGATTCGAGGATAAGACCAATTTCTGTGCGCAATACTTTTCTAATTAAGTGATTATGAACAGCTGCTACAGCTAACAACGCTGGAATTGGTGCATGATTTTCATCGACTTCACGGTCGGATAAAATCAATACATTTTGCTCTGTACGTGCTGCTTCTTCTGCTTTTTCGCACAATTCAGTCAACGCATCACGCAAGCCATCCGCACCCTTAGTTGGGTCGAAGAGGATTGGCAATGTAACAGATTTCATTCGACGGCAGTCAAGAGCCTTAATGGACGCCAATTCTTGATTTGTAAGAATTGGTGTACGCATGGACAACGCATAGGTACCAGCTTTATTAGGATCTGTTAAGTTACCAGAGTTACCAAGCATAACACGAGTAGATGTAACCATTTCCTCACGAATGGAGTCGATTGGAGGATTTGTTACTTGCGCGAACATTTGCTTGAAGTAGCTGTATAACAATTGTGGTTTATCAGACAAGATAGCAAGTGGAGCATCGGCACCCATTGCACCTACAGGGTCTTTACCATCTTTTGCCATAGGTACGATCATACGCACAAGATCTTCTTGAGTATACCCAAAGGCTTGTTGCTTTTGGAACAAATCGTCTACTTTTGGAATATCGCTTTCATCAGCTTGAGTAATTTCAGACAAGTGGATAACGTGTTCTTTTACCCATTCATCATATGGCAATTCAGTAGCAACGCGTTGTTTGATTTCTTCGTCGGAAATGATACGTTGTTCTTCAGTATCGATGAGAAGCATTTTGCCTGGTTCCAAGCGACCTTTAGCTCGAATATTTTCAGCGTTTTCATTGACTACACCCACTTCAGATGCCATGATAACGCGATCATCAGTTGTTACATAGTAACGAGCAGGACGCAAACCGTTACGATCAAGTACGCCACCGATAACAGTACCATCAGTGAAGCCCATAGCGGCAGGACCATCCCATGGTTCCATCATGAAGCTATTGAACTCATAGAAGTCATGTTTTTCTTGGCTCATGAGATTATTGCGTTCCCAAGGTTCAGGAATCATCATCATAATCGCATGAGGCAAGGAACGACCTGTCATGTGCAAGAATTCCAATGTGTTATCGAACATAGCGGAGTCAGAACCGCTGTCATCTACTACAGGGAATACTTTTTTAATATCTGGGAATAATGGAGATTCCGCTTTACCTTCACGAGCATTGATCCAGTTTACGTTACCACGGATTGTGTTGATTTCACCATTATGCACTAAGAAACGGTTAGGATGCGCCCGAGCCCAGCTTGGGAATGTATTCGTACTGAAACGGGAGTGAACCATAGCCAATGCAGATGTAAAGTCAAGGTCACTCAAATCAAGGTAGAAGTCACGCAATTGACCAGGTGTTAACATACCTTTATATACGATTGTTTTAGAGGACAAGGATGCAATATAGAAATCACTAGATAATTCCTTGCTCAATGGAACAATGCGTTTTTCTGCTAATTTACGAATAATATATAATTTACGTTCAAATTCTTTATTATTAGTTACGTCTGGGCCTTTACCGATGAGGATTTGAATCATCCAAGGGCGAATAGCAGCTGCTTCTTTACCAACCTTTGTACCATCAACTGGCACTTCGCGCCAACCAAGAACAACTTGACCCTCTTCGCGTACAACCTCTTCGAAAATGCGTTTTTGCTCGTTACGGAGGCTTTCATATTTATGGGCAAATATCATACCTACGCCGTACTCACCAGCTGCAGGCAAGTTGATACCAAGCACTTCGCATTCGCGTTTAAAGAACTCATGAGGAATTTGTACCAAAATACCGGCACCATCCCCTGTGTCCTTATCGGCACCAGCACCACCACGGTGTTCAAGGCGCTCTAAAATACGCAAGCCATCATCGATAATATCGTGGGATTTTTTACCTTTAATATTAACGACAAAGCCCATGCCGCACGCATCCTTTTCAAATTGGCTGCTGTACATACCATTGGCTTCGAGTCTAGCTTGATCTAGACGTTGTTGCTCGATTGTGCTCTGATTCATATCCATAACGTGCACTCCTTCATATCACTTGATCATCCCAAGCGCTGCGGCATCGTTCCGTTCGGTCTTGGTGAAAGTATAAACTATAAACTACTTCTAAAGAATCCATTCTGTAGTGATATTATCGGCTGTAACCGTCCATAACCTCATCTAAATTTTAAATTCTATAGAATTTTTGTCTATACATAGTATACTCCTGTCCACTGTGAATTGAAAATATAAAAAAAACATAGTCCATGACTTTAAGTCATAGACTATGCATTTTTATCACTATTGTTTTTTGTATACACGAATACACAATCATCAATTGAGCTTTTTTTGTTTTACGTGGCACGCTCTGTGACCACATCTAGCAATTGAGTTTTCTTTATTTTACGTGGCATGCTCTATGACCACATCATCATATAAATTATAATTGATAAAAATTAGAAAAGCAATTATTACTTTTCATGTCCAAAGTCATCCCCTACTTCACAGTTTACCGTTATAGGCTCGTCCTTACCATAGGGTACAAAGGTGAGTTCTGACGCATGTAAGCATTGACGTGTATAGGGTTTATTACGTGCCCCATACATGGCGTCGCCAACGATAGGATGTCCGATGTGTTCCATGTGCACGCGGATTTGATGTGTTCTACCGGTTAATAATTTAAACTTCAATAGCGTATGTTCGCCTTCGTGACCAAGAACGGTATATTCCGTTTGAGCCGGTTGACCAAATTCATCGATGACACGGCGATTATCAAATACTGGGTCAATACCAATAGGTTCATCAACTACGCCATCTTCGTTAATACAGCCTTCTACTAAGCCTGTGTAGATACGGTCGATACGACCAGCTTGTAATTCATCAGTGTAATATTGCTGAGCTTCCTTTGTTTTACCAAAGAGAATACAACCAGATGTGTCTCGGTCAAGACGATGTACAGGGCGCACCTTGTGAACTACACCTTTTTTCGCATAATACCCAGCCACATAGTTACTCAATGTACCAGATTTAGTTTGTCCCGCTGGATGAACAAGCATGAATGGAGCTTTATCAACCACCAAGGTATGAGCATCTTCGTAGAGAACTGTAATAGGACCTTTTTCTACATCGACGCCATAGTCCTTATCCTGTGGTAATTCCAAAGTTAATACATCACCCTTTTTGATGGAGCGCTGGGAATGGGCTACACGGCTATTTACTTTCACCCGTTTCTTGCGGAACATCATTTGAATATCTCGAGAGGATAATGAAAAGCGTTCCTTTACATATTTAGAGACCGTCAATTCTGTTGGTTCTTTCACTGTATACGTTTTCCAGCTCATATTACCACCATTCGTTAATATATGTTTTTTGTTCAGGATAGAGAATATCGAAGAATTCTAGCCATTCCTCATTAGCTGAAAGTTTACCTTCAAACGCAAGATCACGAGCGGTTAATGTGCCCATTAAGAGTTGGCTCAAAGCACCGACTTCAACAGTAATATCTACGTCCCCATCTAATGTGTCAGACACCTTTTTAACAGTTGGTGTCAATGCGCCGCCATATTGGACTTCATAGCACCCTTCATTCCACTCACAAAGGCTATCTTTCACACCAAAGGTCATTGTAATAGGCATCATCAAAGCCTCTGGGTTTACAGGAATGGATTCGAAGGCAGCTTTCACATCCACAATACGGCTCATCATGTACGGCATTGTGGAATGTCCGCTTTTACCATCTGGATAGAAGCGATAGTATGTATCGTGAAGGCCCTCATTCCAACGAATAGTAGTGCCTTGAGAACGGTGATTATAGAAGTAATTCAACAATGCTCGTTGTGCACGACGTGTAATATAAACTAATTCGGATACAGGAATTTCTGGTTGACCTAAGCGATACACCGCATAGCCTTCTATAACACCTTCATCATTGCGCACTACAGCGATATTCACGCCTTCCGCAAAGAAGCTGCCGAGCAAGCGTTTCCATTCCTTTTCACCGCGCTCGGCATAACCAGAAAGACGGGCTGTATATGTTTTATATACAGGATCAAGCAATGTCCATTGGTCAACGCTATTAAGTAAACCAAAGCTCAAGGATTTATCAGTCATAGGGCGCAAGTCCTCAAGAGACATAGTGTTCACCCATTGATGTGCATAGAGTTCCCAACCATATTGTTGGTAGAATGCAGCCTTGGAAGGCATTAAAATCGTCAATGCTTGACCTCGGTTGCGAAGTTCTTCAAGAGAAGCCTTTAACAACGCACCACCTACGCCACCACGACGAGCCGCTGGATGTGTGGCTACGCCAACCATATAGCTTGTAGGCAATACAGCACCACGAACATTGATATTATATTGACGCAAATGAACGGTACTCAATAATTGATCTTGTTCAAGACCAACCATTGTATTTTCTGGTTCATAGCAATTTGTAAAGTAATATTGGAAGAATGGATCTTCCTTTGGTTCAAAGCAGTACGCCCATAGATTTTCCACATGTGGCGTATCTTGAGCTGTTGCAATTCTATATTCCATAAGTATATCCTCGTTATAGTATAAAAAACACTCTCTATCTGTGGCATCACCATGATGATACAAAATATAATCAAATAGATAGGCTAACACCTCTATTATAACAAAAATAAGCTATGAAGCGCATCGACTTCATAGCTCAGATTTTTATTTACCTCCTGTTGCATTATCTGCTTCATTAGCATATACTGCGTCATATTTTTCAGCAAAATGATCTGGATTGTAAGATTCTTTTGCTTGGCGAAGACCAGGCAAGCCCATGTCTTCTTCACGGTTGATGAATTCTACTTCACTAAATTCATGACGAATGAATTCATTATTGATTGCTTGATACAAACCACGGATATCTGGATTTGCCTTTTCAATGTGAATCAACGCCATTTTATCATTCAATAATTCACCGATACTGAAAGCTTCAACGCGGCCAAACAATTTGATGGCGCCACCTTTAAGCCCTAGTGTCTCCCAATTATCAAATAACAAGTTGATAGCAACCAATTCATCTTCGATACCTTCTTCATGATGAGTTTCTACCCAAGATGCTGCTGTTTCGCGGCACAATGGAATGATATCTTCAGTGATTGGCATATATTCATAGTTAGAATATTGCATGCGGAATTGGTTCAAATGATTTTTCTTTTGACGGAACTTCTTACCAGATAAGTTGATAAGATCTTCAGATTTGTAAATGTATTCGTAGTTGTCGCGGTCAGGTGTAAATTCATAACGACCTGGACATAAGTCTTCCATACGCTCTTTTACAACTTTGCTAACACCTTTGAAACGGAATGGCAAATTATTTTCTACGAACCATTCTTTAGCGCGTAACAAACCATCAAGGAACTTTGCATCTTTACCGGCAAACGGAGGCAATAGGAATGGTTCACGTTTACCGCCACCTTGGATGTACAATACACCGTTTTCCTCAGCCCAACGAATACCATACGCATCTTGCCACATAAATAATGTAGTAAAGCAATTATCAGATGCTTCGTAATGATGTTGTTCAAAATATTTATCGATTAATGGTTTGTCTCTTAGTTCAAAACGTTTAAATTCTAAAATAATAATCCCTCCTATCAGATTCCTCGGTCGAGGTGTTTACCATGGGTACCTATAACCATATGGTTCTTCATTATAATTTAACAGATTCACCTAATTCAAAGTTTCCGTCGGTTGTAATTACCTTATCGCCTTCGTTTAGGCCTGAAATAATTGCTACATCATCGTCTTCTGTCATACCGACCTCAACGACACGTACGTCAACTGTATTATTTTCAGTCAATACATATACGTATTTGCCGTCTTGGTTTTCGCGAACCGCTTTGCTTGGTACAGTGAGCATCTTCGCTTTTATATCTGACTCGATGATGAGCGTATAGAATTCGCCAGCCTTGATAAGGCCTTTGTCATTGTTGAAAGTAGCTTTCACAAGAACGCTTGGCACATTTTCTGGCTGTGTTACATCTACATATGTCAATTCACCTGGTAACTCTTGGTCACCTACCTTGAGGAGTACCTTAATACCCTTTTTAGCATCTGGTGTACCCAATTTCATCGCCGCATCACGAGGGATGCTAAGAGAAGCTACCATTGGTGTAGATTGTTGAATCATCATGAACGGACGATCTGCAATGGCCATTTGACGGTCTTCATTGTAAATAGCAGTCACTGTACCAGCTATAGGCGCTACGATTGTAGATGCTGCCATTTGTGCAGATACTTGAGCAATTTGAGCTTGGATGGCTGCCGTATTGGCACCACCACCGCCACCACCAGTTGTTACTGTCGTAGTTTGTGGCTGAGACCGCTCTACAATGCGATCATATTCTTTTTGAGTAATCATACCCGCTTCACGCATCTTTTGAGCTTGTGCTAATTGACCACTATCTACAGATGCTGCCGTCGTAGTTGTAACGGATGTCGCATAGGACTGAGCTTGCGCTTGTGCTAACTGGCCTTGTAAGGATGCTAGCTGTTGTTGTAAAGCCGATGTATCTACAGTTGCCACAGTTTGACCTTGCTGTACTTGATCGCCTACTTTCACAGCATACACGACCTGCCCCGTCAAGGTCGGCGTTATCGTCGCCTTATTAAGGGCCGTTACATTGGCATCATTATGAATCTGCAACGGCATATCCTTGTACGTTACCTCTGCGACGGATACGGTTTTCGTACCACATCCCGCAATAGCGAGGCCATAATCATAACACCAAGGATAGCAATTACAGAGCAGAAACGATTTATTTGCATTCTGTCACTTCCTATCATATTGATTTTTATCAATACCTTAGTATATCATAAAATCAGTTAGAATTGTATGAAAGCTAATTCCTTTAATTTATGGATATAACGGAGGTTCTCATGGAAGAACGGATGGACTTTAGAATTTTAAACAATGGTAGCTTCATTCCCTCCATCGGTTATGGTACCTATAAAACAGGTACCGAAGGAGAGACTGAACAAGCCGTTGCCAATGCACTTGGCGTAGGCTATCGTTTACTCGATACGGCCGCCTATTATGGCAATGAAGAAGCCGTGGCTAAAGGAATCAGAGCATCTGGTTAAACGAACAGATATAATCATCACTACTAAAATTTGGCACACTGATGCAGGCTACGATAATACGATGCGTGCTGTTGAAAGCTCCTTAAAGAAATTAAATACCAACTATATTGACATCATGCTGGTGCATCAACCACTGGGTGATTACTACGGTTCTTGGCGCGCCATGGAAGAATTATACGATCAAAATGTACTTCGTGGGTTAGGCCTATCTAACTTCTACGAGGATCGCCTCATTGACTTGTTGTACCACTGCAATGTAAAACCGGTGGTCAACCAAATCGAATGCCACCCGTTCAACCAACGTCATCCTCTTACAATTGATGAGAAAGCATCAAGTTGTAGGCATGGCATGGTCTCCATTTACCCGTGACCGCCAACCGATTTTCGACCACCCGATCATTAAAAGCTTGGCCGAAAAATACGGTGTCACAAAACATCAAATCATCTTACGTTGGCATATCCAACGAGGCATCATTCCATTGCCAAAGGCAAATACCGTAAGCCATATGGAAGCTAACTTTGATGTATTCGACTTCAAGCTTACTAACATCGACATGGACGTTATGGAATTATTAGATCAACAAGACTTCTTGGAAGA
>PVMM01000002.1_pt1 | contig 21176 bp, 8 predicted proteins | sample 1853381 | NCBI WGS metagenome assembly PVMM01 (sample SAMN08533509, study PRJNA380276) | Human gut metagenome, whole genome shotgun sequencing project. | isolation source: participant 1, synthetic long reads | host: Homo sapiens | collected 2017 | reverse complement strand
AATAATACGTCCAGCAACTAACGCTTCAATTCAATAGGAAACCCGCGCGGTCTCCTTTCTTTTTATTTACGCCATCATTTGAGTTTCAACTTCTGCCTAAACAGGACTCAGTCTCCAGCTTACATATATGTGAACATGTTCACACTCAAAAAACAAGTTGAAAGCTACGAATACTGCATCAAAAGAAATCTAGGTAAGACAGAACAATAAATCGACTGTTGTATAAAACATACAACAATTAGAAACATTTGTAAGGCGTACCCAACTTGCGCACATAGAATTGTTTCGTTAAGATGCACGTCCTGTCGCTGGTGCACAACGCAGCAACGATAAACGGAAACGAAGTTTTACATTTGAAGTTATTCAGTCGCTTGACAGAAAATTTTACACGAGTAAAATTTCGATTCTTCGCTCACGAAACTGAGCGGCGGCGAAAGCCGAAATGATCTTTAAAAATTTATCGACGACCGATAAGAGCGGGCACTAAGAAGTCTGCGGTGAAGACTGCAAATTTAAATTGCTCGATCTTATTGGAGATGAAGGAGTAGAAAATACTCCGTCAAACACCAAGCAAGAGTAATTCGAGCGACAACACAAGATTAAACAATAGAGTTTGATCCTGGCTCAGATTGAACGCTGGCGGAACGCTTTACACATGCAAGTCGAACGGTAACGCGGAGAGAAGCTTGCTTCTCTCCGGCGACGAGTGGCGAACGGGTGAGTAATACATCGGAACGTGTCCGCTCGTGGGGGACAACCAGCCGAAAGGTTGGCTAATACCGCATGAGTTCTACGGAAGAAAGAGGGGGACCCGCAAGGGCCTCTCGCGAGCGGAGCGGCCGATGACTGATTAGCCGGTTGGTGAGGTAACGGCTCACCAAAGCAACGATCAGTAGCTGGTCTGAGAGGACGACCAGCCACACTGGGACTGAGACACGGCCCAGACTCCTACGGGAGGCAGCAGTGGGGAATTTTGGACAATGGGCGCAAGCCTGATCCAGCTATTCCGCGTGTGGGATGAAGGCCCTCGGGTTGTAAACCACTTTTGTAGAGAACGAAAAGACACCTTCGAATAAAGGGTGTTGCTGACGGTACTCTAAGAATAAGCACCGGCTAACTACGTGCCAGCAGCCGCGGTAATACGTAGGGTGCGAGCGTTAATCGGAATTACTGGGCGTAAAGGGTGCGCAGGCGGTTGAGTAAGACAGATGTGAAATCCCCGAGCTTAACTCGGGAATGGCATATGTGACTGCTCGACTAGAGTGTGTCAGAGGGAGGTGGAATTCCACGTGTAGCAGTGAAATGCGTAGATATGTGGAAGAACACCGATGGCGAAGGCAGCCTCCTGGGACATAACTGACGCTCAGGCACGAAAGCGTGGGGAGCAAACAGGATTAGATACCCTGGTAGTCCACGCCCTAAACGATGTTAACTAGTTGTTGGGAAGTAATATTCTCAGTAACGCAGCCAACGCGAGAAGTTAACCGCCTGGGAAGTACGGTCGCAAGACTAAAACTCAAAGGAATTGACGGGGACCCGCACAAGCGGTGGATGATGTGGATTAATTCGATGCAACGCGAAAAACCTTACCTACCCTTGACATGTCAGGAAGCTCTTGTAATGAGAGTGTGCCCGCAAGGGAGCCTGAACACAGGTGCTGCATGGCTGTCGTCAGCTCGTGTCGTGAGATGTTGGGTTAAGTCCCGCAACGAGCGCAACCCTTGTCACTAGTTGCTACGAAAGGGCACTCTAGTGAGACTGCCGGTGACAAACCGGAGGAAGGTGGGGATGACGTCAAGTCCTCATGGCCCTTATGGGTAGGGCTTCACACGTCATACAATGGTCGGAACAGAGGGCAGCGAAGTCGTGAGACGGAGCCAATCCCAGAAAACCGATCGTAGTCCGGATTGCAGTCTGCAACTCGACTGCATGAAGTCGGAATCGCTAGTAATCGCGGATCAGCATGCCGCGGTGAATACGTTCCCGGGTCTTGTACACACCGCCCGTCAAACAATGGGAGTGGTGTTTACCAGAAGTCGTTAGCCTAACCGCAAGGAGGGCGGCGACCACGGTGAGCACCGTGACTAATGTTAAGTCGTAACAAGGTAGCCGTACCGGAAGGTGCGGCTGGATCACCTCCTTTCAAGTAAAGCAGTATGAGCTCAGAAGTTCTGAGTGTCCGCTCTTATCGGAAGTCGATAGAAATTTAAGGACGCAATAGTTCTTTAACAATTCGGAATAATCAATCTAACGTTTAAGCTGATTTGATGAGAGTCAGCGAGAACGGGTAGTGATAAGAAATCTTTACAAAGAGAGAAACTTTGAGATTTCTCAAGCAAAGACATACAAGCATATGGCATGAGAACGAGAGTTGCTTGTGACCCGGCCGGGTCAATAGGCGGCAGGGTTATAGGATCAAGTGACTAAGTGCATGCGGCGGATGCCTTGGCGATCACAGGCGAAGAAAGACGCGGCAGCCTGCGAAAAGCTGCGGGGAGCTGGCAAACGAGCTTTGATCCGCAGATATCTGAATGGGGGAACCCACACCGTAAGGTGTATCCGTAGCTGAATACATAGGTTACGGAGGCGAACGAGGAGAACTGAAACATCTAAGTATCCTCAGGAAAAGAAATCAACCGAGATTCCGGCAGTAGCGGCGAGCGAACCCGGAGGAGCCTAGCTTTTGATAGTACGAACTTTAGCCGAAAGGTCCTGGAAAGGCCTGCTATAGTGGGTGATAGCCCCGTAGGCGAAAGAGTTGGTACGGTACTAAGGAAGCGAGAAGTAGAGCGGGACACGTGGAATCCTGTTCGAAGACGGGGGGACCATCCTCCAAGGCTAAATACTCGTGATCGACCGATAGTGAACCAGTACCGTGAGGGAAAGGCGAAAAGAACCCCGGGAGGGGAGTGAAATAGAACCTGAAACCGCATGCATACAAACAGTAGGAGCCTCGTCAGAGGTGACTGCGTACCTTTTGCATAATGGGTCAGCGACTTACATTCTGTGGCGAGCTTAACCGAATAGGGGAGGCGCAGCGAAAGCGAGTTCGAAATGAGCGTTCAGTCGCAGGGTGTAGACCCGAAACCAGATGAGCTATCCATGGCCAGGTTGAAGGTGTGGTAACACACACTGGAGGACCGAACCGACTAGTGTTGCAAAATTAGCGGATGAGCTGTGGATAGGGGTGAAAGGCCAAACAAATCTGGAGATAGCTGGTTCTCCCCGAAAACTATTGAGGTAGTGCCTCGTGTGTCGCTCCAGGGGGTAGAGCACTGTTTTGGCTAGGGGGACATGGAGTCTTACCAAACCAAGGCAAACTCCGAATACCTGGAAGCGTAAGCACGGGAGACAGAGCACCGGGTGCTAACGTCCGGACTCAAAAGGGAAACAACCCAGACCGCCGGCTAAGGTCCCAAATAACAGCTAAGTGGAAAACGAAGTGGAAAGGCCGTGACAACCAGGAAGTTGGCTTAGAAGCAGCCATCCTTCAAAGAAAGCGTAATAGCTCACTGGTCGAGTCCTTCTGCGCGGAAGATGTAACGGGGCTAAGCTGTTAACCGAAGCCGCGGATGCGCTGGTTATCCAGTGCGTGGTAGGGGAGCGTTCTGTAAGTCTGCGAAGGCGGTTCGAGAGGACTGCTGGAGATATCAGAAGTGCGAATGCTGACATGAGTAACGTTAAAGCAGGTGAAAAGCCTGCTCGCCGTAAGCCCAAGGATTCCTGCTCTACGTTCATCGGAGCAGGGTGAGTCGGCTCCTAAGGTCAGGCCGAAAGGCGTAGCCGATGGGAATCAGGTTAATATTCCTGAACCTGCGTCAGATGCGATGGGGGGACGGAGCATGGAAGATCATCCGGGTGTTGGAAGTCCCGGTTGTTTAGCGTAGGAGGTCTGCAGGCAAATCCGCAGACGCATCTCCAAGGCAAAGACACGTGCCGCCACGGCGGCGAAGTGATCGGAAGTGCTTCCAAGAAAAGCCTCTAAGCCCCAGTCTGACGCGGACCGTACCGCAAACCGACACTGGTGGGCGAGCTGAATATGCTCAGGCGCTTGAGAGAACTCGGGAGAAGGAACTCGGCAAATTGACACCGTAACTTCGGAAGAAGGTGTGCCGTAGTACCGTGAGAGGAGAGACACCTTGAGCGGGAAACGGTCTCAGAGAATAGGTGGCTGCGACTGTTTATTAAAAACACAGCACTCTGCAAAGTCGAAAGACGACGTATAGGGTGTGATGCCTGCCCGGTGCTGGAAGATTAATTGATGGGGTGAGAGCCCTTGATCGAAGTCCCAGTAAACGGCGGCCGTAACTATAACGGTCCTAAGGTAGCGAAATTCCTTGTCGGGTAAGTTCCGACCTGCACGAATGGCATAACGATGGCCACACTGTCTCCTCCCGAGACTCAGTGAAGTTGAAATGTTTGTGATGATGCAATCTACCCGCGGCTAGACGGAAAGACCCCATGAACCTTTACTGCAGCTTTGCATTGAACTGTGAACCGATTTGTGTAGGATAGGTGGGAGGCAGAGAAGAGGCCACGCCAGTGGCCTTGGAGCCGACCTTGAAATACCACCCTGATTTGTTTGCGGTTCTAACCACGGACAGTGATCCTGTCTTGGGACCGTGCATGGTAGGCAGTTTGACTGGGGCGGTCTCCTCCTAAAGGGTAACGGAGGAGTACGAAGGTACGCTAGGTACGGTCGGAAATCGTGCTGATAGTGCAATGGCAAAAGCGTGCTTGACTGCGAGAGCAACAACTCGAGCAGATGCGAAAGCAGGTCATAGTGATCCGGTGGCTCTGAATGGAAGGGCCATCGCTCAACGGATAAAAGGTACTCTGGGGATAACAGGCTGATACCGCCCAAGAGTTCATATCGACGGCGGTGTTTGGCACCTCGATGTCGGCTCATCTCATCCTGGGGCTGTAGTCGGTCCCAAGGGTATGGCTGTTCGCCATTTAAAGAGGTACGTGAGCTGGGTTTAAAACGTCGTGAGACAGTTTGGTCCCTATCTGCCGTGGGCGTTGGAAGATTGACGGGGGCTGCTCCTAGTACGAGAGGACCGGAGTGGACGCACCTCTGGTGTACCGGTTGTCACGCCAGTGGCATTGCCGGGTAGCTAAGTGCGGAAGAGATAACCGCTGAAAGCATCTAAGCGGGAAACTTGCCTGAAGATGAGTCTTCCCGGAGGTTGAACCTCCCTCAAGAGTCGTCCGAGACCAGGACGTCGATAGGTCAGGTGTGTAAGCGCTGTAAGGCGTTGAGCTAACTGATACTAATTGCTCGTGAGGCTTGATCCTATAACCGTGTTGCTTGTGACCGGTGTGCGTTGTAGGTTGGAAGCGAAGAGAGAGATCAAAGAGACTCGAAAGTAAAGAGAGTCACGAAAGTAGAAAAGATTATTCCGAATTGACCGGTTTTAAGCCCGGAGGCCATAGCAGGGTGGAACCACTCCTTCCCATCCCGAACAGGACAGTGAAACGCCTCCACGCCGATGATAGTGAGTTGTATTTCTTGCGAAAGTAGGTAGTCTCCGGGCTCTCCATAAAAGACAAACCTCTTGGACCTAACCGTTCAAGAGGTTTTGTTTTATCTGCTTATTTCTTCCGTGTGAACATGTTCACACTCGAACTCTGTCTTCCGCATCTAAAAGTGCGGAACTCGGCCCGCAGACCTTACCAAATCAGGCTTTCTCAGTTTTATCTTTTCTAATCTTGTTGTAGTAGAGCAGATTTTAGAAACATTCGTCTGCTCTATTCCGTCCCGAAATTTGGAGCGATTAATTCGAATAGCAAAACTGCTTCGAAAAATAAAAATTCGCTCTCGCTTACAGTTCTTTTTCTCTCAATAACAGCGATGTGTCTAATCGTTGTTGATTTTACTTATTTAGATTCCTTTGTTTAAAGTCCGTCTTCACTCTCAACTTTTTCTTAGAAAAACGGAACTATGTGAAAAAGACCACAGATGTGTAGCTCTTGTCTCTTATTTTCCTTCAAATCTCTGCTAATAATCATTGAAATCTTTCTCTCAGAAGTTTCAATATTATGTGGAAAAGACCACAACTCTTTTGTAGTGTGAACATGTTCACACGTCACATTTCAAACGCCGATTTTTGAATTTGTTAAGATACCGTCTGAAGATATCTAAAAATTTAAGGAAGTCCCTATGGGGAAGGTCATAGCTTTTGCTAATCAAAAAGGCGGAGTCGGCAAATCAACATTAACGGTGCAAGCCGCTTTTTATTTACGTAAACATCGTAAAAAGAAAGTGCTGGTCATCGATATTGATTCGCAAGGAAATACGACAGAATCTTTGACACAAGGACAGCCGTACACCGCTACTTCGTCTGCGGCTCTTTTTGAACCGAATCTCGAAGAGCTCGGAATCTTTGATGACACCCCGTACGGCGTAGATTTAATCGGATCTGAACCGAACTCGAACGAAGGTTATGACATCGAAAGCCGTGAGTTGGATGTCATTCGTAACCCGGCTGCAAATATTCAGGCACTAAAAGACGCATACGACTATATCTTGGTTGACTGCCCGCCTTCTTTAGGCCGAAAACTCCTCGGCGGATTGGTCATGGCTGATTATGTCATCTGCCCGATCAAACTCTCAGGCTATGCGGTCGGGGGCGTCTCCGGCATGGTCAATACCATCCGTGCCGTGCAGCAGAATTTCAATCCCAGCCTGAAATTTTTAGGTGTTGTGGTTAATGAATACGATGATTCTGCTTCTGCTAAGAGCACACTGCAGTATCTCGTTTCTGAGACCAATTGCGATATCTTCAACTCCAAACTCAGACATCGCGCTCCGATTGATGCCGCTACAACAATGGGTATCCCCGTGGACGAAATCCGCAACGGCAAGCGATCCTACGAAGAACTTGAAGCCGTATACAAAGAAATGCTGGCAAGAATTAAGAAAATCGGTTAACTATGAAAACTTTTAAAGTTACAAAAGCAAAGACTCAAACTTTTAAACCGACCAATATCAAAAGCTTGACCGAGTTTAACGGTGCGATTGCCGCGGGCGTCAATGGAAAGGTTTTAACAAAATTACCGGTAGAGTCAATTGAGGTCCGACCTCAGGTAAGAACCGTTATTGAGAATATCGACGAGCTGGCTGAATCCATGAAATCCGGCCAGCTGATGCCGATTACAGTCATTAAAGGTGAAAACAATAAATACGTTGTCCTGCAGGGCGAACGCCGCTGGCTGGCGGCTAAGAAAGCCGGCTTGGAAACGGTAGAAGCTATTGTTGTTGATGCTCCTGTTTCTGATTCAGAAAGAATTTTCGGTCAGCTAACCGAGAACATCCAGCGCGACAATATGAAGCTTCAGGATTTGATCCAAAGCATTAGCCAGCTGATTCAGAACGGTTTTAACCAAACCGAAATTGCTGCTCGTTTGGGCAAAGACAGAACTTATATTTCTCGTATTGCCGCATTAGCTTCTTCTAAGAAAGAAGTTCTTAAATTGATTGTCGATTGCGCTGTTAACGATGCCCAGACAGCACAGATCCTGAACAATATCTGTGAAAAAAGCACCAACATCGCTAAAGATCTGGAAGCTTGCAAAGACAAAGACGGCCTAATTAGCCGCGGTTCTGCACAAGCTGTATTGGACAGACTCCAGAAAATCGTTCCGCAGAAACCCAAAAAAGTCGTTGCGTTTGAGGATCGTCTTAAAAAGAAAGACTTTCCTAGAGGTTATCGCCGTGTGCCCGCCGGTAAAGCCTTGGGTATTCAAGTTGAATTTTTAGATGAGGCAGGTGAGAAAGTTTCCGGCAATCTTCTTCCGCGATTACTTTCTGATCGTCACGACGAAGTCTGCGTCTTATGTGAAGACAACAAAACCGTCGTAGCAGTGCCTGTGGACAAAATTAGGATCAGGATGATTGACGAGTTGGCATAGATCAAACGTTCTTGATATGTGAAAAAGACCACAAAATCATTTGATGATTTGTGGTCTTTTTCTCATTTTTCCAGTCCTAATTTTTTCGCGTAGAAGTAGGTCAGAAAAGCGCCAAGTCCAAGTACAGCCACTGATACAACTAGCGCTAGAGAAACGCCTCCCAGCTTCATGAGGATAGGAAAACTAAAGACAGCGATCACAGCGCCAAATTTCCCGAAGAACGCAGCGTAGCCCGCCCCCTCTGCTTTAATATCTAACGGAAAGACTAATGACGGAATGATGAACGTCGTAAGATTTGGGCCGGCGTTAAGAGCCAGTTCAAACAGAACAAACGCTGCAATTGAAATAGCGGCAGGCCATTTGAATAAATAGCAGAGCAGCAGAAGTAGAACAGCCGCGGCGGCGAGCAGGAATCCGTAAAACTGTTGTTTGACGGTCGAAACTTTATGAAGAATAAAAAGACCGGCTATAAATCCGATGAGAATGAACCAGCTGATAATAAACGTGAGATTCACCGAGTTCATTACGGATCCTAAAGGACCCGGTTTAGAAGTATCAAAACCGGAAATGCCGAGACTCATAATCAGTATCGGGAGAAAGATGCCGATTCCATATACTCCGAGCCCTGAACATCCCCAAGGCACACCGGAAAAAATCACTTTCTGAAGGGTTTCTCCTTTAAACAGATCTACTTTAGCGCCGTTAGAAGAAGAAGTTTTTTCCAAATAGGACGGTGGAATCTCTACATCAGGTCCAAGCATTGCCTTAACAACCTGTCTGGCTTCGTCAAACTTCCCTTTTGCAATAAGAAAGCCGGGACTTTTAAAGAAGAATAATCGGCTGATGATTATTAAAAATGAGAGAAAGACCACAAATAAGAAGATCTGTCTCCAAATTTCTGCAGTCCACTCGATCGAACAGAGGACGAGGAAACCTCCACCAGCTGACAAGTTTCCGAGAGCAGAAAATGATTTGGTGATACCGACCATCGTTTCCTGCCAGCGTTTCGGCATGACTTCATCAACATAGTCGGAATCCAATGCAAAATCGCCTCCGATGCCGAATCCCATGACAAACAGCGAGTGAATCAGCAGATCAATGCTTCCTGTCACGTAGACCACAAGCGCACCGATAAAAACAAGGATGGAACTTAGTCTAAGAAACGGAAGGTATCCGTCCTTATCGGCGAGTTTTCCAATAACAAAGGACCCAACCATGATGCCGATCAGTTCCATACTGGCAATCAGGCCCTGTGTTACCGAATCCAGCTCATGATGCTGAACGATGGCGAGAAGAGGAATTAAGACGCCGGAAAGCGTTGCAACAGCGGCTCCTAGGAACTGCCCCATCGCTGTTGTAATCAAAACCCGAAAATGCCCGAATCTCAGAGGCATCGTATCCAAATAAACCATTTTTAGTCCTTGTTTTTTCTTCAAGGATACGAGGAAGAGAGCAGAAACAAGAAAGAATGCGGCCGTTTAGAGACGCAACAGTTTAAACAATGTGAAAAAGACCACAATATCTTTCAGAAAACCGTGACTCCTAAAAACCAAAACAGCCGAGCAGCTGTTTCGTAGAGGTTTTAATTTGTGGTCTTTTTCACATTTTTCTTAACCGCTGATAAAGGTTTGAACCCGAGGTCATGTAAATAGACTCTCGCTTCATACACAAACTTGGGATCGGCCAAACGGTTTTCGATCCAGCGTTTCCAAGACTCTTGAGAGTACCCTTCACGTCCGGCAGCATTGATGAACTCGCCGGCAAAGCGGTTGCCTACGCCGCCGTCGTTGTGACGGCTAAGGAGAGAAGCAAAGTAATTTCTCTGACTGTCCGACAAAGTCAGGTTCTGCCAATCCTCATCGGTATAGCCCACAAGATCTCTAACATCCGGCACATCCTCCGGCGGAACCGACTGAGTTCTTTCTACAAGAATATTGGGACGGTTCTTAACGGAAAAGATAATATGAGTAAATTTTCTACCGGTTCGGACGAACTCGCACTCCACATGGAAGTCAATTTTGGTCGCCTCATTAATTTTGGCAGCGCACTCTCTGACAATTCGAGCGACGTCGCCGTTTAATTTTTTTTGAGGAATGTTAAGAATGTCTTTAAGCTCGGTAATCGTCATCTTCTTGACCTGGCCGCGCCAGCGCACACACAGCTCGAAGAATCGTAATGTCGAAACACTCTTCAATTCGGAAATCTGTTTAATCGGATAGCGAATGAAGTTGCTTCGGATACGCGTCAAAAAGGGGAGGACCTCCTGGGAGAACGTCAGACCGATCATGCCGCTTCGATAAGAGACCTTAGAAATCCAACGGAACTCATCTCGTTCTTTACCGTTGGATCCGAAGGTGCGGATAACGCTTCTGTTGTAAAGCGTATTGACTGCGTTCTGGAGGTATTTATAGGCCTTAGAACGTTCGCTGCCGATCTCTCTTAACTCTTTGGCTGAAACCCAATAACTTGCATCCCCTCTGACCTCCGGATTCATCGAATCGATCTTACTGATCGCAACTAAGATGATTCGAAGCTCATTTAAGGTGAGGTTGGTTTTCGCCGTCAGCAGGTCGTTTGATTTAACAACGACCGCATTGGTATTCCATAAAGAATTCTTTTTCCCGGCTTTAGGGCTGTCAGACCAATCATCATCGTCTGTGAGGAGTTCAAACTCCTGTTGTTGATTTTCGCTGACCATTAATACCCTCCGATCCGGCTCATTCTGACATTTCGATAGTTGATTCTCTCACACTTCCTCTTCCAAAAGGAAAAAGAATCGGAACACTGTGGTCTTTTTTACATAATATTGTGGTCTTTTTCACATAAATCCTTCTGCATATGTGGTAAAAATCACATATTAAGTCGCCTTTTTCACAGAAAAAAACAGCCTATTTGTGGTCAAATTCTCATATTTTGTGGTCTTTTATACATTTTTACGTCTATAACTTTTTGATTTAAAAGTGAAAATAGAGGGCCTTAAAAAATAAAAAGATTAATATAAAAATATAAAAAAGGCCTACGACTAAAAGACACACCCAATGAAAAAGGCTTCAAAAAATTTTAAAGCGACGCAACCAGCTCAGTTTGGATGGAACAAATCAGCAAGCCTCTGTCATAGAAGGTTTTGAAAGAGAGAACCAGTCAGATCACACCGACAGCATCCCACAAAAGTTTCGCAAAATAGAAATTTAGGAGCGATACAACGTGAAGAAAATCAAAAAGTAGGAAAGAGAGGGAATTAAGTCGTCGAAAGACGAAGCAGAGAAGGCCAGCTTAAAAATATGAGAAAAAGACCACAATTTCACCGCCTGAAAGTTAGCTTAGGCCGCAGAAATTACATTGCATAGCGGTTATGAGTGTCAGAATAAAAATAGTTCCGGCTAATTTTTGAAAAACCCAAGGCTATCAGGGCTTTTTATTAAATTCAAAAATAAAAAAATCCGTCTCTTAATTTGCTATTTATCCCATATTTGTGTTATTTTTTCTAACAATTATCAGTTTACGGGCCTAGATCGAAGCCCTCCAAGATTTAGATGTTCATTGAACACGTCGGTCTAGGCTCTTTTTTCTTCTCATTGATTCCAAGCGTTTAATTCTTCAAAGCATTGGATCTCGCCTTTGAAAATCGTAGAAAAAACTTCTAGGCGTCCGTTCCTATGCTTTGCCAAATCCATGTAAATTGTTCTGGAGTCTCCTTGCTCCTGCCCGAATTTGGCCTTGGAATAAAGCAGGAGCACCATGTCGGCATCCTGTTCAATGGAACCGGATTCTCTTAAGTCGGAAAGAAGTGGCGTATGGTTAGGCCGGTTTTCGACCTGACGGTTAAGCTGGGATAAAAGAAGGACCGGAGCATTGAGTTCTTTGGCCAGCAGCTTTAGGCCCCGAGAAAGAACACCGATCTGTATGGAGCGAAGATCCGCAGAAGCGTTCTCGTCTTCTTGTTCTAGCAGCTGGAGATAGTCAACTACAACCAATCCGATAGTTCCAACCTGCGCAGCGAGCTGGCGAAGCTTCGTCTTAATGCGCATAAGCGTCAGCTCGCTTGAGCTGTCAACGAATATCGGTGCTTTAGACAGCACTTCTTGAGCTTGATAAATTCTGCTCCATTGAGTATCCGTCATTTGGGCGCCGTCGATACTTTCCATTTCAACTTCGCTCTCAGAGCTCAGCATTCTTTTGAGAACTTCGTTCTTTGTCATTTCCAGCGCGAAGATCGCAACCGGTTTTTTCTGACGAACGGCAGTGCGGCGTGCGACCTGAAGCGCGAAGGCTGTTTTGCCGATGCCGGGACGCGCAGCAATGACAACCAATTGTCCGGGTCTAAAGCCTCTTGTCACGTCGTCAAGCTGCTCGATTCCGCTTTCGCAGCCGCGGATTTCTGTCGGAGAGTCTGCAATTGAACGCATTTCGTCAATGACGCCGTCCAAAATAGAGCCGGAAGACTCAAAAGAAGAAGCATCTTTATTTTTGCCAAGTCCCATTTTTAAGAACTCGCTTTGCACGCGGTCGAGCAAGTCTTCGGAAGAAGCCCCTCTGTCTGAATTGACCTCAGCTTCTAATTGAGCCAGTTTGGAAATGAGGTTGCGTTTGAGTGCCTTATCTTTGACAATTCTTGCATATTCGCTGAGGTTAGCTGCGCTGGCGTAGCTTTCCGTCAAACGATTGAGGTACTCCAATCCGCCTGTCTCTTTCTCATTCCCGATCTCTCTCAATAAATCTGAAACCGTGAGAACATCAGCCGGCTTGCCTTGAGACGCTAAAGAGAATATCGCCTGATAAATCAGTCGATTGGCATAGTTGTAAAAGTCACCGGGCTCTAAAGGAGGCTCGATTAGATGGAAAGATTCAGGATTTGCTAAAAGCGCACCTAAAAGGGCATGCTCGGCTTCTGGAGAATGAGGCGGGAGCGGTAAAGAATCAATGATGGGAGCAGACATAAACAACCTATAAAAGTTTCTCCCATTTTAGATAGTTAGGTATAAAGCTCAAAAAGTCGGAAGTAAAAAAGTTAAAAATGAGGAAAAGACCACAATTATTTTTGGCTCGCCGGAGCATTAAGGAAGTCGGTAACTCTTTTATCTAACGGCTGGAGGCGGGGAAAAAAGTATTTTTGATATCCGGATTGAAGGACCTTTTCCCAAATAAGATCCAAAATCGCGCAAATAAAAAATACGATTGTGATTACTGCAAGTGCATAGAGGATGAACCAAGAGGAACCCAAATATTCCGGCACGTGGAATACTTTGCTCCAGAGCCATGGGTAAACAATCGGATTCTCATGAATGAGGTAGACACCGAACATCGCTGCAGCAAATTTGTTGATCCAAGGCTTGTAGCCGATCTGCATCTGTTTGAAGAACACAAAAAGCGAGAGGGCACAAATTAAAGAGAAGACGCTATACAAGTTTGCGAAGGTGAACCAATCAATGTAACCGATGAAAGTCCCGACGCGATTGTTCCAATCGGCAAGAGCGATGATGATGGCAATAATGCCCCAGCTCGCTCCGCAAACCGACAAACACAGGGATTGGGAGAAGATTTTCCTTTCTAGATAATCTCTGAGAAACGCGCCCCAAGAAAAGAGATACACAAACCAAAAAAGCGTTGAACCGTAATATTCAGGTTTAGTCGTTAGAGTTGGAATGACGGACCAGAAAAATCCGAAAATCAATAAGAATGTGAATAGCTTCCGTTGTCCCAGCGCCTTTATTCCTATGGTAATAAACGGAGAAAGCAGGATAAGAAGGAAATAGGCAGAAACAAACCAATAGAAATCATTCCGGATGGGAAAAAAACAACTGATCAAAGAACTCCAGTTGAAGGGATGTAAGCCAAGAGCGCAAAAGAGCAGGAAAAAGACAATTACGTAGGAGAATGTCTTTATCCAAAGGTAGATGAGGCTGGAAAATTTACTGAACTTTTTAGCGAGGAAATATCCGGTAATTAAGACGAATAAATTAACGCCGATTTTGCCTCCGGTGGAAAGCAGCTGATCCAAGTAAAAATTAAAAGAGAGAGGCGCGGAGCCGCTCCAAATCGGTACACCGCCGTGCACGGAAAAGTGATGCATCACAATGAGGTACATTGCCAAAATTCGAGAGAGCTCGAGATTGGATTGTCTTGGTGCCTTTTTCACATATTTGGCGTCAGTCATTGCTTATCTCATTGAGTAAGGAACTCGAAGAGACAGTATAAATAAGGCCAGAGAAAACCGTCTAAACGATTTATCGCAATAGGATCAGAATGCAGTTAACGCCTTGAAAGAGATCTCTCAGAAGTGGTTTTTGGCCGAAGCGCATAGGACTAAAAAATTGTGGTCTTTTTCACATAATAGAGAATGAAAATGTGCAGGAATTTAGTTGGTTGAGCTCAATGCTCCGGCAGTCGCTGAACGGATAAGGATTTTCAGCGTGACTGTGCTCTAAAGCTTTCTTCTCCAGCTCTAAACAATGAGAAAAAGACCACAATCTACGGAGGAGAAACTTTGGAATATGTGTAAAAGACCACAAAAAATTAGTTATTGCTTCTTTGAAAGGGCGAGATAGGCAGCAGAATGAAATCGCTATCGTTATTTAGGCGGGAAAGTCCTCAGAGGTGGAAAAATCGGGAAAAAATGTGGTCTTTTTCACATAGAAAAAGAAAAAAGGAGAATGAATAAGTGGAAAAGACCACAAGACAAGACAGCAGAATGGCAATTCGCAAAAACTGTGGTCAAAACTACATTTTTGTCGTCTTGCATTTCAATTTGTTCGGTTTGGCAAAACAGGCAACTTCTCGGACTCACCTAAATAAAGCGCCGGATTGCTAAACTTTTGGTTTCTAGGACTACAAGAATGCTGAAAATTCTCAAAGGTGTCTTCCTGGCAGCATTTGCGGGCTGCTGCTGGGGAAGTATGGCCGTGGCTGCCCAATATCTTTTTACTAACTGCGGTTTTGAAGCCCGTCACCTTACAACGCTTCGCTTAATCGGAGCCGGGGTTCTGTTATTGGCGCTTCAAGCTGCTTTCGGAGGATTTCAAAGTATTCTGAAACCGTTCAAAGAAAAGCGAAATATCCGTGACGTTTTGATCTACGGTGTCGGCGTTCTTTTAATTCAATACACGTTCTTCCTTGCGATTGAGCAGAGTAATGCCGGAACCGCAGCTATTATGGTTGGTGTCGGTCCGCTTTTTATCATCGGATATTTGGCGATCTGCAAACATCGAAAACCTGTCCCCAAAGAATTCTTTTGTCTCTTTCTGGCTATAACCGGAGTTTCTTTGGTTGTTACCAAAGGAAATTTCGAGTCTCTGGATTTTGTTTCTACCGGGGCATTTTGGGGCTTGCTGTCATCCGCTTTCGGGGCTTTTTGCACTGTACAGCCTAAAAACGTTATCTCTCGTGTCGGAGTTTCTAATGTTGTGGGCTGGGGAATGGTTGTCGGCGGATCGATTGCTTGTCTCTTCACTAATCCCTTTGCAATGGATGTTCATTGGACTTTGCCCTCTGTTCTTTGTTATTTCCAAATAATTGCTTTCGGAACGGTTGCGGCATTCTGGTGTTATCTCAAAAGTACTGAGTACGTTATTCCGTCAATCACAGCTATCCTCGGTTCCTTTGAACCCTTATCCGCAGTTGCCCTGTCGGTGATTATTCTGGGTGCTACGTTCAATTCATATGAACTGCTCGGCGCAACAGCTATTCTTGCCAACATGCTTATTCTTGCGTGGCCGTCTAAAGATGCGGAATCATTAACTGCAAACTGATGTTGTATAAAGCACACAACAATTAGAAACATTTGTAAGGCGTACCCAACTTGCGCACATAGAATTGTTTCGTTAAGATGCACGTCCTGTCGCTGGTGCACAACGCAGCAACGATAAACGGAAACGAAGTTTTACATTTGAAGTTATTCAGTCGCTTGACAGAAAATTTTACACGAGTAAAATTTCGATTCTTCGCTCACGAAACTGAGCGGCGGCGAAAGCCGAAATGATCTTTAAAAATTTATCGACGACCGATAAGAGCGGGCACTAAGAAGTCTGCGGTGAAGACTGCAAATTTAAATTGCTCGATCTTATTGGAGATGAAGGAGTAGAAAATACTCCGTCAAACACCAAGCAAGAGTAATTCGAGCGACAACACAAGATTAAACAATAGAGTTTGATCCTGGCTCAGATTGAACGCTGGCGGAACGCTTTACACATGCAAGTCGAACGGTAACGCGGAGAGAAGCTTGCTTCTCTCCGGCGACGAGTGGCGAACGGGTGAGTAATACATCGGAACGTGTCCGCTCGTGGGGGACAACCAGCCGAAAGGTTGGCTAATACCGCATGAGTTCTACGGAAGAAAGAGGGGGACCCGCAAGGGCCTCTCGCGAGCGGAGCGGCCGATGACTGATTAGCCGGTTGGTGAGGTAACGGCTCACCAAAGCAACGATCAGTAGCTGGTCTGAGAGGACGACCAGCCACACTGGGACTGAGACACGGCCCAGACTCCTACGGGAGGCAGCAGTGGGGAATTTTGGACAATGGGCGCAAGCCTGATCCAGCTATTCCGCGTGTGGGATGAAGGCCCTCGGGTTGTAAACCACTTTTGTAGAGAACGAAAAGACACCTTCGAATAAAGGGTGTTGCTGACGGTACTCTAAGAATAAGCACCGGCTAACTACGTGCCAGCAGCCGCGGTAATACGTAGGGTGCGAGCGTTAATCGGAATTACTGGGCGTAAAGGGTGCGCAGGCGGTTGAGTAAGACAGATGTGAAATCCCCGAGCTTAACTCGGGAATGGCATATGTGACTGCTCGACTAGAGTGTGTCAGAGGGAGGTGGAATTCCACGTGTAGCAGTGAAATGCGTAGATATGTGGAAGAACACCGATGGCGAAGGCAGCCTCCTGGGACATAACTGACGCTCAGGCACGAAAGCGTGGGGAGCAAACAGGATTAGATACCCTGGTAGTCCACGCCCTAAACGATGTTAACTAGTTGTTGGGAAGTAATATTCTCAGTAACGCAGCCAACGCGAGAAGTTAACCGCCTGGGAAGTACGGTCGCAAGACTAAAACTCAAAGGAATTGACGGGGACCCGCACAAGCGGTGGATGATGTGGATTAATTCGATGCAACGCGAAAAACCTTACCTACCCTTGACATGTCAGGAAGCTCTTGTAATGAGAGCGTGCCCGCAAGGGAGCCTGAACACAGGTGCTGCATGGCTGTCGTCAGCTCGTGTCGTGAGATGTTGGGTTAAGTCCCGCAACGAGCGCAACCCTTGTCACTAGTTGCTACGAAAGGGCACTCTAGTGAGACTGCCGGTGACAAACCGGAGGAAGGTGGGGATGACGTCAAGTCCTCATGGCCCTTATGGGTAGGGCTTCACACGTCATACAATGGTCGGAACAGAGGGCAGCGAAGTCGTGAGACGGAGCCAATCCCAGAAAACCGATCGTAGTCCGGATTGCAGTCTGCAACTCGACTGCATGAAGTCGGAATCGCTAGTAATCGCGGATCAGCATGCCGCGGTGAATACGTTCCCGGGTCTTGTACACACCGCCCGTCAAACAATGGGAGTGGTGTTTACCAGAAGTCGTTAGCCTAACCGCAAGGAGGGCGGCGACCACGGTGAGCACCGTGACTAATGTTAAGTCGTAACAAGGTAGCCGTACCGGAAGGTGCGGCTGGATCACCTCCTTTCAAGTAAAGCAGTATGAGCTCAGAAGTTCTGAGTGTCCGCTCTTATCGGAAGTCGATAGAAATTTAAGGACGCAATAGTTCTTTAACAATTCGGAATAATCAATCTAACGTTTAAGCTGATTTGATGAGAGTCAGCGAGAACGGGTAGTGATAAGAAATCTTTACAAAGAGAGAAACTTTGAGATTTCTCAAGCAAAGACATACAAGCATATGGCATGAGAACGAGAGTTGCTTGTGACCCGGCCGGGTCAATAGGCGGCAGGGTTATAGGATCAAGTGACTAAGTGCATGCGGCGGATGCCTTGGCGATCACAGGCGAAGAAAGACGCGGCAGCCTGCGAAAAGCTGCGGGGAGCTGGCAAACGAGCTTTGATCCGCAGATATCTGAATGGGGGAACCCACACCGTAAGGTGTATCCGTAGCTGAATACATAGGTTACGGAGGCGAACGAGGAGAACTGAAACATCTAAGTATCCTCAGGAAAAGAAATCAACCGAGATTCCGGCAGTAGCGGCGAGCGAACCCGGAGGAGCCTAGCTTTTGATAGTACGAACTTTAGCCGAAAGGTCCTGGAAAGGCCTGCTATAGTGGGTGATAGCCCCGTAGGCGAAAGAGTTGGTACGGTACTAAGGAAGCGAGAAGTAGAGCGGGACACGTGGAATCCTGTTCGAAGACGGGGGGACCATCCTCCAAGGCTAAATACTCGTGATCGACCGATAGTGAACCAGTACCGTGAGGGAAAGGCGAAAAGAACCCCGGGAGGGGAGTGAAATAGAACCTGAAACCGCATGCATACAAACAGTAGGAGCCTCGTCAGAGGTGACTGCGTACCTTTTGCATAATGGGTCAGCGACTTACATTCTGTGGCGAGCTTAACCGAATAGGGGAGGCGCAGCGAAAGCGAGTTCGAAATGAGCGTTCAGTCGCAGGGTGTAGACCCGAAACCAGATGAGCTATCCATGGCCAGGTTGAAGGTGTGGTAACACACACTGGAGGACCGAACCGACTAGTGTTGCAAAATTAGCGGATGAGCTGTGGATAGGGGTGAAAGGCCAAACAAATCTGGAGATAGCTGGTTCTCCCCGAAAACTATTGAGGTAGTGCCTCGTGTGTCGCTCCAGGGGGTAGAGCACTGTTTTGGCTAGGGGGACATGGAGTCTTACCAAACCAAGGCAAACTCCGAATACCTGGAAGCGTAAGCACGGGAGACAGAGCACCGGGTGCTAACGTCCGGACTCAAAAGGGAAACAACCCAGACCGCCGGCTAAGGTCCCAAATAACAGCTAAGTGGAAAACGAAGTGGAAAGGCCGTGACAACCAGGAAGTTGGCTTAGAAGCAGCCATCCTTCAAAGAAAGCGTAATAGCTCACTGGTCGAGTCCTTCTGCGCGGAAGATGTAACGGGGCTAAGCTGTTAACCGAAGCCGCGGATGCGCTGGTTATCCAGTGCGTGGTAGGGGAGCGTTCTGTAAGTCTGCGAAGGCGGTTCGAGAGGACTGCTGGAGATATCAGAAGTGCGAATGCTGACATGAGTAACGTTAAAGCAGGTGAAAAGCCTGCTCGCCGTAAGCCCAAGGATTCCTGCTCTACGTTCATCGGAGCAGGGTGAGTCGGCTCCTAAGGTCAGGCCGAAAGGCGTAGCCGATGGGAATCAGGTTAATATTCCTGAACCTGCGTCAGATGCGATGGGGGGACGGAGCATGGAAGATCATCCGGGTGTTGGAAGTCCCGGTTGTTGAGCGTAGGAGGTCTGCAGGCAAATCCGCAGACGCATCTCCAAGGCAAAGACACGTGCCGCCACGGCGGCGAAGTGATCGGAAGTGCTTCCAAGAAAAGCCTCTAAGCCCCAGTCTGACGCGGACCGTACCGCAAACCGACACTGGTGGGCGAGCTGAATATGCTCAGGCGCTTGAGAGAACTCGGGAGAAGGAACTCGGCAAATTGACACCGTAACTTCGGAAGAAGGTGTGCCGTAGTACCGTGAGAGGAGAGACACCTTGAGCGGGAAACGGTCTCAGAGAATAGGTGGCTGCGACTGTTTATTAAAAACACAGCACTCTGCAAAGTCGAAAGACGACGTATAGGGTGTGATGCCTGCCCGGTGCTGGAAGATTAATTGATGGGGTGAGAGCCCTTGATCGAAGTCCCAGTAAACGGCGGCCGTAACTATAACGGTCCTAAGGTAGCGAAATTCCTTGTCGGGTAAGTTCCGACCTGCACGAATGGCATAACGATGGCCACACTGTCTCCTCCCGAGACTCAGTGAAGTTGAAATGTTTGTGATGATGCAATCTACCCGCGGCTAGACGGAAAGACCCCATGAACCTTTACTGCAGCTTTGCATTGAACTGTGAACCGATTTGTGTAGGATAGGTGGGAGGCAGAGAAGAGGCCACGCCAGTGGCCTTGGAGCCGACCTTGAAATACCACCCTGATTTGTTTGCGGTTCTAACCACGGACAGTGATCCTGTCTTGGGACCGTGCATGGTAGGCAGTTTGACTGGGGCGGTCTCCTCCTAAAGGGTAACGGAGGAGTACGAAGGTACGCTAGGTACGGTCGGAAATCGTGCTGATAGTGCAATGGCAAAAGCGTGCTTGACTGCGAGAGCAACAACTCGAGCAGATGCGAAAGCAGGTCATAGTGATCCGGTGGCTCTGAATGGAAGGGCCATCGCTCAACGGATAAAAGGTACTCTGGGGATAACAGGCTGATACCGCCCAAGAGTTCATATCGACGGCGGTGTTTGGCACCTCGATGTCGGCTCATCTCATCCTGGGGCTGTAGTCGGTCCCAAGGGTATGGCTGTTCGCCATTTAAAGAGGTACGTGAGCTGGGTTTAAAACGTCGTGAGACAGTTTGGTCCCTATCTGCCGTGGGCGTTGGAAGATTGACGGGGGCTGCTCCTAGTACGAGAGGACCGGAGTGGACGCACCTCTGGTGTACCGGTTGTCACGCCAGTGGCATTGCCGGGTAGCTAAGTGCGGAAGAGATAACCGCTGAAAGCATCTAAGCGGGAAACTTGCCTGAAGATGAGTCTTCCCGGAGGTTGAACCTCCCTCAAGAGTCGTCCGAGACCAGGACGTCGATAGGTCAGGTGTGTAAGCGCTGTAAGGCGTTGAGCTAACTGATACTAATTGCTCGTGAGGCTTGATCCTATAACCGTGTTGCTTGTGACCGGTGTGCGTTGTAGGTTGGAAGCGAAGAGAGAGATCAAAGAGACTCGAAAGTAAAGAGAGTCACGAAAGTAGAAAAGATTATTCCGAATTGACCGGTTTTAAGCCCGGAGGCCATAGCAGGGTGGAACCACTCCTTCCCATCCCGAACAGGACAGTGAAACGCCTCCACGCCGATGATAGTGAGTTGTATTTCTTGCGAAAGTAGGTAGCCTCCGGGCTCTCCATAAAAGACAAACCTCTTGGACCTAACCGTTCAAGAGGTTTTGTTTTATCCGCTTATTTCTTCTGTGTGAACATGTTCACAGTTGAAATTGATGAGAATTAAAACAAATGGAGAATTGGCCTCTTGAAAACTTATTCACATTTCCAGTCATAACTAGAATCCCCAGGAAACTAATCAGTCTCATTTTGAGA
>PVMM01000671.1_pt1 | contig 21290 bp, 24 predicted proteins | sample 1853381 | NCBI WGS metagenome assembly PVMM01 (sample SAMN08533509, study PRJNA380276) | Human gut metagenome, whole genome shotgun sequencing project. | isolation source: participant 1, synthetic long reads | host: Homo sapiens | collected 2017 | reverse complement strand
GTGCCTTCACCATCATTTAATTCTGGTTGTACCGCTGCTTGTGCCGCTTCTTCCATAAGTGCACACATAGCAGGAGTAGCGAATACCTCAAGAGAACCAGACTTCATTGTTTTTGCAATATTAGATTCTGTAACTGTAACCGTTGCTGTCGCAGATTGACCAACTTGTATCATAGTAAACCTTCTTTCGTAATGAACTAGAATATATTTGTATTATACAACTCTTATGAGTATATATGCTAATTTTGTAATGATAAAATTTATTATTTCCTAAAATAGACTTAATTATACAGACTCTATAGAATCCGTGCTATAATAGTACTAGTTTTATTAAACGAGGTAACTATGAAAGAACGAAAATTTTCGCCTTCTGGTGAAGGCTTGGTGCAGGTAATAGCAGGCGTATTATTTGTCGTACTACTAATCATCATTAATATTGTAGATCCTACATTTTACCCAACTATGTGGCATCTAGCAACGAGTGGTTCTATGGAGGAAATTGCCGAGTATATTCAAGGCTATGGTCCTATGGCCATGGTGGTGAGCATGCTCCTTGATATTTTTGTCAATGCTGTAGGGTTTTTGCCATCTATCTTTATTTCCACAGCGAATGGCCTTGTGTTTGGCATGTGGCCTGGCATTATTATTTCATGGCTCGCTGAAACCATTGGGGTAGTCATCAGCTTTTACATTATGCGTTATTTCTTACGAGATGCGGCGGATAAGCTAATTTCTAAGAGTACCACATTGATGAAGGTTGATGATTTTTCCGGTAATAATGGTTTTGTGGTCATGTTATTTGCTAGATCATTACCTTATTTTCCATCTGGTGTCATCACTGCGCTAGGGGCTATTAGTAAGATTAAACCGCGTGACTATATTTTAGCAAATTTAATTGGTAAATTTCCGTCTACAGCCCTTGAAGTTGCTATTGGCACAGATATTGTAAATTTTCAAGAAAATATGGGGCGTCTAGGTATTATTGTCGTCGTAGCAGCCATTGTATATTTTATTCTATGGAAGGTATATAAACGATATATTAATAAACGTAATGCAGAACGAGAACATGATCCTAATGCTTAATAAACATGTATTTCTATGTAATTAAAATAAAAGAGGCGATACTATGAGTTTTTCACTTCCTGAACGTGTAATATTAAAAGGGCCTAATTTCATCCGTGAAGTATTTGAACGTGGTGTGGGTGTACCTGGATTTATCAGTTTTGGCATTGGTAATCCAGCACCAGAGGCAATTCCTGTGAAAGTCATCGAAGATGCCTTTGATTTTATCGTTCATGATAATCCTATGAGTTTATTACAATATGGTCCGATGCAAGGGGATGCGCGATTAGCAGAATTGACCTTACAACGTTTATCGAAAGTTCACCATATGAATTTAGAGGGTCAAGGTTTGATTATTTCTAATGGGGCTGGTCAACTATTGGGCTTGGTACCTATTACTGTATGTGAACCTGGTGATGAAGTGTACATGGATGATTATACTTTCACAAGTGCTATTAATTCTGTACGCAATATGGGGGCTAAGGCAGTCGGCATCAAAACTGATGAATTCGGTATGATTCCAAGTGAGTTGGAAAAAGCTGCTCAATTAGGCAAGGGAAAATATATCTATTTAATTCCAAATTTCCAAAACCCAACAGGCATTACCATGCCACTAGAACGTCGCAAAGAGATTTACGCCATAGCATCAAAATATGATTTGTTTATCTATGAAGATGACCCATATGGTGAAATTCGTTTTGCAGGTGAACATATCCCAACATTTAAATCCTTTGATTCAGAAAATCGTGTTCTCTATGCAGGTTCCTATTCTAAAACATTATCGGCAGGCTTGCGTGTTGGTTTCTTGTTGGGCCCAGAAGATGTTATCGGTACTATCCAAGCGTTAAAAAATAATACAGCTGGTCAAATGCCACTAGTTACACAAAAGGTGGTAGCACACGTACTAGACCATATCGATTACGATGCACATTTAGAAAATGTACGGAAGGTATATAAATCTAAATGTGATGCTATGATGCGTGTCTTTAAAGAAAAAGGTAGTTCTAAGGTTCATTTGACTCAACCTACAGGTGGTATGTTCGCATGGATGACAATGCCGGATACTGTTGATTGTGATGAATTCTTTGAAGCGTGCATGAATAAAAATGTAGGCATTATTAAATGTGGTGCTTTTGCAGCGGATGGCGTACAAAATGGTCATGCATTTCGTTTGAGCTATACGGTGCCAACCATTCCAGAAATTGAGAAGGGGATGGAAATCCTCTGTGCTCTTACAAAGGACTATTGTGGTGAATAATTTAGTCGTTTAAAGCGTATAGGTATATTGAAAATTATTAAACTACCATGATACAATAACACTGTAAATATATGATGTGTTAGTTGTAGAAAGAGCTTTCACAATGAACGATATTTACAATGAGATAATAATTTTCTAACTATATATTGTTGAGGGAAGTCCTCAAAGAAAGTAGGTGTTTACTATGGGTTGCGGTAGCAGCAGTAGTGATTGCAATAGTTGTCCATCCAAATCCGCAGGTTGCGGTGGTGCACAACAGCCTCAAGATATGACGGCGCCATTGCATGAATTGAGTTCCGTTAAACATGTTATCGGTGTTGTATCCGGTAAGGGTGGTGTAGGTAAATCCTCCGTTACAAGCTTGATGGCCTTAACGATGGCTCGTAAAGGTTATAAAGTAGGTATTCTTGATGCTGATATAACTGGTCCATCCATTCCTAAGATGTTTGGTATCAAAGAAAAGGCTTACGCTGACGAAGTTGGTATGTATCCTGTTAAAACTAAGCAATATGGCATTGATGTAATGTCCGTTAATTTATTGCTTGAAAACGATACAGATCCTGTTTTATGGCGAGGTCCTATTTTGGGCAATGTAGTAAAACAATTCTATAGTGATGTTATTTGGAAAGACATCGATTATTTATTCGTTGATATGCCACCAGGAACAGGTGACGTAGCGATTACAGTTTACCAATCCTTGAAATTGGATGGTATTATCATCGTTACATCTCCTCAAGACTTGGTATCCATGATTGTTGAAAAAGCAGTTAAGATGGCTGATTTAATGCAAGTGCCTATTATTGGTGTAGTGGAAAACTACTCTTACTTCCATTGCCCAGATAACGGTAAGGATTACCAAATCTTTGGTGAAAGCCACATTGAAGAAATCCTTCAAAAATACGGTCTATTATTGTTGAACCGTTTACCAATTGATCCAAACATTGCAAACCTTTGCGATAAAGGTGATATTGAGTCTATCGAGAAAACAAACTTAGAAAACGTATCTTTACCTGAATAGGATTTATATGATAATGAAAGCTGTGCATAGTTTTAGATGCACAGCTTTTTTCATACAAAGTTTAATTTTTTTCCTAGGTAGGAGGTATGTGTATGAAAAAACTGTTAAATTGGATTATTCCAGCGGTCTTTGGTATAGGCCTATGGATGATTCCGACGCCAGAGGGTTTAACACCTCAATCTTGGCATTTGTTTGCCATTTTTGTTGCTACTATTGTAGGCTTTATTACTCAGCCATTACCGATTGGTGGCGTATCTATCGTTGTAATTACTGTGGCTGCTTTGACTGGTACTTTGAAAATCGGTGAAGCTATCTCCGGTTTTGCTAACTCTGCTATTTGGCTAATCGTAGGTGCGTTCTTATTCTCTCGTGGCTTTATTAAAACTGGTTTGGGGAAACGTATTGCGTATAATTTGATTGCTGCTTTTGGTAGTAGTTCCTTGCGTTTGGCTTATGCATTAGCATTATCTGATTTAATTTTAGCTCCAGCAACTCCATCTAATACAGCCCGTGTAGGTGGTGTTATCATGCCGATTACAACAAGTTTGGCAAAAGCTTTCGGTTCTGAACCTCAAGATGGACCTCGTAAAATTGGTTCCTTCTTGATGCAATCCATTTATCAAGTCAATACGATTACATCTGCTATGTTCCAAACATCTATGGCTGGTAACACATTGGTTGCTGCATTGGCACTTCAATCCTTTGGAATTGGCATTACTTGGGGGGATTGGGCTATGGCAGCCATTGTTCCTGGTATCATTGCATTAATCATTATGCCGTACTTCATTTACAAAGTATATCCACCTGAAATTAAAGATGCTCGTGAAGCACAACAAATGATTAAAGAAGAGTTAAAAGGCCTTGGTAAAATGTCCTTCCAAGAATGGGTTATGCTAGGCGTATTCGTTTTAGCTTTAGTGTTATGGGCTACCTCTCAATTCACAAAAATTGATGCTACCACTGTTGCATTCTTAGGGATTTCTATTTTGCTTGCTACTAGCGTTCTTGTTTGGGACGATGTTAAAAGTGAAAAAGGTGCTTGGGATACATTAGTTTGGATGGGTACATTGATGGGCTTTGCTGGTTTCTTGTCCAAATTAGGTTTCATCAAATGGGCAACAGTACTTGTAGGCGCTTATATTCCAGAAGGATCTTGGATTATTGCCTTCGTTATAGCTGTACTTATTAATACATATTCCCACTATGTATTCGCATCCTTAACAGCACATATTTCTGCCATGTTCGTAGCATTCTCCGCTATTGCTATCTCTGCAGGTGCACCACCAATGTTGACATTGTTGATGATTGCATTTACATCTAACTTGTGTATGTCTTTGACTCACTATGCTGCAGGTCCATCTCCAGTTATCTTCAATACTGGATATGTTCCTCAAAATGCATGGTGGAAACTTGGTTTCTTCTCATCCGTAATCAACTTAATCATCTTTGTAGGATTAGGTTCTATCTGGATGAAAGCTATCGGTATGTGGTAACACACAATTACATAAACGTATACGATTATGTATACATAACGCCGTCCCTTGTGGGACGGCGTTTTTGTGATACAATGGCAATAGATTATGTATATTACATAACAATTTGCATGTAATAATTAAGTAGGAGGTCATATGAAATTTGATAATCCTCAATTAATAAAATATATCAAAGGATGTACATCTCCGTATCATACGGTAGATACCAGTTTACAGCTATTATTAGATGCAGGATTTACAGAGTTATTCTTAGAAGAACCTTGGAATCTAACATCTGGAAATTATGTGGTTAATGTATTTGGTACGACATTATTTGCCTTTCACATAGGCGGGGACTATCGTCATTCCTTACGCATTGCATCGGCTCACACAGATTTTCCTGCTATACGGGTCAAGCCAAATCCTATTACTGATGTGAAAGGATACACAAAGCTCAATGTTGAGATGTATGGTGGATTAATTCAAAATACTTGGTTAGATCGACCTTTAGGAGCCGCTGGAACAGTTGTCTTAAAGGGTGAAAATTCATATGATGTTGATTCTGTTCTATTTGATACGAAGCGGCCAATCGCTATTATTCCTAATTTAGCGATTCATATGAACCGTAGTGTGAATGATGGGGTAGCCTTAAATCGCCAAAAAGAAATGTTACCTATCATCATGATGAAAGCAGATGATGATACGACAAAATCTGAGGAAGAGGTATGGAATCAATTTATAGCAGACGAGATTAATTGTGATCCATCTGAAATTCTATCCTATGAAATTACACTCTATCCTGTAACAGAAGGTGCATTAGTTGGTACAGATTTCGATTTCATTAGTTCTCCAAGACTTGATAATTTAACGTCTTGCTTCGGTGTTCTCGCGGGTATTGTAGAGGCAAAGATAAATAAAGTTGACGGTATTCGCTGTGCAATCCTATTCGACAATGAAGAGGTGGGTAGCCGTACTAAACAAGGCGGAGCAGGAATGTTATTGCCAAACTTATTAGAACGTGTGTATCGCAGTTTAGGGTTAAGCCGTGATGATATGGATCTAGATGTGGCTCGTGGCTTCATGATTTCATCTGATGTAGCCCATGGATTGCATCCAAATTATCCAGAGAAAAATGATATTACCAATTTCCCGGTACTCAATGGAGGCGTTACATTAAAACAGGCCTGTAGCCAATCTTATGCAGGCGATGCAAAGGCTATTGCCATTGTGAAAGGCCTTTGTGAGGAAGCTAATGTAGCCTACCAGATTTATGTTAATCGTTCTGATATTCCGGGTGGCTCAACTGTAGGTTCTATTTCATCAGCTATGTTACCAATGCGGACGATGGACATTGGCTTACCATTATTGGCTATGTGGGCTTACCATTATTAGCGCTGCATTCTGAACGATGGGGCTCGTGATCAAGAGCAACTGAATCGATTAATGAATCATTTCTTAGGTGATGAATAATTACATAAATAGAATTATTCGATGTGTATCGATAAAAGACATATGATTTTTGAATGAATAATTTCAAATTAGGTTATTTTATAAATTTCATAATTGATATAATCCTTTAAATATCTGAAAATATTGTATAATAGTTATATATATTATGAATATCATACTCATCATAAAAAAGTGATGAGCTATCCAAAATATTATTTCGATATAAGTATAGGACATATTCATATATCAATAAAATTGAAAGCTGATAGTTCGATTAGGAAGCTAGTAGGAGGCAATACATGAGAAAAATTAAATCCGTATTGGTAGCCAATCGTGGCGAAATTGCAATCCGCGTATTTCGTGCATGTAACGAAATGGGTATTAAAACTGTAGCTATCTATTCTAAAGAAGACACATTGTCCTTGCACCGTAACCAAGCTGATGAAGCATATTTGGTTGGGGAAGGTAAAAAACCAGTTGATGCCTATTTGGATATTGAAGATATCATCCGCATTGCTAAAGAGCATGACATTGATGCTATCCATCCTGGCTATGGTTTCTTATCCGAAAACGAAGAGTTCGCTCGTCGTTGCGGTGAAGAAGGTATCATTTTCATTGGACCTCACGTAGAACATTTGAATATGTTCGGCGACAAGGTTAACGCTCGTACACAAGCTAAATTGGCAGACATTCCAATGATTCCTGGTTCTGATGGGGCATTGCGTGATTTTGCACAATTAGAAGAATTTGCTGAAACTCACGGCTATCCATTGATGATTAAAGCTGTAAACGGTGGTGGCGGTCGTGGTATGCGCGAAGTTCACCGCAAAGAAGAGTTACGCGATGCGTATGACCGTGCTAAATCCGAAGCTAAAGCAGCATTTGGCGATGATGATGTATATGTAGAAAAACTTATTGTTGAACCTAAACATATTGAAGTACAAATCTTAGGTGATGAACATGGTAATGTAGTTCATTTACATGAACGTGATTGCTCTGTACAACGTCGTCACCAAAAGGTTGTTGAAATGGCACCAGCTTTTGCATTGCCATTAGAAACTCGTAAAGCCGTATGTGATGCAGCCGTAAAAATCATGAAAAATGTTGGCTACGTTAATGCTGGTACTGTTGAATTCTTGGTAACTTCTGATGGTTCCTTCTATTTCATCGAAGTTAATCCTCGTATCCAAGTAGAACATACCGTAACAGAAATGATTACGGACATCGATATTGTTCATTCTCAAATTCGTATCGCTGAAGGCTATGATTTGCACAGCCCAGAAATAGGCATTCCTGAACAAGATGAAATTCCTTGTAAAGGTACTGCAATTCAATGTCGTATCACTACAGAAGATCCTAAGAACAACTTTATGCCAGATACTGGTAAAATCTTAGCATATCGTAGTTCCGGCGGCTTTGGTATTCGCCTTGACTCTGGTAATGCTTTCACAGGCGCTGTAGTAACACCTTATTATGATTCCTTGCTTGTAAAAGCAACTGCATTTGGTCCTAACAACGAAGAAACTATTCGTAAAATGCTTCGTTGCTTGAAAGAATTCCGTATTCGTGGAGTTAAAACAAACATTCATTTCTTGATTAACGTTCTTGAAAATCCTGAATTCCAAAGCGGTAACTACACAGTTAACTTCATTGAAGACCATCCTGAATTATTCGAATTAAAACCAGATCGCGACCGTGGTACTAAATTGCTTCGCTACATTGCGGATACTACAATCAATGGTTACTCCGGTGCAGGCCCTCAAGAAGTGCCTGATTTTGAACCAATGCAATTGCCATCTAAATTAGATGTATCTCCTGCACCTGGTACAAAACAAAAATTCGACGAATTAGGTCCAGAAGGCTTCAGTAAATGGTTGGCTGACCAAAAACAAGTATTCTTTACAGATACAACATGGCGTGATGCTCACCAATCCTTATTTGCTACACGTTTGCGTACCATCGATATGGCTCGTGTAGCTGGTCGATGCTGCAAAAGGTGTACCTAACTTATTCTCCTTAGAATGTTGGGGCGGTGCTACATTTGACGTATCTTATCGCTTCTTACATGAAGATCCATGGGAACGTTTGCGTATGTTCCGTCGCGAAGTGCCTAATACATTGCTTCAAATGCTTGATTCGTGGTGCTAATGCCGTAGGTTACACATCTATCCTGATAATGTAGTTCGTAATTTCATTCAACGTGCTGCTAAAAATGGTATTGACGTATTCCGCGTATTTGATAGCTTGAATAGCCTTGATAATATGCATGTTGCTATTGATGAAGTTCGTGCACAAAATAAATTGCTGAAGTTGCATTGTGCTACACAGGCGATATCCTTGACAGCAATCGTCCTAAATACAATCTTGACTACTATGTAAAAATGGCAAAAGAGCTTGAAAAAGCTGGTGCCAATATCATTGCTATTAAAGATATGGCTGGTTTTTGAAACCTCAAGCTGCTTATAACTTGTATCTGCCTTGAAAGATGCTGTTACTGTACCAATTCATTTGCATACTCATGAAGGTTCTGGCAATGCTATCTATTCCTATGGCCGCGCTGTAGATGCTGGTGTAGACGTAATCGACTTAGCATACTCTGCATTTGCTAATGGTACATCTCAACCTAGTATGAACTCCATGTACTATGCATTGAGTGGACATGAACGTCAACCTGAAATGAACATTGATTACATGGAAGAAATGTCTCATTACTTCGGTAGTATTCGTCCTTACTACAAAGGTGTAGATAAAGCAGAAGCATATCCTAATACTGAAGTATATCAACATGAAATGCCAGGTGGTCAATATTCCAACTTGCAACAACAAGCTAAAATGGTAGGACTTGGTGATCGTTGGACAGATATTAAGAAAATGTACCACCAAGTAAATATGATGTTTGGTGATATCATCAAAGTAACACCATCCTCTAAAGTCGTGGTGATATGACATTGTACATGGTACAAAATAACTTGACTGAAAAAGATATCTACGAAAAAGGCGATGTATTGATTTCCCTCAATCCGTAGTTGAATTCTTTGAAGGTCGTCTTGGTACTCCATATCAAGGTTCCCTGAAGAACTTACAAAAAATTATCTTGAAAGGTGCTCGCCCAATCACAGTTCGTCCTGGTGCTGTATTACCTCCAACAGATTTGAACATGTTCGTAATGAATTAAACGAAATGGGTGCCCAAACAACTGATGAAGATATCAGTGCATACTGCTTGTATCCTAAGGTTTACCAAGATTACAACTAAATTTACTAAAAGACTTTGGTAATGTATCTGTACTTGATACTCCAACATTCTTCTTTGGTATGAAACGGGGCGAAGAAATTCAAGTAACTATTGAAAAAGGTAAAACACTTATTATCAAGATGAATGGTTTATCTGAACCTGATGAAGATGGTAATCGCATCGTATTGTTCGAGTTCAATGGTCAACCTCGTCTATTAAAGTTCATGATAAACATGCTAAGACAACTGGCGTTGTTCGTCGTAAAGCGGATGAATCTAACCCTGGTGAAATTGGTGCTACATTGTCTGGTTCCGTTGTTAAGATTCTAGTTAAGAATGGTCAATCTGTAACTAAAGGTGAACCATTGATCGTTACAGAAGCGATGAAGATGGAAACAACAATTACAGCTCCTATCGGATGGTATCGTAGAAGAAATTCTTGTTCGTGAAGGTAGCCGTATCGAATCTGGTGACTGCTTGCTTCGTATTGAAGATGCTATTAAACGATAAGCATAAAAGCACGTAAAATTAAAAATAGTATTTAAAAGTATTTCATAAAATGAAAAACTTGAAGAATAATGGAAGAATCCCTAGGAAATCCTAGGGATTCTTTGTATTTTAAGAGGTTTCATGGTACTATATATAGTAGAGAAAATGGGCGTATTATGCGCTATTTTAGAGTGATTAGTAGAAAAGGAGTAGTAACAGATGAGATGTCCTTATTGCCAACACACAGACACGAAGGTAACAGACTCTAGAACGACTGATGAAGGTAATAGTATTCGCCGTCGCCGAGAATGTATCAATTGTGGCCGTCGCTTTACTACCTATGAAATTATAGAAGAAGTACCACTTATGGTATTGAAGAAAAACGGACGCCGTGAATTATTTGATCGCGGTAAATTATTGAATGGTCTATTGCGCTCTTGTGATAAACGTACAGTCCTATGTCTGTGATGGAACAAGTAGTTAATGATGTAGAGCGCGATATTCGTAATGAAATCAACCAAGAGGTTACAACTGATCGCATTGGTGAACTTGTATTGCAACAATTGAAAGATATTGATCAAGTTGCATACGTTCGCTTTGCTAGTGTATATCGTAAGTTTGATAATATTGATAGCTTTATGGAAGAGCTTAAAGCGCTTAAAAAATTAGATGCAAAAAAACCAAACGTGGTTATTATATTACTACATGTGAGGCTTTATGATAGATTTACATTGCGATACGATAATGCAATTACTAGATCATCCCGATAGTGGTGATTTATATCGTAATACTTGGAAAATCGATATAGAAAAATTACAAAAGGCTCACAGCAAGGTACAAGATTTTGCACTCTTTATCAATCTTGGTGATACGAATGACCCTTATGGTCGTTATGAAGAGATGCGTAATTTATGTACTACACAAATTCATCACTATGGAGAGCACATACAACATGTGCTCTCTTATCAAGATGTAGAGTCTGTATACGAGACTGGTAAGATTGGTGCCTTATGTCTATTGAGGAAGGTGGCGTACTAGGTGGCGATTTAGATAAACTTAAACAAGCTTATCAAGATGGGGTTAGACTTATAACGCTTACTGGAACTATCCAAATGGACTTGGGAGAGCCACATTGTGGTGAGCAACATAAAAAATTAACATCTAAAGGTGTTGAATTTGTAGAAGCTATGCAAGATTTAGGGATAATCGTCGATTGTTCTCATCTAAATGATGCTGGTACTGAGCAACTAGGAGATATTTTAGATGTACCATTTGTAGCATCACACTCCAATGCACGTGAAGTTACAGCCCATACTAGAAATCTACCAGATAATTTGATTAAGCTTATTGCTAATAAGGGTGGTGTTATAGGCCTTAACTTTGCCAATCTTTTCTAGGCACATCACCGATAAGTCGAATTGAAGATATCGTAAAGCATGGCTTATATCTCATCAATAAAGGCGGGGAAGATGTAGTTGCATTAGGAACCGATTTTGATGGTATTAAGCCGATACAGAAATTAAAGATGCTTCTGAAATGTATCGTCTTACGATGCATTTAAAGAGGCTGGTTTATCTGTGGAACAATGTGAAAAATTATTCTGGAAAAATGCAGATAGACTGTTAAAGGAGATTTTATAATGACTGATTTAAATCCAATCATTGCGGATCGTTTTACCGAGCATCTTGAAGTGTTTGGTAAGACGATGGAGCATATGGATACCATTCAAGAGATTGCATATCGCTGTAAGGCGGCTTTAGAAATGGTAATAAAATTTTGTTCTGTGGTAATGGTGGTTCTGCAGCGGATTCTCAACATTTAGCAGCTGAATTGATTTGTCGCTTTAAAAAGGAACGCGCTCTCTTGCAGCATTGCATTAACTACTGATACATCTGCATTAACAGCTATTGCGAATGACTATGATTTTGAATCTGTTTTTGCACGTCAAGTAGAGGGCTTAGGCCGTACAGGTGATGTTCTCATCGGTATTTCTACATCTGGTAACTCCAAGAATGTTGTGAAAGCTGCAGAAATGGCTCGTTCTATTGGTATGCATACCATTGCTTTCACCGGGAAGGCGGTGGAAACTAGCCGAATTATGTGATATTACGTTGGCTATTCCAGTAATGTGACAGCTCGCATTCAAGAAATGCATATTTTGGCTGGGCACATTATGTGCGAATTATTGAAGAAGATTATTAACCGTTAGGTTATACTGATAGATACATGTGGTGCCAATTTAATTTATTTTAATCGCATACATGTATTGTGGTAAGGAATAGGTGGATTATGATAAATACTACCATTAATCAGTTTTTAACAAAGCAACTGCCAAACTTGAAGATTGCCGTTGTAGGCGATGTGATGGTAGATCGTTATGTTTTTGGTGATGTAAGTCGTATTTCTCCAGAAGCACCGGTTCCTGTAAACCGCGTGTCAAAGATGAAAGAGGTTCTTGGTGGGGCTGGTAATGTTGCATCTAACTTGTCTAATTTAGATTGTAAGTATATCTTGGTGCACTTGCTGGTAATGATGACCATGGTCGTTTATTACAACATTTACTTGATGCTGATAAAATTGATACAACTGGTTTAATTACAAGTGATGACCGTTCTACCATTACTAAAGATGCGCATCTTAGGTGATCGTCAACAGATGATGCGCCTTGATTTTGAAACGATTACAGATTTAACAAGCGAGAAGAGGCAACAACTGTCTGCTTGGCTTGAAAATCTATGTAAGCTGGTATCGATGGTATTGTCGTATCTGACTATGGTAAAGGCGTTTGTACACCTACCTTGTTGAAGAAAATCTTTAGTTTAGCTAAGGAATATGGTGTCAAACTATCGTTGATCCTAAAGGTCAGACTGGTCTAAATATAATGGTGCGACCTGTATTACACCGAATGTAAAAGAACTTGGTGAATGTGTAGGCCGTAAATTAGAAAATGATGATGCTACATCGTAGAGGCCGCTAAGTCTGTACTGGCTAATGTAGATTTAGAATATATTGTGGCTACACGGTCTGCTAAGGGGATTACAGTTATTGCAAAGGATGGTCGCACATGGCATAATCCGGCTACTCAACAAGAGGTATTCGATGTGAGTGGTGCAGGGGATACCGTTGTATCTATGATGATGACTTGTCTTGCAAGCCTTGCTAGTGGTCTATCTATGCGTTTGGCATTACATATCGCAAATGGTGCTGCGGGCATTGTCGTATCTAAGGTGGGCACATATCCAATCCATCGTTCTGAACTATTGGACTTATGGCATTCTTATAAGCATAGTGTTCAATCTAAACCTTTATACACAAAAGAAGAGATGAAGCAGCTTATTGCACAATGGCAAAACAAAGGTGAAACTGTTGTGTTTACTAATGGTTGTTTTGATATTCTTCATCGCGGACATATTACGTATTTACAAGAGGCGGCTCAGTTAGGTGACCATTTAATTATTGGATTAAATTCCGATGCATCTGTTAGACGCCTAAAAGGGGAAACGCGTCCCATCGTACGTGAAGAGGATAGAGCGCATTATTAAGCGCATTGCGTTGTATCGATGGTGTGGTGTTATTTGAAGAGGATACACCAGCTGAACTATTAGCTTATTTACGTCCTAATACGCTTGTTAAGGGCGGCGATTATAAGATAGAAGACATTATTGGACGTGAGTCCGTAGATCATGTAGAGGTGCTTTCATTTAAAGAAGGTTATTCTACATCAGATATTGTAGGGAAAATAGCTACTATGGCTAAGGAGGGTAAATTATGATTATCGTAACAGGCGGTGCTGGTTTTATTGGCAGTAATATTGTGAAAGCGTTAAATGACCGCGGTCGTACAGATATTCTTATTGTTGATGATCTTACAGATGGTCGTAAAATCCGAAATATTCAAAATCTAGAATTCTTGGATTATATCGATTGTGATGATTTTGATTGTGCTATCGCTGATGGTACATTTGATGTAGGTCCTATTGAAGTCGTATTCCATGAAGGTGCTTGTGCAGACACAATGGAATATAACGGCAAATACATGATGAAGAACAACTATGAAGGTTCTAAAAATCTATTCCATTATTGCCAAGACCGTCGTATTCCATTCATCTATGCATCCTCTGCATCTACTTATGGCAATGGTACTAATGGTTTCGTAGAAAAACCAGAAGCCGAAGAAGCCCTCAATCCATATGCGTACTCTAAATTGTTATTCGACCGTTATGTGCGTAAATATGAAGGTGAGTATACAGCGCAAGTTGTAGGCTTACGTTACTTTAATGTATATGGTCCTAATGAAGCTCATAAAGATAAAATGGCTTCCTTAGTTCGCCAAATGTTCTACAAAAATAAAGAAACTGGTATTATCAATCTATTTGAAGGTACAGATGGCTACGAAGATGGTGGTCAAACACGTGACTTTATCTATGTTAAAGACGTAGTTAATGTAAACTTCTATTTCTGGGAGCATCCTGAAATTTCTGGTACTTTTAACTGTGGTACAGGTAATGCTCATAGCTTTAACCAATTTATGCAAGCTGTTATCGACTATAATGGTAAAGGCAAAATTGAATATATTCCATTCCCAGAGGTATTAAAAGGCAAATACCAAAGCTTTACAGAGGCTGATACTACTAAATTGTTGGCTGCTGGTTATGATAAAGGGTTCCATAAAATGGAAGATGCTGTTAAAGAATATTGTGAATTACTCGATAATAACGAAGGGTATTTACGTTAATGCGCAAGGTATTATTTTTAGATCGCGATGGTGTTATCAACAAAGATGTTAGCTATCTATATAAAATCAGCGATTTAGAATGGGTAGATGGAGCTAAAGAAGCACTAGCTTATGCGTATAGCAAGGGCTATGATCTCATTGTAGTGACAAATCAAAGTGGTGTGGCTAGAGGTTATTATAAGGAATCTGATGTTCAGATTTTACATGATCACATGGCTCATGAACTAGATCGTAGTGGGGCACCAATTTTACATTTTTATTATTGCCCTCACCATAAAGAAGGCTCTGTACCTCTTTATGCCGTAGATTGTGAATGTAGAAAGCCAAAGCCTGGTATGATTAATCAAGCTATTAAGGATTATGATGTAGATCCTAAAGATAGTTTCTTATCGGTGATAGTCAGCGTGATGTTGATGCAGCAGAAGCTGCTGGTGTAAAAGGCTATCTATTTACAGGTACAAATCTGTTAGATTTTATTAAGACTATTATTTAGTCAATTATTACCATTACTTTGTTTTAGATTAATCTGGAAGGTGATTATAATGTTGTTTAGGTGTGGTGTTGTATTTGGGAGGCTATATGAAAGATTACAAGAATATACTCATCATTAAGATGAGTTCTTTAGGTGATGTGATTCATGCATTGCCTACCTTGTATGCAGTGCGTAAAAATTGGCCTAATGCGCATATTACATGGGCTATTCATGAACAATTTGAGAGTCTCCTACCAGGTAAACCATGGGTAGATGATGTAATCATTATCGACAAGAAACAACTTAAAAAGCCTGCTTATTTATGGCAGTTACGTAAGGATTTACATAGCCGTCATTTTGATATGACTTTAGACCTTCAATGTATTGCAAAGAGTGCCATTGTATCATTATTATCTGGTGCGCCTGAAAAATATGGCTACTGGGAGCTTCGTGAAGGCAGTAATTTAGTCAATAAAGCACTTGTTGGTGAACATAAATACGATCATGTTATCGAACGATACCTCGATACCGTACGTGCTCTTGGGGCGATGTAGAAGGCGTAGAGTTTCCTATGCCTGCTTATGTGGAGGCGGAGAAGTCCGTTAAGCATAAGTTACAATCTCATGGTGTAGAAGATGAATATGTAGTAGTTGTACCAGGTGCTCGCTGGATTGTTAAGGAATGGCCACTTCTTAACTTTGGAGAGCTATGTATCCGCTTATGTGAATCAGGTAAAAAAGTAGTTATTGCTGGTGCTCCAGATGATGCAGAAAAAGGAGCTTTCATAGAAAACTATGTGAAAAATAAGAATCTCATTAACCTAGTGGGATCTACATCCATGCCAGAGCTAATTGAGTTGATTCGACATTGTGAAATTTTCATCAGTGCTGATACGGGCCCTTTGCATATTGCTAATGCTTTGAAGCGGCCTTTGATTGCATTATTTGGAACCACATCTCCAAAACGAACTGGTCCATATGGAGGGAGTCATGTACATCTTATTATTTCACCTACATCAAAGGCTACACCTGAGCAACCACTAGTAGATGATCCGATTGTATGGCTCAAATTCCTGTAGATGCTGTATGGTCTGTGTATGAACAAGTACTTGGAAAGGAACTATAATGGAACTAGATTATAAGCGCATTGTGGTCACCTTTCTCATGCACTTAGGTGATGTTATTTTAACGACTCCATTTTAGAGGTGCTCGTAAAGCGGCTCCACATAGTCATATTACGTATGTAATAGATGAAAAATTACAACAAGTGATGCAATATAATCCAAATATTGATGAACTTATCGTTGTAGATAAAAAAGGGCGTCATAATAGTATTTCTGGGCTCAATGAGTGCTCGTGAAATTAATGCAAAGGGTAAACCTGATATCGTTATCAATTTGCATCCTAATGAACGTACTTCCTATTTAGCCTGGAAGATTCATGCGCCCATTACGACTGGTATGAGTCATTTTTTATTTAGACCATTTATGACAAAGTATACCCGTTAGACCGTAAAACTCGTCACGCTGCAGATATGTACATCAATGTACTAGAACAATTAGGTGTAACGATACTTCTAACTCTGGTTTACATATTGAAACTTGTGAAGCATGGCGCCGTGAGGCTCAGAGTTTCTATGCTAGTCATGGATTAACGATAGTGATACGCTCATCGGTTTTAATATTGGTAGTGCTGTTCCTGAGAAACGCTGGCCTGCTGAACGATTTGCCCATGTAGCTGATTATTTGGTCGTTTAGGGTATAAGACGGTATTCTTTGGCGGCCCTATGGATCTTGAAATGGTGCAACCTGTAGTAGAACAAATGGAAACGAAACCGATTGTGGCTACTGGAAAATTCCAGTTAGGACCGTTGGCGGCGGCTATGAGCCGCTGTAATCTATTGATTACAAATGACTCTGGTCCTATGCATGTAGGAATCAGCCAAAAGGTGCCAATTGTGGCACTTTATGGTCCATCAAACCCATTCTTTTATGGTCCGTACCAAGCTCATGCTATCGTTCTTGAAACGATGGACTCCTATGAGGTTGGTAAAAGCATGAAGAAGATTATTAAAGAAGGAAATTACAAAGGTTATCTGTAATTTCTGAAGAACAGGTTATTAAAGCAGCGGAAACGTTGCTTTCAGAATCGAAATAAACATATGAACTATATTGTATTTGATTTAGAGTGGAATCAACCCTATAGCAATGACATTAGCTTTATGAAGCGCACAAAAATGCCGTTGACTGGGGAAATCATTCAAATCGGAGCGGTAAAACTGAATGAAAAGATGGACATTGTAGATCATTTTACGATGTTCATCAAACCTCAATACCTGCCACGGATGCATAAACATGTTCGTGAGTTGACAGGGATTAATCAGAGAACTCGATCATGGTGTGCCCTTTAAGACGGCTATGCAGCACTTTCAAAATGGTGTGGTGATGAATATATGTTGTTTCTTGGGGGTCTGATGATATTCTTATTTCGAGAAAATCTTATGCTTCATAAGATGAAAGCTTATCTTATGATCAATGGGTAGATGCACAAATGATTTATGCTTATCAACGATATGGTACAAGTCAACAGTATTCTGTGGCTCATGCTATGGAGGATCTCAATATATCGACGGAGCATTTATCTGCTCATAATGCTTACATGATGCTGTATTTACGGCTCATATATGTCAGAAGCTAGATATTACACAAGGAATTTTACATTATGATCTAATTCGCAAGGAAAGTAGTAATCCTTTCTTATATCCACCAATTTTAACGTTCTTTATGTATGAGAACTTCCCTGAAAAGAAGCGCATTGTTCATGATAGAAGGGTTCGATTATCATTCTGCCCGTATTGTCAGACCCGCTTGGAAATGACGCGGCCAGAACGATTGCAAGGTGATAAGCATCTCGCTATAGGCGTTTGTCCTAAACATGGCGATTTTGCAGTGCAACTTAAAGTTGGAAAATATACGATTAAGTCCGGTAGTACTAAATTCTACGTTACAAAGGTATTAACGCATTGTACGGACGAAATTCGTTCTCTATATACTCAGAAGTCTGAAATTAATCGAGAGAAAGAGCGAAAATATTTGGAATTTTGCCGGGCGGAACTAGAAAAGGACCGCCAAAAATAATTTTATTAATTCCTGTTCACATCTATAGTTTCTTAATTATTAGCTTGTGAGCATTTAGAAAGGATAGATTATGGAACGCAAATATGCATGGCATAATTACGACGATGCCACTATGGAAAAGGTATATGCCTTAAGTGATACATATCGTCAATTTTTAGATAATGGTAAAACAGAACGTGAATGTGTTGTACAGGCCGTTGAATTTGCAGAAGCAAAAGGATATGTAAATTTAAAAGATATTATTAAATCCAATACACCAATCAAAGCTGGGGACAAGCTTTATTACACACATATGGATAAATCCATTGCTTTATTTAATATTGGTACTGATGATATTGAATTGGGTATGAATATCTTAGGTGCTCATATTGACTCTCCACGTATCGATGTAAAACAAAACCCACAATATGAAGATAGCAATCTTGTGTTTTGGGATACTCATTACTATGGAGGCATTAAAAAATACCATTGGGTTGCTATGCCTCTTGCTATTCATGGCGTTGTAGTAAAAACAGATGGTACTCGTATCAACATCAATATTGGGGATAACGAAAATGATCCTGTATTCTGCATTACAGATTTGTTACCGCATTTGGGACAAGAGCAAATGCAAAAGAATGCAGCTAAGGTAATTGAAGGGGAAGCTCTTGATTTACTCATAGGCAGTCGTCCTGTAAAAGATGAAGAAAAAGAAGGGGTAACTAAATTTATTAACAACCTTCTTGAAAAAGAATATGGCTTTGTAGAACGTGATTTATTATCTGCAGAGCTCGAAATTGTACCAGCAGGTAAGGCTCGTGATATGGGCTTTGACCGCTCCATGGTTATGGCCTATGGTCAAGACGATCGCGTATGCGCGTACACATCCTTAGTAGCTATGCTTGAAGTAGACAATGTTAAACGTAGTACTTGTTGCTTGCTTGTAGATAAAGAAGAAATCGGTTCTGTAGGCGCCACTGGTATGCAATCTCGTTTCTTTGAAAATGCAGTAGCTGAAGTTCTCACACTTATGGGTAAACCTAATTCTGTAAGTGTACGACGCACATTGGAAAATTCTCGTATGTTATCTTCCGATGTTAGCGCTGGCTATGATCCTTTATATGCATCTGCATTCGAAAAGAAAAATGCATCTTACTTAGGTATGGGGGTTGTATTTAATAAATTTACAGGATCTCGTGGTAAAGCTGGTTCTAATGATGCCAATGCTGAATATATGGGCTTTATTCGTCGTGTCATGGAATCTAACAATGTAACATATCAAACTGCAGAGCTTGGCAAGGTTGATCTCGGCGGTGGTGGTACCATTGCTTATATCATGGCCTTATACGGTATGAATGTTATCGACTGTGGCGTGGCTGTGCTTAGTATGCATGCTCCATGGGAGGTTACATCTAAGGCGGATATTTACGAAGCAAAACAATGCTATGTGGCATTCTTAAATGCAGCTGATGAATCAATCTAAAATTATGGGGCTTTCACCATTGGTGAAAGTCCATTCTATGTGAGGTATATATGAATCAAACAGATTTAGGCGCAGCCATAGAGGCAGCGAAGGGAGAGGCAACAGAGGTTAAGACTGTAAAAGTCGATATTTTTGATATTCCTGAAACAAAGGCTGAAGAATATATTGCTAATCGTGAAGAGGTAGCAAAAGCTGCAGCACAGGTCATGAAACCATACTGTGTAACGGTAAAGCGTGAAACATTAGATCCTGAAGAAGGGGAGGCTGTAGTTGGTTATTATGTAACGGGTGAAATTTTAATGTGTGTCATCCTCGATCCATTTGAAGTGCCCGTTATGAAGGTAGCTCTTGATAAAGGGACCCTTAAAGACTATATTTTAGCAGCTAATGATTTAACAGAAGACATGTTAGCATCTCTTGAAAAATAAGAGGATTTCACATTTTTATGTGTCCTATAAATGGACAAATGTAAAATACTTTAATCTGCTACATTGATGTAGTAAAGAAATTTGTTTATAATAGATGTATTATAGTCATTGCAGATAGGAAGGAAATCCCCATGAACTTAAAAAAAGGTATTGCCCTAGCGCTCACGGCGGCAGCATTGATGGCATTTACAGGCTGTGGCTCAAATGGAACAACATCCAATGGTGAATACAAGGTTGGTGTAGTACAACTGGTTGAACATCCTGCACTTGATGCTGCAAACAAAGGTTTTGTTGATGCCCTAAAAGAGAAAGGCTTAGCTGATAAAACCGCCTTTGACCAACAAAATGCACAAGCTGATCAATCTAATTTGAATAGCATTGCACAGCGCTTTGTATCTGATCGTAAAAATTTAATTTTAGCCATTGCTACACCGGCAGCTCAATCTATGGCGAATGCAACTCATGATATTCCAATCTTGGGTACTGCTATTACTGATTACGAAGCAGCAAAACTTGTTAAATCTAATGAAAAACCAGGTGGTAATGTATCTGGTACATCTGATATGAACCCAGTAGAACAACAAGTTGATTTAATTTTACAAGTATTGCCGAACGCAAAAACTATCGGTACTATTTATAGTTCTAGTGAAGTAAATTCTCAAATTCAAGTTGAAAAAATGAAAGCTTATGCAGCTACAAAAGGTGTTAAGGTTGAAGAGGTTACCGTTTCTAACGTAAACGATATTCAACAAGCAGCACAAAATCTTGTTTCTCAACATGTAGATGCAATTTATGTGCCAACAGATAATGTAGTAGCTTCTGCGATGAGCAATCTTGTAGCGATTACCGACCCAGCAAAAATTCCTGTATTTGGCGGCGAAGATAACCACGTAAAAGGTGGTGCTGTAATGTCCTTGTCCGTAGATTACTACAAACTTGGATACCAAACAGGTTTAATGGCAGCTAAAATTTTAACTGGTGAAGCTAAAGTTGAAGATATGCCTATTGAAATGCAAAAAGAATTTAAATTAGTTGTAAGTAAAGATAAATTACAAAAATTGGGCATCACATTACCAGA
>PVMM01000600.1_pt1 | contig 21821 bp, 17 predicted proteins | sample 1853381 | NCBI WGS metagenome assembly PVMM01 (sample SAMN08533509, study PRJNA380276) | Human gut metagenome, whole genome shotgun sequencing project. | isolation source: participant 1, synthetic long reads | host: Homo sapiens | collected 2017 | reverse complement strand
ATTGCCGTCTCCTTCTTCTCCTCCTGGGCAGCGGGGGCCTTGGCCTTGGCAGGGACGTCCGCGTGCTTCATAGTGAGGAGCAAAATTCGGCTCCCTTCATCCTGCCCCATGCCGCTCTGTAAGGATTCAAAACTCGCACAATACTTGATTCGTGAAATTTTTTCATTCATCTTGTGTCCTTTTGTGCCGTCCTTTTCTCCTCAAAGGTTGTCGTGCGTCTGTTATGGCATATCGCTGACACAGGAATAGCAGTATTCTGCTGTGTTATCCCAGGATGCTGTATCTACCATGATCTCTACGCAAAGAACGGCGTGTTCGTTGCATCGTAGACGTATACATTATTATATAATAACCTCCAAGTCCGTCCAAGTCAACGATTTTATCGAAACATTTTATTGCTCTACCTCTAATGAATAATAAAGAGGAAGCTGTCATGCCAGAATACGAGCTTCAAATTAAGCAGGTGGTAGATTACCCACGATGCCGAATTTATCGTGAGTTTATCCACAGGCTGATCAACGACCAGAACATCCGCATAAACGGAGGTTCCGGCCTTTTTCATTTTACTGTGCTTTGCAGCTATGTAAACTTCCGCACCTCATACCGCCGTATTGGCGGGATCAGTGATACAGTCTCACCTGGCGAGTGGGTCTGCATCGTCAAGGAAATGTCTTGCTGGTTTCGCACCCGCTTTCATCGTCAGGCACTGTCCATGCTGGATACCTTGCAGAATCAGCACTTGATCTCCTACACGCTGCTGGGCCATGGCCATGGAGTCAAATAAAATTCTCCACTGGGCCCGCCACAATTCCGCACTGGAGCACAATGCCCCATGCCAAAAGGATACCGTTTTTCTTCCTGCCATTCTCAATTGCTCTGGAACTGGTCAGCTCTGCCCGCTGATCTGAAATGGACATCATTTTGAATCTGTGGGTATCCGCTGTCTACAACGACACTCAGGTGCAGGGATCAGAGGTCGGTCCGGCAGCTTACTTTCGTAATGGTACAGGAAACCCTTTGGTCAGTTATACCGAGCTCTCCTGCCGCTGGGGGCCGTCACATGCTACCTGCTGAAAAAACTGGACGTTCTTGGGTATACTCTATCATGTCGTTCTCCGGCCGACATGGAATCGTGATCTCCCCCTCGTTAAGCTGTACAGTCTTTTCGGACATGGTTTACAGGCTCCTTTCAGAATGATGTGTTGCGGCTGTATCCTACCAGAGTTCTGCAAACCATGTCTCTCCTTATCTCCTTTTCAATTTGCGAAACTTATTGGACCTTATCTGTCCGTGAGCATTTACAGAAAAAGTCGGAGCAGAATGCAGAGCATAGGAAGACTTCAAAGAAACATGAACAGGAATGGTGAAATTCCGTTCCTGTTCTCTGGTTCGTGTTTTGAATTATTGCGGGCTCATTCGTTCAATGTTGTCTGTATGCAGCACTCCATCAAGTTTGCGTTGTTTCTTTTCTTCGTACATTTTTTGGTCTGCGATACGCATCAACGCATGGAAATCCATGCTCTCCTGTGGATAGAAGGAAATACCAACGGAAAACTCCACAGTATACGCCATATTCGGGTGATGTACAGAATAAAACGACCTTCCGCGTTGTGCTTTGAGGTTATCGATTCGATGTTCCAGTTCCTCATGCGATGAACTTCCATAAACAAAACAGATAAACTCATCTCCGCCCAACCTGCCGCAGATGGCCTGATGTCCCACGGTGGTATTGAGAGATTCTGCAATTTTGTCCAAATACTCATCTCCAACAACATGACCATAGGTATCATTGATGACCTTTAGGTTATCAGCGTCCAACATAATCATCATGGCATATTCTATTTGGTCGGGTGACTTAAAGAGTTCTGAAATTCTCTCCTGAAACCCCCGACGATTGTAGAGACGGACCAAAGGATCCATTTCGCTTTCGATACGGATCTGCTCGATCTCATCCCACATCCTGGACACATCTGTTACATAGTAGAACCGACTTTGTGCCGTCTCTTCTTTTTCGATCCGAAGATAACGGGAAAGGCCGCAATCTTCATACAGATATATGAGTTCTTCAGGCAGTACCGGTTTTGACACTGCTTGATCCAGTTTTTGCTGCACCAATGTCAGCAGTTCTGTTTCGGAGTATGTATGGTCCACCGGGATATTGAGCATACGGAGCATATAGTCGTTGACAAAGAACTTTTTATAGGTCATATCCTGCTCAAAAATCCCAATCGGAATCTTCCCCTTGCTGATGATATGGGAAATTCGATCCCAGTTGGTACGGATGTTTTCCATCATACAGTTAAGATGGAATTGTAACTCATCAAATTCTGTAATTCCAGTATTCAGGGCGATGTCCTCCAAACGGCCATCCTCATTTTGTTCCAATGCATAGTTGAATCGGCGGAGATTTCTGACAACCTTCCAATCCAGAAACCAGCGCAAGCATTGAATAATACATATAACAGTCACAGTAGCACAAATAAAGAATAACAGAGTCGATTCCAATGTAGCATATAGCGAATATGTGGACAGATAGGAACGGATCAGGAGATAGTCTCCATATTCCTGAGCATAAATGCAATATCGTTGCCCTTGATAAGATAGGTGTGAGTTTTCCTTCATCGTTCTCACCAGATCAAGCCCACCCGCCTCTTCTTCCAGATTGAGCCCAATGACATGATCTTCCGTGGAGGCTATGATTTCCAACGTATTCATATCCAGGATGTGCATTTGTCCGCTGAGTTCAAAGGGCATCATATGCAGAACATTTTCAAGGCTTTGCTCATCCATCAGTTCCAGCAGATGCCACGGTTCCATACCGACCTGTACAATTCCGCTGCCATCATTTAGCCAGACAGCGGCATAGATCATTTCCTTCCCCAGCGCAGTGTTGGGGGTAATCCCCTGAAACAGCTTTAGGGAGCGGTCTGACAGCATGGGAAGGAAAAATTGCATTTGCTCTCCAGAGTGGAAGGTAATTCCATAGTATTCCGGGTGTGTTCCTGCGTATATCTCTCCCTGTGGTGTTAAGAAATGGATCTCGTCCAAATCTAGTTTGTCTGCCAGGTCTCGGGTATGCTGTAAATCTATTATCTCGATTGGGTAGTGTTCCCAAAAATAAGCCACAACATCCGCTGAACGGATGCATTGCTGCGCAAAAAGATCTTTCTCACGTTCCAATGCCGTCTTGTTTGTTTCGATCAACTGAGTAAGTTGTCCAAACATCTGAGTTGCGGCTTTTCTCTGTGCTTGGTGCTGCAAATATAATTGTGCGAATATGTTGATAGGTATCAGTAAAAACATTAGGGCAAATGTGACCAACCATGTCAGGTGCGTCAGGCGTGTCTTAATGTTTCTGCTTTGCATGAGCATCCCTCCATTTTATAAAATCTTCGACGGAAAGCGGAGGGGAGTACACATATCCCTGAATCAGATCGCATCCGATTTGGTACAGAATTTCCGCCTGTCGTTGTTCTTCCACACCTTCTGCCACCACACAGATTTCAAACTGATGAGCAAACTGAATGAGCGCTGCAACAAGGGCTCTGGATTTTTCGTTTTCATCAATAAAGAAACTGCCGCAAATTGCAAGTGCAAGTTGGACACCTGCACGGTAGAACTTAGTGAATCAGAGCGACGGTCAGGATGGAAGCCGCTGGCTTCCGTCCTGGGCGATGCTGCCGCAGCCTTCGGCTGCGTAAACAGAGTCGAGGAACTCGTCAAACAGTTCCTCCGGGGTGCGGTAGCCAAGCTTCTTGCGAGGCCGTCCGTTCAATTCATCAGCTGCAGCCAAGATATACTCAGCAGAGAAAGCCTCAATGGACACGCCCTTCGGAACAAAGGTTCGAAACAGCCCGTTGTGGCGTTCGTTTTGGGGACGTTCCCATGAGGTGTAGGGATGCGCAAAGTAGACTGCACAGCCCCAGTTCTCGACCTGACTGAACGCAGAGAACTCCGAGCCGTTGTCCACGGTAATGGTCTTGAAGACCTGTGAGAACTTGTCTCCGAATTCTCCCCTGAGTGACTGCATGGCGTTCAGAACGGAGTCTGCATCCTTGCCGGGAATCCGGATGGCAATATAGTTCTCCGTTTTCTTCTCCAACAGGGAGAGGACAACAGCCTCTTTACCGCCCCTCTTGCCGACCACGGTGTCACCTTCCCAATGACCTTCCTCGATGCGCAGAGCTGCGATCTCAGGCCTCTGAGAAATGTCTGTGCCGAAGCTCTTCTTGTGTTCACGGGGCTTGGAGTCCTTGTGCTGCTTGCGTTTCATGGCTTCGGGCAGTTCTGTCACAGACAAGTCAAGGCTGCCTGCCCAGACCTCATTGTAAAGCGTGTGGGTGCAGACCATCTCCTCTGCTGAAAACAGCCTGTGCAGACGAGCATAGCCGACGCAGGCATCCAAAGACCACTTGTGTTCTTTGACCTGTTCAATTATCCAGCGAATGAAGCGAGTGCAGTGACAGATTCGGTGTGGTTTCCGAGAACGCTTTCTGTTCGCCTTGTAGACCGCTTCTCCACGCCTTGCCGAGTATCCGGGTTTCCTGCCCTTGCTGCTCTTTCGGGGCGGTGTGCCGCGCTTTAGCTCGTTCCCAACGGTGGTTGGTGAACATCCGATTGCTCTGGCAATGGCTCTGTTCGTGTAGCCGGCGTTCTTGAGATGCTGGATTGCGCCTCGTTCCTCTCGCTGTAAGTGCTGTCCCTTCTTGCGTTCTACCGATTCTGTGATATAATCTTGGCAGTCCATAGTGATTGCCCTCCCTTGGAAGAAGTTGTGTGCAAACTTCATTCTACCATGTGGGGAAAATCACTATGGATTTTTTCTTAGGTGTCCAACTTCATTTTACAATCGACCATAAAGAAACTGCGGTCCAGTTTAATGGTATCAACGTCCAGTACTCTCAGAAGAGAAAGGGACGAGTATCCAAACCCGAAGTCATCCAGCGATACATACAAACCGCAGGAGTGGAGGTTGTTCACGGTCTGAGAAATATATTCTATCTGATTTCCGCTGAACAAGGTGGTTTCTGTCACTTCAATCTCGATAAGATGGTCTGGAATTTGATAGATATCTTTTATTTTCTTATATTCCTTCCAAACTTCTGTTCCAAATTTAAGAAGTGTAAATCTGGACATATTGACAGAAATCTTTGTTGGTGTCTCACCTTGTTGCAGCCAGCTGGAAATCAGACGGCAGGTCTCCTCAAAAATATAAAGATCCAACTGAATGATCTTTCCGCTGCGCTCCAGCATGGGAATAAATTCATAGGGATAAATCATCCCTTTTTCCGGATGAATCCAGCGAGCCAGCGCCTCTGCCTGACAAGAGCCTTCCACCCCCACCTTGGGTTGTAGAAACACCTTAAAGTCGCGATTTATAATGGAATCCCGGAATAAAACTTCCAGCTCTGCCTCATGAGCAAGCTCCTGCTGTAGTGCCTGATCATAAAAGCTGCACAGGTTTTTTTCTTCGCTTCTTTGGTCGCAAGGGAGGCACAGCTAATTGCAGACGGGAAATCGCACTTATCACCAATCTGATAACAACCTATCGTAAAATCTAAACTTTCGTTGTGATACTTTTTGTGGATATCGGAACGTATTTGGGCGATAAGCTGATGAATACGAATTTGGATATCATTTGCAGGATCTTCCTTCAGCAGAAGAATAAAATTGTCAATGGAACTTCGGCACATGACCTCGTCTCTTTGAAGGATCTGTTGGCACATCTGATAAACAAATATCAGGGTGCGGTTCCCCTCTTCTTCGCCCCATACTTTATTGATCTTCCGAAAATTACAGATATTCAGGCATATGACAGCATAGGCCCGTCTCGGATTGGCCTCTAAATAATGAGTGCCCATTTTTAAAAAGCCATCCCGGTTCAACCCACCAGTAAGTGGGTCGGTTAAAAACATTTTCTCCTTCCTATGCATGTTCCGCTTCATCCGCCGAATACTAAAACAGAACAAAAGAAGTGAAGCACCTAGAAGGAGCAGATAGAGACTAATATGCAGCGACATCTGTGAGATATGGTCATCCATGTTTCGGATCATAATCTGGACCCAGCTTGTCCCATTGACCGGAATTGTAGACATCATGAACCGTCCCTGCCGGATGACTGAACTTTCTCCTCTATTTTCTGCAAGATGCAGGAATTCGGACAATCTCTGCTCTTCGATTGAGGCACGATCGTCTTGTTTTAACCGAAGCGTGATGCCCGTTTCGGTATCCTTTAGGATAATTGCTGTTTTTTCTTCACATGGATCCGATTCATTTACCGCAAACAGTACCGACTGGGACTCCGCTCCAGCAACAATCTGCGCCAGTTTTCCATCTTTTATTACAGGAACGGCAAAAACAGCTTGTTCCTCCCCGTAAAGGGTACAGTCACTTTCCAGTATGGTCTGATAGTCTTCACTCAGCATCTGCACCAGTGTTTCTCCGTGTGGACCATACACCGCCATCGTGCCAGATTCGGGAGAGACTACTGCCATACTGTCGAACTGTAGCGCCTCTGATTTTTGCTTTAACAGGTCATCTGTCAGTAAGAATTCCGGCATTCGGCTGAGTGAGTCTGCAAAATCTCCCAACTGCCTGTTGCACCCTGCGATCTCCACTGAAATTCGGGAGACAAGGTATCGGTTGCTGTTCAAGAGAGAATCTTCAGCCGCTGAATTGATCTTTTGCAAAAAAAATACCGAGTTGACAAAAAATCCGAGCAGAATTACCAATACAGATAGGCAAAACATTTTAATATAGTTCTTATCATTCATATGTATATCATCCCCCGCACCTCCAAGTTCCATCTATTGAAAAAGAGCATGGGTTAATTATTCTTTTGCCTCTTGTGGCGATACAGATCTTCATCAGCCCTTTCCAGGGCGTCCTCTAGTGATTCATTCATCAATACCTGTGTCATTCCAACCGAGATCCCAGACCATCCAGGCTGAGCGTCCATGGCTTCTTTCAGGCGTTCTTCCAACCGTTTGACAAAACGGTCAGCATCGTCCTTTGAGTGAAATCCGCTGCATAGTACAACAAACTCATCACCGCCCAATCGGCAGACGAGATCAGAAGATCGCACGGTTTCCTCCAACACACACGCCATAGTTTTCAACACCGTATTTCCAACAAGATGTCCGCAGGTATCATTAATTCTCTTAAATTTGTCAATGTCCATCACAAATAACCATGTGCAACAGATCGTATAGCTGGCAAAATACTTTTGGAATGCACCATAATTCATAAGGTTCGTTAAGCTGTCTCGCTCTGCCATCAAACGAAATTTTTCTACCGTTTCCTGAGATTCTCTAACTTGCTCCGCCAATGACTTCGGATAGTATTCGCCGTCAGCTTGCTCTGAGTTTGGCGTGGATTGGTGAAGGTGTATGATTTTCCAGACTTGCTCCACTTTTTTATAGAGGATAGAAAAGCGACTGGCCATGTTGATGTAAACATGTTGATCTTCGCTTTCCCACCAGATATACAGTCCTCCAAATACCTGAATAACCTCCGGGGTCACATACATTCCTTCACACCAAAAGTCCCGAAATTGAAAGTGAATGTCATCATGTTCTCTAACTTCTCTGACTACAGCATCTACAAACTGATCCCGATTCATGTAAACCTCATGACGTCCGGTACCAATGATTACGCAGTCTGGAGAAAATATTTCTCGGATCCCTTCTACGATCTCGACGTCATTGCCAAGCACATATTGTTTCCATAACTGTTCCGTTTGCTTAAGAAGTTTTTCCAATTCGGTCATTTACGTTTTTACATCCTTTTAGATCTCATTTTTATACATTTTGCAGTTCTCTTTTCTCATTTTGCTCGCTTCGGAGAAATTCTGATATAGCTTCATAAACTTCATCGGAGACCGAAATACTTTTCCAGTTTTCAACCTCAAATAAATTATCCTTACCACCAATGGATCCCTTCGTCTTTTTCAGTTGTAGTGTGGCATTCCCCACTCGCACACAGAATTCCGAAAACGGGACACTACCTGCAATCGACATATACTGATAATTGTAATCTCTGATGTGAACACTCCTTCCGTCCGCTGTTTCCAGGGTGCAATGCAGCGGGATTCTCGGCAATGTTCTTTTTGATAATACAGAAGATGATGTTTTTCTTCTAAAAAATACCAGTAAATCCTTCATTGCACTGGTTTTAATTTCTGTTGCCAAAGTAGGCACACGGTCAAATACAATCTGATCGTAGTTTTGCTTTTCTTCAAATGATAGACCAACTAACTTTACACTGTATCTCCATTTATTTTCTACCTTGCTTACATGAACTATCTCACCAGGTACTTGTGCTCCCCATTTCCCATCCTGCAATTCAAAAGTCACAATACCATAAAGAAATTCCGGAAAATCTGTTATAAACGCCAACCCATTTTCGGAGATATCACAAGTGATGCCCTTTACTTTGCGTGTGCCAACAGAAAAGGTGATCGGGATCTCTGCGCGGAATCGCTCTGAACTTCTGTAATTAATTCTTCCAAGCAGGAAAAAGATCGCCATTGCCAAGAAGTATGTATTCATGCACAGCCAGAACAGTACGACAAGTCCCAGTGTATTTTTGTACAGCAGCATATGTTCTACGCTGAAGTAAATTCCCACCATGGATGCTGCCAGTAAAATCATGTGGGGAATGGCATAGATGATTTTTGCACTTCGGGATACTGTTTTTTCCTTATTCGTGACGGAAAATTTTTTCATGCGAATTCCGAAGGTCTCTGCTAAAATCGGCAATATCATGTACGGACACAATATTGTATCTACTATGTTGCTCCATTTCTGATCTCGTACCTTCCCTGACACCAGACGCAATGAATGGTTATAAATCAAATAAGATGGCAGCCAAATTAGTAAGATTCCCCAAATATCTGTTTTGACTACCAATACCCCAAATACAGTAAAGAGAATAGGGGAGAGGATATAGACGATTCTGCGCAAAAATGTCCACCAATAAAGCAAACAGGAAAGATAACTTAATTTCGATGCAAATGGCAATTTTCCAAATAAAAACTTAAAACTTCGAATGGTCTGTACACAGCCACGTCCCCACCGCTGTCGTTGTTTCAGCAAATTGGGGAAATCATCCGGTGCAAGACCGGAAGCTAAAACTTGATCAACGGCAAAACATGTATACCCTTTTGACTGAATATCAATTCCTGTAGCAAAGTCTTCTGTAATCGTCTTCGTGCGGATGCCGCCAACTTCTTCCAGTGCCTGTCTGGATATCACTGTATTGGAACCAGCATAAATTGCAGAATTGCTGCTGTTTCTGCCTACATTTACTTCTTTAAAGAAGTAATCCTGTTCATTCGGGATACTATTCTCTGCAAAAAAATTAAACTGGAACAAATCAGGATTATAAAAGCTCTGGGGCGTCTGAACAAAACCAATTTTATAATCGGGATTGATTTCTTCTTCTGTCCGCTTTCTCCATTCCCCATGATCAAAAATCATTTTCGGCAAAGAGAAGTAAGGAACCGTTTCCATTAAAAAATTGCTTCTCGGAATCATATCCGCGTCAAAGGTCACGATCAACGGAGAATCTGTCTTGGAAAGCGCATGATTGAGATTTCCCGCCTTGGCCAATTTATTATCCGATAGTCCGAAATATCCAACTCCCATATCACGGGCCAGCTTTGCAATTTCCGGTCGATTATTATCATCACACAGGTAAATGTGCACTTTAGATTTGTCTGGATAATCCATATGCTTACAGCCATTTATCGTTTTAAACAACAAATCAGCTTCTTCACTGTGTGTTGCAATCAATACATCCACATGTGGATAATCTGCTTCAGCTATAACCGGAAATTCTGGAGTTTTGTCTTTGCTCATGCAGATATAATGAATAACTGCTTCCAACATACTGATAAACTCTGATAAAAATAACGCAATTCCGGCAATCAGTGCTACAATACCGGCATTAATTGGCAGAGTAAAGAACAGTCTCCATAGAATATATATCACAGATGTAACTGTCATAAGCCAGAACCATATTTTTTTTCGGTTCATCATAAGTCCCCCTTTGCAGTTTACTCGCTTTCATACTTCAGTACCAACTTGACAGAGATAAGAAAAACGGCAATAAAAACAACGGCAAGTGCGGAACGATAATCTTTTTTATTAGTTTGCGAATATGCTGTTGCATCGTCCAAAGAAAGCATTTTGAATTGATATAAGCTATCCAGATGCTCGTCCAGCCATACCCCGTGTTCAGAAAGAACATTTAAAATTTTATCTACTTCTTCCTGATGGGTATCTGTATTTCTGTCTTTCCCATCATAAGAATCAGACTTCAGATAGTTTCCCTCTGTATAGTAATATCCCCATCTTGCCCAGTCTCTTTCAACCGCATCGCCCAGATATTCAATAGTCTCATAAACAAAAGTTTCTATTGATTCATCCGATAAAATGGATTTTCTCAGCTCCGCATATCGTTCCATAATAGCGGTTGTAAAAATGGGATCTTGAAGCATGCGATCAAACCACGGAGCGGAGTGAAATGCTGTTGTTTGCAGATCAGCTGAAATGGTTGCGTTATTGTCTATAGCCTGATCGAAGTCCCATACCGGTCCCATCGTCAGTTTACCGCTATAATCCATATACATATATGTAGAGTTATACCCTGCATCATAATTCAAAAAGAATTCATTCAAGATGAAATAATCTACAAAAGACTGCATATCGATATAGTCTCTATACTTTACAAATTCTTCCCAGACATCCGCATACAGGGCCAGTTCAAAGCAATCGATTTGTCTGGTAATATTTTGGATTCCCTTTTCGGTGATGACCTCTTTGTCCGGATATTCAACATCCAAAAAGCCCGATGTAAGCCCTTTTTTTGTGGCATGATTCTCCAGCATCAGTCCATTCACATTATAACGATCTCTGCGCAGCAACGCCGGTGTCATGGGGCTGTTTTCCGAGTACTGCGGAAGGTCTACCCGATGCTTTCCCACCCTCACACTTTCCATCATCAGATACACGCCCTCATACCGATATCCATTTTCATCCTTCCAGAGAACCTCACAAAAGCGCACATCCGGTGTGTATGACATGACCGCACCCGCCGCCGCATATGCCAGATAATTGCGAAGCAGCGATTTGTCGATGAAAGAGATATTCAAAATCCATTCGCTGTCGCTGCCCATCCCTAGAATGCTCTGTTCTTCTGATTTCCCAGCCTCATCTATCAGTTTTACAAGATACTGCTTTTTGTCATAGTTGCCCGAGGAATTTCCGCGCAGCTTCACTTTACATTGTGAATGCACTTCTGCATCGTCATCAACTCGATTCTGACCATCAGAATGGTCAATCACAAAAATTTCGCCGTAAGCATAGGGATCTTCTCCAGTTGGCACATAGTATTTTTTCTCGCTATCCCATACCACGCCCCGTTTCGGCTCCTGATTTCCTGTATCAATGACAACCAATGGCAAGTTGCTTGTAAATGTGTGATCAACCCGCAGCTCTTTTTCACGATAGCTGGTTCTGCCTGTAACCCCAAGTTGTTCCTCCGGATTAAAATCAGAGTCTGCCAGAATGCGTTTGTCTGATAAGTCTGTTGTTTGATTGGAAACCGCTGCGGGAACCTCCGGAAACTGATAGCCGATCGTCTGAAAACCAGACATAGCCCAACCGCCTATCAAAAGCAGAACAATCAGCAGAAGAGAAATCTGTCGTTCATTTCCCCTCATTTATCTACTCAGCTCCTCATTTTGACACACCAGATTGACACGATATACGCCGTCAATACTACTCAAAAGTTCGATCGTATTCTTGCCATTTTTTCGATTTTTATCGAGAGTTTTTGTTGTCAGCTCATAAATGTACTCAAGTTGCCCCTTGGAGCGGTTTGCAACGCGCAGCATCGCCTGGCCGTTATATTCCAAGAGGATTGTTTCTTCGATTAGTTTTGCAGCTTCTTCGCAGTCCGCATGAATAATCAATAAATATCTGTTATTGGTTTTTACACTGCCCATGATAAGCATGACCAGAAAAATCATTCCTGTACCAATTGCCGCCAGCGCATAATAGGAAACGCCACAGCAGATACCAACCGCAATGCCCCAGAAAATATATGCTGTATCTCGTGCATCTTTGATGGCAGTACGAAACCGCACAATCGAAAGCGCACCCACCATGCCAAGAGATAAGGCAATATTGTTGCCAATGACATTCATGATCATAGTTGTAACAAGCGTCATCATGAGCAGGGAAACATTAAACCTTGCACTATACACAGCTCCTGAATGAGAAAACCGATAGGACAAATAGATAACCAGTCCCAAAGCCAGTGCAATGACCATATTCAAAACAATTTGCTGTACAGTAAGTTCCTGAATCACTTCCTGCGAATACTGCATAATAAACTCTTTCAAAATTAGTACCTCCGTCAATCTATCGATATTGTTTTACATTCCCAAAAGCTGTCTGGACATAGCGTATTTGCTGATTGCAAGTTCAGGTGCATCTGCAAAGTCTAACACCTGTTTAATATTGCTTAATAGAAAGCCATTGTATTTTATCTCTAATACCGGCTCCTTTCTTACTGGCAACAAGTTTAAGTTTTTATCAAAAAAGAGGTCACAGAAAAGGCTTGTTCCGATTTCTGAATCTATTGTAATTCGGGTATCATTACTGCCTTCTGCAAACGCAATTCTGTGATACTCAATGATACATTTGGGACGATACAAACCGGTTTCCAGTATCTGATAAAAGTTTAGAGCCAAACCGGAATTGAGTTCTGCCAGACCTGTATAATTTCCGCATATCATTTCATCTGCCAGCTTTTTTGTAATAGAAAGGCTGGTTTTCTTTTGGGCACTTCCTTGTTTTTGCTTTAGCTCCAGTCTTATGACTGTCGCAGACGGCCTGTTCTGTCGTGAAATAGACGGGCTGTTTTGTCGGTCATCGCCGGACATCATTGTCCGGCGCCGGTGCGTTTTGTCGCATAAGAGAAGGGGATGGCTCCAGCCATCCCCTTCTTTCCGGTATTCAAGAAACCTCGCCCTCCAGGACGAGTTGTACCATCCGGTCATCAATAATGGCCCGGCGGTTTTGGTATGCGTAGACAAGAGACTGGGTACAGGCCCGGTTAATCAGTCTCGGGATGCCGGATGAGAAAGAGTGGACTGCTTTCATGGCGTCCTCAGAGAAGATTGCGTTGGGGTGTCCAGCATAGGTCAGTTGCTTCTCAATATAGGCTTTCGTCTGAGCGTATTCGTAAGGCATCAGAAAGCACTGAATATCAACCCTGTGGAGGATCGCTCTGTACGCTTGCAGCCGTAGTTTCTCCCATAGCTCCGTCTGGCCAGCCAAAATGAGTGCGAGGGGATTTTCAGAATCCATTTTGTAGTTGAGTAAGAAGCGGATTTCCTCCAGCATTTCCTTAGAGAGTAGATGCCCTTCATCCACAATCACAACCAGTTTTCGGTGTCCAACTCCACGCATAATTTCAATTTCGTGGTGCAGTAGATTCCTTGCGTCACCTCGGTAGAACCGTGTTTCACACCCCAGCTGCTCCAGAAGACCGTTGTAGAAGTGTCTCGGGGTAAGTTTAGATTCAGAAAGGTAGAGTACGGTGTAATCTTGCCCATCTAAGACGCTTTTCAGGCGGCGCAGAGCCGTTGTCTTCCCCGTGCCCGCATCCCCAACCACAAGAGCAAAAAGCTGGCGGCTGGCAGCATAGAGCAGACGGTTATAGACTTCTTCGGTATCCTGGTCTTCATAGAGATTGTCAACAGGAATGCCCCGTACAAAAGGGGTATGTGTCATTTCAAAAAATTCCTCGTACATGCTTGTCACCCCTTTTCAATTTCTGTGGTGTAGGAAATCGCCCTCCTGCGCTGCTTGTCTTGGTATGGTTCCGTTATGGCATCCAATAGACGGGAATGGTCAACGGGAATACGCTCAATCTCTTTTCGTTTTGGCTTCGGTGCAACTTTTTCGCCAACTACAATCTGCCGCACTTGAAACGGCTCATGGTCTGGTGTCTCAATCGTAAGGATCTCTGTACAGATTGGGTCATAGACTACATCAACCTGCTTGCCGGCAAAAGCAATGCCAAGGTCATATCGTTTTCCGCCAAAACTAATTACACCACTCTTGTCGGCCTTACGGGATTCACAATGCAAAAATGCTCGTGCCATCAGAGCCTTGTCCACAAATCGTGGAGGCATGGAATCGGACTTAAATGCAATTTCTGGCGTTGTGCCAAGAGCACTATGCGGTTTGGAGTGGTAACATTCATGTAGCCATGCTTGGAATTTTGTGTTCAATTCTTGCAGGCTCTCTGGTGGATGTAGACTTACCTCTGCTAAAAAAGCATCCATCGTTTGGTTAAATCGCTCCTGTTTGCCTTTGCCCTGTGGATTTCTGGGCTTTGCATAGATCAGCCGGATACCAAGCAAATCGCAGGCGCGCTTCATCCAGCGTGTTCGGTACTGCGTCCCATTGTCAAAATAGAGTCTCCGTGGAAGCCCAAATTTCAGCATGGCTTTTTGCAGGGTGTCTTCTACAATACCTTGCTCCATCGTCCCGTAAAACTCACCGTGGAGAATGTATCTGGTAGCATCGTCAATCAGGCAGGAGAAGTAGGTCTGTGTCTGTACACCGCCAAGATTGAGCACAAGTCCATATTTAATATCTCCTTGCCACAGGTCATGCCGGTGCAGCCGTTGAAATCGTTGGGAAGCGTACCCTTTGTCATTGTAAAGCTTCATCATTGCGGTGGAATACCCTGCACGGCTCAAAGCATCCTGCAATGTGGTTCGCTTCAGAAATCCGGGAGGAGCCTTCTTCTCCAACTCCAGGATTTTAATAATTGTAGGGATGCTCCTGCTGGGAAGTTCCCTGCGTAGCTGGATTGCCTCATCCAGTAGCTCTTGTGGAATTTTGTAGTTACTTTGGCTGCTCCTGCTCTGCGGTTTCAGTGCTTCAAAACCTCCATTCAAATATGCGCAGAGATACCGTTCCAGAGTTCGTTGGGAAATCTGGTTTCGTTCGCATATCTCCTGTCGTAGCTGTTCCACCCGTCTGCTATCCATGTTTTGGGACAGCAGCGGTGCAATCATAGACATTCGCTCCTCTGCAATCTCTGCGGCGAGCTTCCTGTTTTTCATTTCCATGCTGGAATCGCCTCCTGTTTTATTGGCATGACACCAGTATAGCCGGAGGAAAATCCATTGTCATGGCGGAACGGTGCTGTATCCAATTTCCGCTGTTTGCTACCAGCCGGACAAAATGCACCGTCTGCTGGCGCAGAGTGTAGCCGGGGTGAAATGTCATCGGAAGGAGGTTGGCTGCAATCAATCCGGTTGCAATATTTTGGGCATAACAGATGAACCACGCAAGCCAGGATCGGATGCGCAGCCAGGTAGATGTTTCACAGGTATGTCGGGCTTCTGTAGATTCGGCAATCTCACAGAATGCTTCCACTCCATATCGCTTATATGGAATGAGGCTATCCGGTAACTCTCTGTGTGTTTTTCCACAGCACTGGCACTTTAATACTCTGAGATGGTATTTGTGTATGCAGTCTCCATATCGGACTTTCCGCGTACAGGTTCCATGAACTTTAAGTGCTCCTCCACAGATTGGACATAGGCTGCTCTCTTTGCTTAAAATTTTGGTAGTGTCCCCGTTGCAGGACAATTCATACTGTGCTATACTAATCATGGTTTGTGAGAGGGAGCATTGAGTCGTTGTAATTATTGGAAATGTGCTTGTTTCCAGTGATTGGACTCATTGCTTCCTCTTGCCTCATTTTTTGAGCTGTCATAATAATAGCATATCCAACTAAAAACAAGAAGCAAAACCGAAAAAATATATGCAAAACACAAAATTTAGGTTGCCATATACGAAATTATTCAGTATAATGAAGATGGTAGCTACCTAACAAGTATCAACGGTTCCAAGAAAAGGAGGAAAGTACCATGAAGAAAGTCCTGTCGGCTGTGTTAGCTCTCGCAATGGTGTTCTCTTTGTCCTGCACGGCTTTTGCTGTTGAAGAAGTCCCGTATGAACCGGTAGCCACGGAGGAAACCAATATCGTGCCGAAGTCGAGCCTGTCTCTTTCGTTCACCTCTTTGGGTTCCGGTTCCAGAAAGACTTCCAGCGAAACATACTACATTTCTGGTGAAGATGCTGTACTTACTATCAACTCCTGCACATGGAGTCCCTCTTCTCAGGATGTAAAAATCGGCTGGTATAATGTGGACACCCGGGTAACATACACTGTTACCTATGAAGGTGGAGATATTAACAGCAAGAGAGTCAACTCCAGTGGTGTTCCAGATGGAGATTATAAGGTTTGCATTGTGAATGGCGGAAGTAAGAGCATCACCGGAGCTATGCAGTACGAGGTAAAATAACCATGAAAAAGGGAATTCATCGAGGATTAGGGCTATTGTTAGCAATCGTGGTGGTTGCCATGTTAGCTGCTTGTTCTACTAAGGATTCTGTATCGGAGGTTCCAGACAAGGATGACAGCGATGCCATCGTTCCTCCGGCTTCTGTTCTTCCATTTGCTGATGTGGTGGATTTAAGTGAATACTTTGTAGATGAGCCTGTGGAATTCTCTGAGAGTACGCCAAAAGGAGAACTTGTGTGCGTCAATATTGATGAATCTCAATATTCAAAAGCAGACGATACCATTCTGTTGCCCAATGAAAAAACAAAGGCAATGGCCGTTCATTGCACTTGGGCCTCTGCTTCCAGAACAATCTATATTGGATTTATCGATGAGGTGTCTGAAGAGGTGTATACCCTATCTGCCGTTGGTGGTGCTCTTACAGGAACGCTCGATCTGAGTTCCCTTCCAGAAGGTGAATATCGTCCCATCATGTACAGCAGCGACAACCAAAATATCAATGCTGTTATGCTGTATCAATTCCAATAGTCTCAAGTTGAAGAGAGGTGCCGTTCTACCAAGAACGGCACCTCTCTTTTCCCTTTTATGATATAGCGATGCCAAAACAGACCGGCTTCAACGACAGATTAGCTCGGCTGTCGTGACAAAACAATCCGGCTATGCGACAAAACAGACCGGCTATTTCTGGACAAAACAGCTTGGCCTTAACATATGACCGTCTGCTCCGGTGAGTATATACGCAGCCGTATTTTCTTTCGCAACTCTAATCCACTGATTTTGTCAAAATAATCATTGTCATAAATACTGTCAAAATATAACGAACGCACCATATAACCTTTCATTCCACTATATTGATCAACATGGATCACGGGTTCCAAACGATGCAGTAAAGCATTTTTCTGTCTCCATGTGATACCATACTTTTTCTCTGTTCGTACTATAGAAATATCCATCAGTTTTCTCACCTATTTTTCACTTTAATGTTTTAAATACAAAAAAGGAAGCGGTCATCCATCCGGCAGGAATGGACAACTGCTTCCTTTGTTATGGCGATAAATGAACAGCAAAAAAACAGGCAGATTTACCTCTGTCTGTCTGTCTGTCTGTCTGTCTGTCTGTCTGTCTGTCTGTCTGTCTGTCTGTCTGTCTTAAGTATATTGTCTGACATTGTTACTGTCAAGCCTTTCTTGGAAATTTTTGTTTATTATTTTAATAAAATCTCCAGAAAAAATCAATACAAGTTGCACGAATAATATGTTTATTGATATGAATAACTCATTTTCTCTTGTTATTCACTGTATGTTCTGATAAAATAAAAAATAGGAGGTTTTTTCCATGGAAAACAAAAAGATTCGTCTGGACAAAATAGTGGCACTTACAAAAGAATTATTTCATGCGCATTATGCCGGAAAATCGGAAGCATGGTTTTCCTATCTCACCTCAGACAGCATATTTCTTGGTACAGGAAGCCCAATACTGATTGGTAAAAATTCTATAGAAAATCATTTTAAGGTCTTTCTTGAAAAATATGCGAATATCATACAGGAAAATTATTTTTCCACATCTTTGGGTGAACAAACTGTTCAAGTATGCGGCCAGATTATTCTACATGGTTCTAAAGGAGTAAGTAAAATAATCAATCATTTTACTGTAAACTATCGCTTAATTGGCAATGAGATAAAAATTCTCCATATACACAATTCTTATGAATATATGCTGCCTAACGAAGAGAAATTATTAACGATGGATGGCAGCACGATGCAATCGATTCGCAGTCTACTTTTGGAGCATCCGCCTGGACAGCGTATAGCTATCCGCAGTGGTACACAAACAGCTTTTGTTGATCTCCATACGGTTTTATACGTGCAAAGCTTGGGAAGAAAAACAGAGTTTGTTTGTATTGACAAAATCATATCCTGCAATAGCTCTATCAGTGAAATTGCAAAGGAATTACCAGAAATCTTCTACCCCCTGCACAGAGGATATCTGGTAAATACATTATATATTACAGCAATCCGGCGTTTTGAAGCTGTGCTGATTTCAGGAATCACACTTCCTATTCCCGCGTTGACATATCAGCAAGCCAAAAAGGATTTGCACGAGATTATACAAGGAAGAATGAGACTCAACAATCCAAAATAGAAGTCTATTTATAAAAGAAAATTTATCAAGAAAGCAGACTGTACAGATTTTATTCTGTATGCCTGCTTGTACCAGCGTGATATTCCGTAGTCGTATCTTCCACACTGACCCATCTGGTTTTAGCATACCAGTACAGCCGTTTCAAGTCGAGTCTGTCCAATTTTGACTCGCACCACTTCTGTGTCAAGCTGTTAGGGGCATGGAGATTGCCCCCGCTCTTTTGTACGATTGCATCTACCCGTCGAAATCCAAAGCCGGAGATTTAGCAAAGCTCAATAATCGTCCTTTTTCCACCTCACTAAGCGGCCCATAATCGAGGTTCTAACACTATCTGTGGAACTTCTATGTAAAAATATGTGAAAGCAGAGCCTTTCTGTCACAAATCCACAGAAGTGATATTCTCGCCTTTTACACCAAACTGCTGAAACATGGCTTTGCTATCAACTCGCTGGAGAGCATCAACACCATTGTTCACCCTACGCTTGAAATGGCCGTGGATGATGATTACATCCGCAAAAATCCCAGCAAAGGCATTTACCGCAAGCTCAAGACGGATGGCAGCGCTCCAAAGCCCAAACGGCGGATCGCACTCACTAAAACGCAACAGCAGAATTTCCTGCGTTTTATTGCCAAGTCCCCTACATACAGCCATTGGCTCCCCATCATGACTGTGCTCCTTGGAACAGGAATGCGTGTAGCAGAATGTACCGGCATTACCAAAAGCGATATTAACTTGAGCGAAAACACGATCTCGGTCAACCACAACTTAATCTACCGGGTCATTGACGGGAAAGCCGGATTTCATATTACCACTCCAAAACTGAGAGCGGTACACGAATTATCCCTATCCTCTATCCAGAGGTGGCCGAGCAGCTTCGCCTCCAGATTGAAACCATTGACGCATTGTATCCAGACGATCAACTGGTGTTAGGGGGAGTTCACGGTTTTGTTTTCCGCAACCGAACCGGATCATTCATGAGCGCCCACAACATCAACCGGGCGATTGAGAGAATCAGCGTAACTTACAACATGGAGGAAATGGATCAGGCTGAACTGGAAGACCGTGAGCCGGATCTGCTCCCTCATTTTAGTATTCACAACTTGCGGCACACCTTCTGCACACGACTCTGTAAAAGCACCAACGATGTTAAATTCATTCAGCAAGTCATGGGGCACACCGATTTCTCTACTGCAATGGACATCTATACCCATATCACACAAGAGAATATGCAGGAGAAGGCAAAAAGCATTAGTGCGAACATGAAGCTGATGTAAAAAGAAAGGCGAATCTGCATTTTATGAGCAGATCCGCCTTTCATATTACTTCATCCAGTTTCGTAGGGCCTCGCGTAAAGGTTGTAGTAACGCGAATTTTGTAGTAAATGACCTCTTTAGTACAGCTTGGCGCCGGCAGGGATCCGGTCATCCACCATCAGCAGGTTCAGGCCCTCATGGCCGTCCTCCTCATGTACGGCGGAGATCAGCATTCCCTCCGAGGCGATGCCCATCATCTTGCGGGGCGGCAGGTTGACAATGGCGATGGCCGTCTTGCCCACCAGCTCCTCGGGCTCATAATACTCATGGATCCCGCTGAGGATCACGCGGTCCTTTCCGGAACCGTCGTCCAGCACGAACTTCAAAAGCTTCTTGCTCTTGGGCACGGCGGAACACTCCTTGATCTTCACCGCCCGGAAATCGGACTTGGAGAAGGTCTCAAAATCCACCTCTTCCTCAAACAGAGGCTCGATCTTCACCTTGGAGAAATCGATGGCCGCCTCCTTCTTCTCCTCCTGGGCGGCGGAGGCCTTGGCCTTGGCGGGGACGTCCGTGGGCTTCATGGTGGGGAAGAGGATGACCTCCCGGATGCTGTCCGAGTTGGTCAGCATCATCACGCACCGGTCGATACCGATACCCAGGCCGCCCGTGGGGGGCAGGCCGTACTCCAGGGCTGTGATGAAGTCATCGTCCATCATGCCGGCCTCGTCATCGCCCTTGTCCCGCAGCTCCACCTGCTTCTGGAAGCGCTCTCTCTGGTCGATGGGGTCGTTGAGCTCAGAGAAGGCGTTGCCCATCTCACTGTGGCAGATGAACAGCTCGAACCGCTCGGTGAGGCGGGGATCCTTGGGGGAGCGCTTGGCCAGGGGGGACACATCCACCGGGTGCATGGTGATAAAGGTGGGCTGGATCAGCTTCTCCTCCACCTTCTGGTCGAAGCACTCGTACAGGGCGTTGCCCCAGGTCTTTTCCGCCGTCTCGGGCAGCTCCACGCCAATGGACTTGGCGGCCGCCACGGCCTCCTCGTCGGAGGTGATGGCCATAAAGTCGATGCCGCAGTACTGCTTCACCGCCTCGTGCATGGGCAGGCGGGGCCAGCCGGGGGTCAGATCCAGCTTCTCACCCTGCCACTCCAGCTGATAGGTGCCCAGCAGCTTCTGGGCGGCGGAGGTGAGCAGATCCTCAAACAGGTCCATCATATCGTTGAAATCGGCATAGGCCTGATACAGCTCGATGGTGGTGAACTCCGGGTTGTGCTTGGGGTCCATGCCCTCATTGCGGAAGATGCGGCCGATCTCATACACCCGGTCCATGCCGCCCACGATGAGCCGCTTCAGGGGCAGCTCGGTGGCGATGCGCATGTACATATCGATGTCCAGGGTGTTGTGGTGGGTGATAAAGGGGCGGGCGGTGGCGCCGCCGGAGATGGTGTTGAGAACAGGGGTCTCCACCTCCATAAAGCCCCGGTTGTCCATGAACTCCCGGACGTGCTTGATAAACTGGGAGCGGATGACAAAGTTCCGCTTCACCTCGGGATTGACGATCAGATCCACATACCGCTGGCGGTAGCGCAGCTCCGTGTTGGTCAGGCCGTGGAACTTCTCCGGCAGGGGCAGCAGGGACTTGCTCAGCAGGGTCACCCGCTCCACCCGGACAGACATCTCGCCCCGCTGGGTGCGAAACACCACGCCCTTGACGCCCACGATGTCGCCAATGTCAAACCTTTTGAAGCGGGCGTACTCCGCCTCATCCATCTCGTCTCGGCGGGCATACAGCTGGATGCGCCCGGACTTGTCCTGCAGATCACAGAAGGACACCTTGCCCATGCCCCGCTTGGACATGAGCCGCCCGGCCACAGACACAGCCTGCCCCTCCAGGGCGTCAAAATTCGCCTTGATGTTGGCGCTGTCGTTGTCCACCTCATACCGGGTGATCTGGAAGGGGTCGTTCCCGCTCTCCTGAAGCTCCTTCAGCTTATCCCGTCGGATCTGGAGCAGCTGAGA
>PVMM01000617.1_pt1 | contig 22624 bp, 22 predicted proteins | sample 1853381 | NCBI WGS metagenome assembly PVMM01 (sample SAMN08533509, study PRJNA380276) | Human gut metagenome, whole genome shotgun sequencing project. | isolation source: participant 1, synthetic long reads | host: Homo sapiens | collected 2017 | reverse complement strand
CAATCTCAGTGCTTATAGCAATCCTACACCGATTAAGGTGAAGGCAGAGATCATCGAGGTTAAACAAGGTGACCATATCACATGTGGGGATATCGATTTGGAAGTACTTGAGACACCAGGTCATACGCCCGGTGGGGTGTGTTACTACATGGAAGGTCTTGTATTCGTAGGGGATACTCTCTTTAGAGATTCCGTAGGACGTACAGATTTTCCAAACGGCTCTTATGAGACCTTGATGGAATCCATCAAAACTCAACTTTATAAATTGCCTGATAATACTATGGTGTATCCTGGTCATGGGCCGGAAACAAATATAGGTTATGAAAAACAATACAATCCATTCGTTGGAGTGTAGGTTTTATAAAATTTTGTAAGAAATAAAGGGGATAGTTATCATGAATACAACATTAGAAAAATTAAAAGAACGCATTAAAGACAAAAAATACAAATTGACTACACAACGTCAAACAATTTTGCAAGCCTTCATCGATGCTGATGAAAATCATTTAAGTGCAGAAGACGTATATGTACTTGTAAAAGAAGTGGCTCCTGATATTGATCATCAATTGAAAGTATATGGTTACTGTAGTGATTGCCAAAATCATATGACTGAAGCAGAATTAGAAAAGCTTGAGCGTATGTCCCATCATGGTTAATGGATATCTATATACGGGTCCATTACCACTTGGCTCCGTAGTAGCTCATAACTGTGGCGCGGCGGGACTTTTTTCTGATAAGGTACATCCAGAGGTTATACTTGAAGCGCATGAAGTGGAAGGGCTGTACACATTAACTGTTACCATTGGTGATACAGTTCAGATTTTTGAAGGCCCTGTTTCCTCTATGGGGCGTCGCCAAATTGGACAAGCCTTGTTGCGCTATTTGCGTGAATATCAAGGCTTACCTGCTGAGGCTCCGTGGGGAACCATGGTAGGTGTGCGCCCTACAAAACTACTACATAAATATATAGATACATATGGCTCTGTCCACGCAGCAACTCGTCACATTCGGGACGAGTTTTCTGTGTCTATGGAAAAGCTTGCTACTTTGGGGGCCATTGGCGAGTATCAACGTCCATTTCTATCTGATACAGATGATAAAAAGGTAAGCCTCTATTGTGGTATTCCTTTCTGTGACACGCGTTGCGTATATTGCTCGTTTCCATATGGTCTCTATCAGGATTATGCTGGTAAAAGTCAATTTCTAAGGGCTTTAACCCGTGATATAGAAGATATGAAAGCCATTATAGAATCTTATAATCTAACCGTAGATACCCTCTACATGGGCGGTGGTACTCCGACAGTGCTAGCGGATGAAGACTTTTACCAGGTTCTAAAACAGTTGTCTCTACTCGTACCAGAAGGTCATGAATTTACTGTAGAGGCAGGGCGACCTGATTCTGTTAATCCTACAAAGCTACGTTCCATGCTTGAGCTAGGTGTGAATCGTATTAGCATTAACCCGCAAACGATGCAAGATGATATTTTGCGTCGTATTGGGCGTGGTCATAGCGTACGGGATGTTGATGAACTTTTACAATATGTAAAAAACAATACATCACTATCTGTAAATATGGATTTTATTGCAGGCTTGCCTAACCAAACGATGCCAAACATGATAGAGAATATGGATTATGTATGTCAAAATCTGCCGGAAAATGTTACAATTCATACGTTAGCATTAAAACGTGGTAGCCCGTTGTACGATTTACATATGGAAGATGATATTCCTGAAGAACATCTTGTGGCGGGAATGGTACAATATGGTAAAGAGCGTCTTGAAGCGGCTGGTTATGTGCCATATTATTTATATCGCCAACAATATATGAGAGGGCAGTTAGAGAATATTGGCTATACCTTGCCTGGCAAAGCGTGTGAATATAATATTCAGATTATGGAAGAACGGCAGAGTATTCTATCTATGGGGCCTGGCAGTTCATCTAAGTGGATGCGGCCCCTGAATATCGTCAACTTAAACAGCATATGCCAAAAGACGTAGATGTTTATCACGAAACGATAGATGCACTTTTAGAGAAACGACATAGAATTTGTGAAAGATTTTGGGAGGTTGTGTAATGGCTATAAGAAAACCAAGAGGTACACAAGACTTTTTGCCAGAACAGATGATACATTGGCATTATATTGAACAACGTATGCGCGAAATTTGTAAAGTATATGGGTTCAATGAAATTCGCACACCTGCCTTTGAAGAAACTAAATTATTCTTACGCGGTATCGGTGAGACTACAGATGTAGTACAAAAAGAGATGTACACCTTTACCACTGGTGATGACGGTGGTTCTAGCTTTACCTTACGCCCTGAAAATACGGCGTCTGCTGTGCGCGCATACTTAGAAAATAAAGTATATGGTAAAGAAGGTCTCACAAAATGGTATTACATGGGCCCTATGTTCCGTCATGATAAACCGCAAGCGGGTCGTTATCGTCAATTCCACCAATTTGGTGCAGAGGTACTAGGTTCGCAATCTCCAGTGGTAGATAGTGAAGTTATCTGCATGGTTGTACAATTGTTAAAAGACTTTGGTCTTAAAGATCTCAATGTAGAGGTGAACTCCGTAGGTTGTCCAACATGTCGCCCTGTATACCGTGAAAAATTAATTGAGTTCTTTGAACCTAAAAAAGAACAATTATGTAGCGATTGCCAAGAACGGTTGTACAAAAATCCTTTGCGTATACTGGATTGTAAAAATGAAACATGTAAATCCTTGTCCGTAGGTGCTCCTGAAATTCACGAACATTTATGTGAAGAGTGTCATGATCATTTTGAAGAATTGAAAACCTATTTAACTGCAGCTAATGTGCAATATACTTTAAATCCTCGTCTCGTACGTGGCCTTGATTACTATACAAAGACAGCCTTTGAGGTACAATATACTCCTTTAGGTGCTCAAAGTGCTGTAGCCGGTGGTGGCCGTTACGATGGTCTCGTAGAAGAGCTCGATGGACCTCATACTCCAGCTATCGGTTTTGCTATGGGCATGGAGCGTTTACTATTAGCTCTTGAAAAACAAAACTTATTGCCTGAGCCAACTGTAGAACCATCTGTATTCGTAGTCGCTCTTGGTGATGCGGCTAAGGTAGAGGCTTTCAAAATTTGCCAAGAACTTACATGATGAATATATTACCGTTGAAATGGACGGGCAGGGCAAGAGTATGAAGGCACAATTAAAATACGCTAACAAAATTAATGCGAAATATGTTATTATATTGGGTGATGATGAATTGGCTCGTAAAGAAGCCATAATTCGATTCATGGAACTAGTGAACTTGTGATAACTTTAAAGGACGATCTAAAAAAATCTCTAAGATATTATAAAGTGGTCTGTTGCCCTTAAGGATATATTAAATTAATACTCAGTGAATAAGTATTATAAAGATACAATTGGAAAGGATGACAATTAGAATGGAAACAATGCAAGGCTTACACCGTACGCACGGTTGTGGCACCATCTCTGAACAAGAGGTAGGTAAAGAGGTCGTATTATGTGGTTGGGTTGAACGCCGTCGTGACCATGGTGGTTTGATTTTCTTGGATTTACGCGATCGTTCTGGTGTAGTACAAGTAGTGGCATCCCCAGATCATAACGTAGAATCGTTCCACAAAGCAGAGGATGTTCGTAATGAATATGTGCTTTGTGTACGTGGTAAGATTACAAAACGTGATGAGGCTGCTATTAATCCAAACCTTCCTACAGGTGCATACGAAATGTTCTGTGAAGAGTTGCGCGTATTGAATTCCGCTAAAACTCCTCCTTTCTATATCCAAGATGATATCGATGTAGATGAAAATATTCGCTTGAAATATCGTTACCTTGACTTACGTCGTCCAGAAATGCAACGCAACTTGATTTTGCGTCACAAAGTAACTAAAGCAATGCGCGACTTCTTCGATAGCCGCGATTTCTTGGAAATTGAAACGCCAATGCTTACTAAATCTACACCAGAAGGCGCTCGTGACTATCTAGTGCCTTCCCGTGTAAATGCTGGTACATTCTATGCGTTGCCACAATCTCCACAAATTTTCAAACAAATCTTGATGGTTGCTGGTTATGAAAAATATTTCCAAATCGTTCGTTGCTTCCGCGATGAAGATTTGCGCGCAGACCGTCAACCTGAGTTCACTCAGCTTGACTTAGAAATGTCCTTCGTTGATGAAGAAGATATTTATGCATTGCTTGAAGAGATGATTGCTCATGTATTTAAAACTGCATTAGGTAAAGAAATTTCTTTGCCTATGCCTCGTATTACATGGGACGAAGCAATGGATAAATACGGCTCTGATAAGCCTGACCTTCGTTTTGATATGGCCTTTACTGATGTAACTGATCTTGTAAAAGATACAGAATTCAAAGTATTCCGTTCTGTTATCGACAATGGTGGCGTAGTTAAAGGTATCGTTGTACCTGGTGATGCTGGCATTCCTCGCCGTGAACTTGATGACCTTGTTGAATATGTAAATCGTTACGGCGCTAAAGGCCTTGCATGGGCTTGCTTCAACGAAGATGGTTCTATCAAGTCTCAAATCATGAAGTTCTTAGGTGAAGATACAATTCGCAATATCGGTGAAAAAATGGGCGCTAAAGGTGGCGACCTCGTATTGATGATTGCTGATAAACCTGCAACTGTGGCACGTGCATTAGGTGAACTACGCCTTGAAATGGCACGTCGTATGAACATGATTGACCAAGATAAATTGGCATTCACATGGGTAACTGATTTCCCTATGTTCGAATATAACGAAGATGAAAAACGTTATGTTGCAATGCACCATCCGTTCACAATGCCACGCCATGCGGATCTTGATAAATTAGAATCCGATCCTGGCAGCGTAAAAGCGATTGCTTACGATATGGTATTGAACGGTGTAGAAATCGGTGGCGGTTCCTTGCGTATCTACCAAGCTGACGTACAAGAAAAAGTATTCAAAGCAATTGGCTTGTCCATTGAAGAAGCAAGATCTAAATTCGGCTTCATGCTTGATGCATTCCAATATGGTGCACCTCCTCATGCAGGTTGTGCATTTGGTCTTGATCGTCTTGTTATGTTGATGGCAAAACGTCAATCTATCCGCGACGTAATCGCATTCCCTAAAACTCAATCTGCTTCTGATATCATGAGCCAAGCTCCATCTGAAGTAGAACCAAAGCAATTAAAAGAGTTGCATATTAAACCAGATATAGAAGAAGAACAAGAGCAATCTTTAGTGTAAAAACATAGGCAAGAATTGATTAAAATCGAAATGTCAAGACTTGTTAATTGCTAATCTTTCTGATACTATTTAAGTATAAGATATCCCTGCCATGTGCGTGTGATATCGCAGTTTTGAGCCAACACATTTACTTTGGGAGTCTGAACTCTCGTCTGAACGTTACGCCCTTACGGGACAACTGCAGGATGAGGAGGACACCCACCTGCCCTTGCAGGATCAAAACGCGGTACATTACGGCATGGTGGGGCTTTTTTGCGTGTAAAAATAGACTGAAATATCATATACTATAAATATATCTTTGGTAAGAATTTAAATTTTTTAAAATCTTAAGAGTCCTAAATGTCATAAATGTTATAAATGTCTTGCCAATATTATCAGTGTTACCGAGTTACTGATGTTATTAGGCTTTTATGACGGGGAAGTAATTGTTTTTTGATTGAATAGTTATAGATATGAAAATACGACAGTTAAACTGAGTGAGAATTGAGGTGATAGAATGGATAGTTTGTTTGATATGACACCTACAAATACATATGAGCCGCTTCCTGTGCGAATGCGTCCTACTAAACTAGATCATTTATATGGTCAAGAGAAGGCCGTAGGTAAGGGGACTTTCTTGAGTGCTATGGTAGAGAAGGATACCATACCATCTATGCTTTTTTATGGGCCTTGTGGAACGGGTAAAACTACATTAGCGGCATCATTGCTAAGGTGAGTAATAGTCATTTTGTAAATTTAAATGCTACTAATGCTGGTATTGGTGAGTTGCGTACCATCATTGAAGATGCGCGTAAGCGGTTCGTTCTTTACAACAACGAACAATTCTATTCCTTGATGAAATTCATCGTTTTAATAAAAGCCAACAAGATGTGTTGTTACCTTGTGTAGAGGATGGCACTATTATCCTTATTGGTGCCACTACAGAAAATCCGTTTTTTGAGGTTAATAGACCGCTATTATCTCGTTTGCGACTTATACATTAGAGGCACTTACACCAAAGGCTATCGGTCAAATTTTGCGTCGTGCTATTACCGATGAAGAGGTAGGCCTTGGTAAACGCCGTTTACAAGTAACCGATGAAGTCTAGAGGATGTAGGGATTTTCGTCAATGGCGATGGTCGTATGGCTCTCAATATTTTAGAACAAGCTGCAGCTATGGTTCCTGATGAGGGGACTATACTATTGAGGTTCTTGAAAAGGTTGTAGGTCGTCGTATTTATACATATGATAAAAAAGGTGATAGCCACTACGATACAATTTCTGCTTTTATTAAAAGTATGCGTGGCTCTGATGTACAAGCGACAGTACATTATTTAGCACGTATGATTGAAGCTGGGGAGGATCCTAATTTATTGCTCGTCGTATCGTTATTTGTGCAGCTGAGGATGTAGGACTTGCGGATCCACAAGCTTATACTTGCCAATGCAGCGGCTCAAGCGGCTCATATGGTAGGTTTTCCTGAGGCGCGCATTATATTGTCTGAGGCTGCGTGTTATGTGCTTAGCACCTAAAAGTAATTCTGCTTATGTGGCTATCGATGCAGCGATTGCCGATGTGCGCCATAAGGATTGTGGACAGGTACCAGATCATTTGAAAGATAGTCATTATAGTGGGGCTAGCAAATTAGGTCATGGGAAAGCCTATAAGTATGCTCATAACTATCCTAATGGCTATGTAAAACAGCAATATTTACCAACACCTCTAGTTGATGCAACCTACTACAATGGCATAAAAAGAGGACTGAAGAACAGTTACTTCACGACTGGGAGAAACGTTGTAAAATTAACTAAATACTTCGATATATGCTATAATATAATGATAAGTTAATTTACTGTAATGTTATATAAGTAAGGGGTTTGTATAGATTTATGGCAGAAGAAAATACTTCCACCAAAAAACGCAACACACGCCGTAAGCGAACAAGTACAAAACAGCAATCAAAGTCTCAAGCTTTTCTTTGCGCAGCGAAGTTAAAGGCCTTATTGTCATTGCCTTTGCAGTGATTTCCTTTGCTCGGCTTTCTTTGGCTTTGAACTCGGTCTTGTAGGACAGATTTTAACAGGTATATTCCGTTATGGCTTTGGCCTAGGTGGTATTATTCCTTGTTTATGCGTTTTCTGGTTAGGTTGGCGATTATTATATAAGGATACATTTATTTCCATTACAAAACGAGGCGTTGTAATGACCTTGTTTTTCCTATTCTTGTTAGCTCTTGTTCCATTGTGGCGCGTTCCTGAGGGGCAGGAACTCATTACTACACAATTGGCTAATCAAGGTGGTGTAGTAGGTGGTGCAATTGCTACATTCCTTCGCACACTATTAGGTAATCTAGGGGCTATTATTCTTGATGTGTTCTTACTTATTAGCCTTTGGATTCTGGTGACACGTTTATCTTTGCGCAGTGGCTTACAAAAGGCTGCGGATAAAACACAAGTGGCCTTAGATGTGCAAAAGAAGTAGCTGCTGAGAAGGTAGCTGTTGCAAAAGAGGTCTTTGAAGATTGGAATGAACAACGTAAAGAAGCGGCAGAACAACGTAAAGCTTATAACAGGGAAAAAGATACACGCTTTGCTGATGCTGCAGATCAAGCATTAGATGCACTTAGAAAAACAAGGTATTGCTACCGCAGAGACCTCTTTGAAACTCTACAGCTGTAGATGTTGAACCTATGAAGATACAGTTACTACTGTAGAGTCACCAAAACTCCTACATCTTGGAAGGAATTAGCTGAATAGAAGCGCGTAATCGTGCAGCTGAGCAATTGGCTAATATTTCTGAAGCATCTGGTGATGCGAAGTCTTATGATGCTGATGATTTTGATCAATTCTCTGATACGCATAGATCTACGAGTGATGATTATGTATATGTTCCAGATGACTATTCATATGATGAAGAGTATTCAGATGAGGTTGGAACTGTAGAAAACTCTGATGATGAAGAACCAAAATTCTCTTATCAAAATACAACAATAGGCCCATTGGAAACGAATCACGGTGCTATTGCCTCCGCTGTGCCAGGAACGGGTGCAGCGGCAAGTTCTGTAAGTGCTGGAGCGGTATGGCAGGTATGGGGTTACAAGTACCGTCCATTATTAGTACTACAGAAGATACGGCGCAAGTAGCTGTATCTAAAGATGGACAGATTCATCGGTCCTATGATAGACCTTACCATTTCCCAAGCCTAGATATTTTGGCGAAAGGGAAGGGGAGTCAAAACAATGGTGAAGAAGTAGCACAAAATGCGATGATGCTTGAACATGTATTGAGTGACTTTGGTATTACTGCAAAGGTTGTTAATGCTACACAAGGCCCAACTGTTACACGTTATGAAATTGAACCTGCACCAGGCGTGAAAGTGAGTCGTATCGTTAATTTAACAGATGATATTGCCCTCAATTTGGCAGCACAACATATTCGTATGGAGGCTCCGATTCCAGGGAAATCTGCCATCGGTATTGAGGTCCCTAATAAAACGACAGAAGCCGTTCATTTACGCGATGTACTTGATTGTAGTGACTTTAAAGATGCTCGTGGAGGTATTCCTGTCGGTCTTGGTAAGGATATTGCAGGAAAGCCTGTTATTACAGACCTTGCGAAGATGCCTCACTTGCTCGTAGCTGGTACAACTGGCTCTGGTAAATCCGTATGTGTAAATACATTAATTTCTAGTATTCTCTTTAGCCGCAAACCGGAAGAGGTTAAGTTATTATTAATCGACCCTAAGATGGTTGAATTGTCTATTTACAATGGGATTCCGCACTTGATGGCTCCAGTTGTAACGGATATGAAAAAAGCAGCAGCTGTATTGCGTTGGGCCGTTCGTGAAATGGAGGCTCGTTATAAGGCGTTTGCTGCATCTGGTAAACGTGATATTAAGAGCTATAATGAGGCTCATCCTAAGGCTGCAATGCCGCTAATCGTGTTGATTATCGACGAGTTAGCTGATCTTATGATGACAGCTCCTGATGATATTGAAGAATCTATTAGTCGTTTAGCACAAATGGCTCGTGCCGCAGGTATTCACATGGTTCTTGCGACACAGCGGCCATCTGTTAACGTTATTACCGGTTCTATCAAGGCCAATGTGCCAAGTCGTATTTCCTTTGCTGTAGGCTCTCAAATTGACTCCCGTACCATTCTTGATATGGCAGGAGCAGAGAAACTATTGGGTAAAGGGGATATGTTATTTGCTCCGATTGGTGCAAATAAACCTATTCGTGTACAAGGGGCCTTCATTTCTGATGATGAGGTAGAAAAACTTGTAGAGTTTGTGAAAGCTCAACGAGAACCAGAATATGATAATACGGTAACTCAAGAAGTGGAAAAGGAAGCTGAAAAAGAATCTTCTGATGCTAATGATGTTTACCGCGATGAATTATTAGAGCGAGCTGTCAATCTCGTTATGGAATCTGGTCAAGCTTCTGTATCGATGTTGCAACGTCGTTTCCGTATAGGTTACACCCGTGCGGCACGTCTTGTAGATACAATGGAAGACCTTAAAATCGTTGGCCCTAGCATGGGCAGTAAGGCTCGAGAAATTTTAATGAGCCCTGAACAAGCTAAGGCTAGATATTTCTCCGATTCCAATGATGAGCAATAATTAGCTAATTACTATATGAATATTACGTAGATTTAGAAAGGAACGAAAATGGCTGAATTAGGCGAAGAATTACGACGTGAACGGGTAAGACGTAATCTAACCTTTAAAGATGTGGAGCAAGTGCTGCACATTAAAACAACCTATTTAGAGGCTATCGAAGATGGCAACTATGATATCATTCCTGGTCAAGTCTACGTAAAAGGTTTTATTCGAAACTATGGTAACTACTTAGATCTTGATGGGGATCGCTTGGTGAAAGTATATCAGGGCCAAGTAGGAGACATAGATACCTTTTCTTTACGTTCTGTTACAAGACGGAAGGCTCAAGCAACTCCTAATTTGGTACAAAGTGAGTTTGTTGAATATCAAACATCTAAAAAGCGTATGTCCTTAGAAACGCGTCAACGAAAACGTCAACGCTCTATTGTACAAGAACGCATTATTTTAGGGATTATTTTAGTTTGTATGGCATTATTTTTACTATGGTTATTCCTGTTCTAGTATCTGATTAGGCATGATAGAAAGGCATTTACACAATCAATGGATAGATTTTTAGTAACAGAACCTTCGGATATGAAGGAACGTGGTTGGGCTGAATTAGATTTCGTTCTCATCAGTGGGGATGCTTATGTGGACCATCCATCCTTTGCGCCTGCGGTTATCGGTAGATACTTGGAATCCAAAGGTTATCGTGTAGGCATTATAGATCAACCAGATTGGAATGATGTCGAGGCTTTCAAAAAACTAGGTAAACCACGTCTAGCATCCCTTGTTACGGCAGGAAATTTAGATTCAATGCTTAATAAATTTACGGCAGCAAAGAAAGTTCGCCGTCAAGATGATTATTCTCCAGGTGGTGAGTCAGGTCATCGTCCAGATCGTGCTACCTTGGTATATGCTAACCGTATGAAGGAGGCTTACAGTGATGTACCTCTTATCATTGGTGGTATAGAAGCGTCTTTGCGTCGCTTTGGTCATTATGACTATTGGTCAGATACGGTGCGTCGATCCATCTTAGTAGATTCTAAGGCCGATGTACTCGTCTATGGCATGGGAGAACTTCAAATCGTTGAACTAGCTGATGCCTTAGATCAGGGTCGATTTAAAGAGTCTTTGCCATCTATACGTGGCATTTGCTACATGGCAAAGGAAATTCCAACTATTGACTATGTAGAGTGCCCATCGTATGAAGCTATTAAGGCGGATAAGATGGATTTTGCCGATGCATTCCGCATCAATATGATGAACAAGATCCGTTCTATGGTCGTATAGTAGTACAAAAGCATGGTGATAGATATCTTGTTCAGAACACGCCTGCATTGCCATTGACACAGGAGGAAATGGATGGCGTATATAACTTGCCGTATACTCGCAAGTGGCATCCTAAATATGATGATAAGGGTGGCGTACCAGCATTAAGCGAAGTACAGTTTAGCCTTGTAAGTCAACGGGGATGCTTTGGTAGCTGTTCATTCTGTGCAATAACAAATCATCAAGGTCGTATCATCCAAAATCGTAGTCATGAGTCTTTACTTGATGAAGCTCAAACTATGATTAATATGGATAACTTTAAAGGATATATTCATGATGTGGGGGCCCTACGGCGAACTTCCGTCATTTAGCTTGTGACAAACAAGCTGTATATGGTGCTTGTAAAGGTCGTACTTGTGCGGCTCCAGAGCCTTGTGAAAATCTAAATACAAACCATGATGACTATATTGCTTTACTCCGTAAATTACGTAAGCTAAAAGGCGTAAAAAAGGTATTTGTTCGTTCTGGCTTGCGTTATGACTATGTTCTAGCGGATAACAATAAAGATTTTGTCCGCGAGCTTTGTGAATTTCATGTAAGTGGACAATTAAAAGTAGCGCCAGAACATGTTTCTAAACGCGTTACTAATATGATGGGCAAAGCTGGTAAGGAAGAGTTCCTCACCTTCAAATCTTGGTTTGAGGAGGCCAATAAAAAGCTTGGTAAGAAGCAATATTTAGTACCATATTTTATGAGCTCTCATCCAGGTTGTGCCTTGGAAGATGCTATTGAATTAGCCGAGTTCTTACGTGATCAACATATGTATCCAGAACAAGTGCAAGACTTTATTCCTACGCCGGGAAGCTTATCGACATGTATGTACTATACGGGCATTAACCCACTGGATGGAAAACCTGTATATGTTGCAAAAAAAGGTAGAGATAAAGCTAAGCAGCGGGCTTTAATGCAATATAAAAATATTGAAAATTATGACCTTGTAAAAGAGGCACTCATTGAAGCTAATCGACGTGACTTGATAGGTTTTGGACCTGAATGTTTGATTCCACCACGCCCAATTGGTCGGACTAATCGTACTAGTCAATCTAGTGGTTCTCGTAATAGTGGGAAGAATAATGATCGTCGCAACGGACGTCAGTCTAGTGAGAAAAGTAGTAAGGGTAGACCTTCTCGTAATGGCATGACCAAAAGTCGTCCATCTAATAGTAATCGAGGACGTGGTAGTCGTTAATAATGGAGAATAGCTTTGTCTATTCTGGTTTGGGAATACTTTATGTCTTATAGGAGGCATATATGAAACGGTGGATTGCTCCGGGCGTTTTAGCCCTATTTGTTATAGGAATGTTAACCTATGGCGTAAACTTTTACCATCAAGAACAGTTAGAACATGCAAAAGAACCTGTTCGTGGTGAGATTACTGTTTATACAGACTTGCCGAACAATATAACTACATTGCTTGCCGATCGTTATGAAGAGGAGAAAAATGTAAAAGTTACAGTTATGCCTCTTACAGAAGAGCAAATGGCCCAACGGTCGGCTTCAAATGTAGCTGATACATCTGGTGATCTGGTACTTACCTCTGAAGATAATCTCGTTGTAGGGGCAAATGCAGGGAAATATGCACCTATCGTTAATGAAAGAATTGACGAAGTACGTGATAATCTAAAAGATATAAATGGGTATTGGGTAGGTCTTTGGTATGATCCTATTGTATTTGTTCAAAATGACACCTTCTACAATGGGATAGGTAAATATATTACTACCTGGGATACATTGGGCAAACAAGGTGATTGGTCTATTGTGATGACCGATTTTGTAGCATCCCAAAATGCAGCTAATTTGTTATATAACATGGTGGAATATAGAGGCGAGCCTGAGGCACTGAACTATTTATATAGCTTAAAGCCACATATAATACAACATGCCAAGTTCTTGTCTACTCCAGTTCGCTTAACTGCGTTAGGAGAGTCTAATATCGGCATTGGTAATTTGTCTGATGCGGCCCAATATACTCGTCATGGATATCCGATTAAGGTTATATACCCAACAGATGGAACATCTTATTATGTAACTGGCGCTGCTGTATTAAAAAATTCAAAACATAAAGCAGATAGCGTTGAATTTATTAATTGGTTGTTATCTATAAAGACTGCAAAATATATGGTTGAAAATAATTTCACCTATATGTTTACGAATCCAGAAATGGATGAGCCAAAAGACTCATTGGGGCACGAGTTAATTTTATGGCCTGTTAATGGTGGTTACACTATAGATGGCAAAAAATTATTGTTAAATCACTGGGTTAGCCAAGTGCGTTTCCGCAAGGAGTAACTCAGTTATATAAATCCTATTACAGGAAGTAAATTGAGAAATAAACTAGTTATGAAAGGATATAGAATGGGTAAGAAATTAGGGTATGTTAGCCTAGGTTGTGCTAAAAACTTAGTAGATACAGAGGTAATGTTAGGCTTATTGAAAGATAATGGCTATACGATTACAGAGGACCTAAGCGAAGCAGATCTTATCGTTGTAAATACCTGTACCTTTATTGAGAAAGCAAAAGCCGAGTCTATTAATACTATTCTTGAGGTGGCTCAATATAAAGAGGATGGTAAATGTAAAGGCCTTATTGTAGCAGGTTGCTTAAGCCAACAATATCAAGATGAATTATTCCAAGAAATTCCTGAAATTGATGCTTTAATCGGTACAGGTGCATGGGACCAGATTATGGTAGCCGTTGATGCTATTGAACATGGCAATCGCAGTTGTATCATGGAAAATATTACAAATATTTATGATGAGCGTATGCCGCGTATTCAAACAACGCCTCGGTACAGTGCATATGTAAAAATTGCTGAGGGCTGTAACAATGGTTGTACCTTCTGTATTATTCCAAAGGTGCGTGGTGCATTCCGCAGTCGTACTATCGAGTCTATTAAGGCCGAAGTAGAACGATTGGCTGCATCCGGTGTTAAAGAGGTCGTTCTTATCGCTCAAGATACGACTAGTTACGGTATTGATCTAAATGATGGTAAACCATTGTTGACTACATTGCTTAAGGAATTAACTGCCGTAGAAGGTATCGAATGGATTCGTATGTTATACTTGTATCCAACTTTCTTCTCCGATGAATTGTTAGATATTATCGTTAATGAGCCAAAACTTTGTAAATATGTAGATATTCCATTGCAACATGTGAATAACGATATTTTAAAACAAATGAATCGTCGTGATGATCGCAATGATATTGAACGTTTACTTAAGAAGATTAGAAATGCACCGACCCATATTACATTGCGTACATCTATCATCGTTGGTTTTCCTGGTGAAACAGATGAACAATTTGAAGAACTTTGCGACTTTGTAAAAGAAATCAAATTCGATAATATGGGCGTGTTTACCTACTCTCAAGAGGAAGGTACTCCTGCAGGTGCTCGTGAAGACCAAGTGCCAGAAGAGGTTAAAGACGAACGTTATCATATTCTCATGTCCATTCAAGCAGCTATCTCTGAAGAAAATAATCGCGACTTAGAAGGTACCATTGATTATGCGATGGTCGAAGAAATTGAAGAAGGCGATAATAATACATTGCTTGCAAAAGGTCGTTTAAAATCTCAAGCTCCTGATGTAGACGGCAATATGTACATCGAAGACTGCGGCGAAGATATTAAACCTGGTGACATCCTCAAAGTACAAGTAGAACAAGGTTTTGCGTACGACGTTGTAGCTACGGTTGTAGAATAAAACACAGCTCGATTCTTTCGATTGTGGAGGTGATCTGATGATTGTAGAACTTATTTCTACAGGTTCAGAATTATTGCTAGGCGATACAGTGAATACAAATGTATCTTGGCTAGCACAAGAATTAAATAAATTAGGCTATACTATTGCTCATCAATCTGTAGTGGGGGATAATCCTAAGCGCATGGCAGAGGTCTTTCAATTAGCTAGCACTAGAGCGGACATCGTTATTAGTACTGGCGGATTAGGACCAACGCAAGGAGATATTACACGAAATGTATTAGCCGATTCTATTGGACGACCTATTGTATTTAATCAAGAGGCTATGGATGAGGTTAAAAAATTCTTTGACCGTGTAAAACGTACCGTACCGGATGCAAGTCGTCGAGAAGCTGAGTTGCCTGAAGGCGCAAATGTATTACATAATCCGGTAGGCGTGGCGCCTGGTGTTGTAGTGGAAGATGGCGATACTACATACATACTTTTGCCAGGACCTCCTGGTGAGATGAAGGGGATGTTCCACGATAGTGTGGTGCCTTATTTAATGAATCGATTTGGTTCACAAGGTGTTGTTACCTCCTATCGCTATGGCGTATACGATATTCGTGAAATTGATTTAGAAAATACCTTGATGGATCTCATTAAGAACCAATCGAATCCAACCATTGCCTTGCTCATTAAAAAGGGGTACATAGAGGTTCGTATTACTGCTAAGGCTGACACCTTAGAGGCTGCCCATGAGGTTCTCAATCCTTGGGATGCTATCATTCGAGAACGATTAGGAGCTCGTGTAGGACGTGACTTGACTGTTTCTATGGAGGAAACACTAGGTCATGTATTACTTGAAGAGCAGAGTACGATTAGTACTGCTGAATCTTGTACTTCTGGATTAGTTGGTAAGTTATTGACTAATGTCAGCGGTAGTAGTGAATACTACATGGGTGGCGTTATTTCGTATAGCAACGACATAAAACATCGTGTGCTAGGGGTACCACAAGACATGCTCGATACGTATGGTGCCGTAAGTGAGCAAGTCGCTAAGGCTATGGCAGAGGGAGCACGAACTATTGGTCAAACAACATATGCCGTTTCTACGACTGGCATAGCTGGTCCTGGCGGCGGTAGTCCTGAGAAGCCAGTTGGTCTTGTGTGGTTCGGTGTAACTGGACCTCATGGGACAGTAGCTCACAAGGCTAATTTAATTGGTAATCGCGAAGATATTCGACAAAGTGCAGCAGAGCTAGCACTATATTATGTGTATACTTATATAACAGAAAAGGGGAAATAAAATAATGGCTGTAGATGGCAGACAAGCAGCGTTGGATAACGCGTTAAAACAAATTGAAAAAGACTTTGGTAAAGGCGCTATTATGCGCCTTGGTGAAGCAGCAGATCGCATGAACGTAGAGGTTATCTCCTCTGGGTCCCTTGCTATCGATATCGCTGTTGGTGTAGGTGGTTTCCCTCGTGGTCGTGTTATTGAAATCTATGGCCCAGAATCCTCTGGTAAAACAACAGTAGCACTTCATGCTGTAGCAGAAGCGCAAAAACAAGGTGGCATTGCGGCATTTATTGATGCGGAGCATGCGATGGATCCAGTATATGCTCGTAACTTGGGAGTAGATATCAATAATTTATTGATTTCTCAACCAGACAATGGTGAGCAAGCTCTTGAAATTACAGAGGCTTTAGTTCGCAGTGGCGCTGTAGATATCGTAGTAGTTGACTCCGTTGCCGCTTTAGTGCCTAAAGCTGAAATCGAAGGCGAAATGGGCGATGCTCACGTAGGTTTACAAGCTCGTTTGATGAGTAAAGCATTGCGTAAACTGACTGGTATCATCAGCAAATCTAAAACGGTTGTTATCTTTATCAACCAATTGCGTGAAAAAGTAGGCGTAATGTTTGGTAACCCTGAAACTACAACAGGTGGTCGTGCATTGAAATTCTATTCTTCTGTACGCCTTGATGTTCGTAAGGGTGAACTTATTAAAGCTAATAACGAAAACGTTGGTGCTCGCACTAAAGTTAAAGTAGTTAAAAACAAAGTAGCACCTCCATTCAAAACAGCAGAATTTGACTTGATGTATGGTGAAGGTATTTCTAAAGCAGGTACTCTTATCGATATCGGTACAAATATGGAAATCATCAATAAATCTGGTGCATGGTATTCCTACAATGGGGAACGTATGGGTCAAGGTAAAGAGGCGGCTAAACAATACTTGCTCGACAATCCACAAATCGCTGATGAGATTGATCGTATTATTCGCGATACATTAGCGGTTGGCACTGAAGAAATCGATGTAATCGGCGAAGAAGTAACTGAAGAAGTATAATCATGAGTGAAGAAACGATGCAAGCTGCTATGGATCAAGCGTATCGCTTCCTAGCTCAACGATTTCTAAGTTCCTATGAACTGACACAAAAAATGAGACGTAAACAAATCGAGGACCCCATCATTGAGCGGGTCCTCGAACGCCTTAGAGACTATGATTATATCAATGATGAGCGCCTGTCTGAACAAGTATTAAACTATTTGATGAAAGAACAAAAATACGGCGCCTACATGATTAAGCAAAAGATGAAACTTAGAGGTCTTACTGTGCCTCCGGAAATCTCTGATTATGATGAAGTGAAAGCCGCTTATCGTGTGGTGGAGAAAAAATTTGGTTCCATTCTCAATGAGGATTGCACTCCTCGTGTAAAAGTCTTTAATTTTCTCAAATATAGAGGGTTTTCAACGAGTACTATCCAAGTTGTGTGCAATGATTTTTATGAATAGATAGTACTTTTTCTGAGGCCTTACCAGGCTTGTAAAATCTTGACAGAAAGGGCTTTCAAGTCTAAAATTAATAATAGCCTTATTTATTTATATGATGATATGGCTAAATGATAATTTAATGCATAAAGGGCATAAAAAGGAGCATGAAAGCTCGATTTTGAGAATTTAAGAGGAGGTGAGACTGATTTTAGAGTATAGTCTAATTGCAGTGGTAATGGTACTGATTGGACTAGGGGTAGGCTATTTTTTACGAAAAAATATTGCTGAAGGAAAACTGAATCAAGCTGAACAAGAGGCTGCACGCATCATCGCAAATGGTGAGCGCACAGCTGAGTCTAAAAAGAAAGAAGCTTTATTAGAAGCGAAAGAAGAAATTCATAAGCTCCGTTCTGATGTAGAACGAGAAAATAAAGATCGCCGTTCTGAACTTCAACGTATGGAACGTCGTATTCTTCAAAAAGAAGAATCTTTGGATAAAAAATTAGACAATATTGAACACAAAGAGGAAGCTTTACATCGCAAAGAAGCTGACTTAGCCCAAAGCCGTGAAAAAATTGAAGCTTTGTATGAAAAACAAATGGCAGAGTTAGAACGTATTTCTGGCATGACATTTGAAGAAGCTAAGAATATCTTGTTAACAAATGTAGAACAAGAAATTCGTCATGAAACGGCAATTATGGTTAAGGAAATGGAGCAGCAAGCTAAGGATGATGCGGAGAAAAAAGCAAAAGAAATTATCTCCTCTGCAATCCAACGTTGCGCAGCTGACCATGTGGCGGAGACTACCGTATCCGTAGTGGCATTGCCTAATGATGAAATGAAAGGCCGCATTATTGGTCGTGAGGGCCGTAATATTCGCGCACTCGAAACATTAACAGGTATTGACTTGATTATCGATGACACACCAGAAGCAGTTATTCTTTCTGGCTTCGACCCAATTCGTCGTGAAGTGGCTCGTATTGCTTTAGAAAAATTGATTGTAGATGGTCGTATCCATCCAGCTCGTATTGAAGAAATGGTTGGTAAAGCTCGTAAAGAGGTTGACCAAACTATTAAAGAAGCTGGTGAACAAGCAACATTTGAAGCTGATGTTCATGGCTTACATCCTGAAATTGTTAAGATTTTAGGTCGTTTGAAATATCGTACTAGTTACGGTCAAAACGTTTTGAAACATTCTATTGAAGTATCTCATTTAGCAGGTTTGATGGCGGCTGAACTAGGCTGTGATGTAACATTGGCTAAACGAGGTGGTTTGATCCATGATATTGGTAAAGCATTAGACCGTGAACTTGAAGGTTCTCATGTTCAAATCGGTGTTGATGTGGCTCGTAAATATCGTGAAAGCGCAGCAGTAATTAACTGCATTGGCGCTCATCATGGTGATGAAGAGTTCCAATCTGTAGAAGCTGTATTAGTAGCAGCTGCTGATGCTATCTCTGCGGCTCGTCCAGGAGCACGTCGAGAAACATTAGAAAACTACTTAAAACGTTTATCTAAATTGGAAGAAATCGCTGAATCCTTCGAAGGCGTTGAAAAATGCTTTGCTATTCAAGCAGGTCGTGAGATTCGCGTTGTAGTAAAACCGGATAAGATTGATGAAGCTGAGTCTACATTACTTGTTCGGAATATCGTAAAACGCATCGAGTCTGAACTCGAATATCCAGGCCAAATTAAGGTCGTAATTATTCGTGAAACTCGCGTTGTGGATTACGCAAAATAATATGCTATAAGCGATAAGTATAGGCTGCAATGATTTCATTGCAGCCTATTATTATCAAATTTCATTTGCATATAATCTAAAGATACGGAGTATAGGAATCCTTATGTATTTAGTTTCATAGATAAGGATTCCTATGATTCGTATTTGATTTTTGTATTAATTTAATAATTTAACTAATTAAAATCTTTTACAAATAGAGGATTTTTTATTTGTATATCGAATTAATATATATATATGGGGAAGGAGGCGTTGGCTATGAGCAGATATTTTGAAAATGAATTGATTGAACAAATCAAAGATGCTAATGATATCGTATCAGTTATATCCGAGCATGTAGCCTTAAAGAAACGGGGCAAGAACTATTGGGGTTGTTGTCCATTTCATAATGAAAAGACGCCGTCCTTTAGTGTTGCCCCTGAAAAGGGCTTTTATTATTGTTTTGGCTGTCATGCATCGGGGAATGTCATTAAATTCCTCATGGAACTAGAGCATTTAAGCTTTGTAGAGGTTCTAGAGCGGCTTGCTAATCGTGCTAATATTCCCTTGCCGGAGGCAAAACTTTCACCAGAACAACGAGCTCGAGATGAACGACGAAAAAAACTATATGAAGCTTCTGAATTAGCAGCCACATTTTTCCATAACTGTCTCACACAAACCTCTATGGGAAAGGTGGGCCTTGATTACTTAAAAAAACGGGGCCTTACAAAAGATACGATTGAAAAATTCAAATTAGGCTTTGCTCCAGATGGTTGGGATAAGTTGTATCGAGCCTTTCACGAACGTGGTATCGATGATTCTATTCTTTTGGAGTTGAATTTGGTCCGTAAAAACCAAAAGGGACAGTTTTACGATTTCTTTAGAAACCGAATTATGTTTCCTATTATGGATGGTAAAGGTCGAGTAGTTGCCTTTGGTGGTCGTGTTATGGATGACAGCACGCCAAAATATTTAAACTCACCAGAATCAGCCATCTTTGAAAAGGGAAAACTATTATTTGCCTTTGATAAGGCTTATAAATCTATTCGTCAAGAGCGACAGGCTATCCTTGTAGAAGGGTATATGGACGTTATATCTGCTCATAACCATGGTGTTACTAATGTAGTAGCATCCTTGGGGACGGCTTATACACGAGATCATGGTCATATCTTAATGAGGCAGGCTGATGAAATTGTACTGGCCTATGATATGGATGGCGCAGGTCGTCAAGCAGCAGCTAGGGCTATAGAATTATTACAAAATACGGACTTTAAGGTGCGTGTTCTGGCTATGCCAGATGGTAAGGATCCAGATGATTATGTACGTAATCATGGAGGACAAGCATTTAAAGATTTAGTAGCTAAAGCGGTTAAGCCTCTTGATTATTTATTAAGTGAGTCTTTAATTAAACACGACACAAATGATACGGAAGGGAAGCAAGCTGTTATGGCTGATGTGTTCCCCTATATTGCAAATATAGATAGTCAAACACAGCGAGATGACGCATTAAAAACATTGGCACTGCCATTATGGCTTGATAATAGTAGCATATTTAGATACTTCCGAGATTATGTGAAAAAAGGACAAATTGAATTAGTAGATACTGCATCAGCACCTTTGCCAACACAGGATTTACCTAAGGGGGATGAGGAAAAATTATTGTCCTTAGCTTTCACTGATGGGGAAATATTATCTCATATGATGAGCTATTTGCCACTAGAAGACTTTCATAAAAATGAATATCGATGTATAATAGAAAAGATATTCTCCCTGTACAAGACAGAAGGTCGCCTAGATGAAACAGCGATTCAGTCTGTTTTAACTCCATCAGAGTATGATATTTACTCTAGATTGGTTGTGATGAGTGACGATAAATATAAGGTACAAGTGCCTGGATTAATCCGCAAGATAAGACTCCATTCATTGCGTGAACAGTATAAAGCGCATTCAATTATGGCGGATCAACTAAAACGGGCAGGAGATTCGACGTTTATTAGCGAATTACATAAATGTCAGGAAATACAGAATTTAATTAGAGAATGGTCTAAGTAAACAATACTATAAAGGAGAGCGCTGTGGCTAAGAAAGTACAAAAAAGTCAAATAGAGGAGATTGTGGAACAACTTCTTGAAAAAGGCCGTAAGACCGGTGTGTTGACACAATCCGAGATTTCAGATGCTCTTCATGAGCAGGCGGAAATTACTGCAGAACAATTAGATGACATTTATACTACGTTAGGTAAATTAAATATTGAGGTTGTTGCTGACATCGATGCAGAAGATGTAGACGAAAATCCAATCGTGCCAGAAGAAGACGCTGAAGAGGTTGTTAGTGAGAAGAATATCTCCATTGACTTAAGCGTAGACTCTGGTGTTAATATCGATGACCCAGTGCGTATGTACCTCAAAGAGATTGGTCGTGTTCCTTTGCTTTCTGCGGACGAAGAAATCGTTTTAGCAAAGCAAATTGAAGCTGGCGCAGCAGAAGATGCTACATATAAAGATATCCAACTTGCCAAAAAGGCTAAGAAAAAATTGGTAGATGCTAACTTGCGCTTAGTTGTCAGTATCGCAAAACGCTATGTAGGTCGTGGTATGTTATTCTTGGATTTGATTCAAGAAGGTAACCTTGGTCTTATTAAAGCGGTTGATAAATTCGACTATACAAAAGGTTACAAATTCTCCACATATGCTACATGGTGGATTCGTCAAGCGATTACGCGTGCTATTGCGGACCAAGCTCGTACGATTCGTATTCCTGTACATATGGTAGAAACGATTAATAAATTGATTCGTATTTCTCGTCAGTTGTTGCAAGATAAAGGTCGTGAACCATTGCCTGAGGAAATTGCGGAAGGCATGGGGATTACTGTAGAGCGTGTGCGTGAAATCCAAAAAATCGCACAAGAGCCAGTATCCTTGGAAACTCCAATTGGTGAAGAAGAAGATTCCCATTTAGGGGACTTCATCGAAGACCAAGACGCAATTGCTCCAGATGATGCAGCTAGTTACATCTTGTTGCAAGAGCAAATTGAAGATGTATTTACATGCTTAACTGATCGTGAGCAACAAGTATTGATCTTGCGCTTTGGTTTGAAGGATGGTAAACCTCGTACATTAGAAGAAGTGGGTCAACACTTCAATGTTACTCGTGAACGTATCCGCCAAATCGAAGGTAAGGCGCTTACTAAATTGCGTAACCGCGGTAAACGCGATAAAATTAAAGACTTCTTATAAGATAAAGAATCTCGTAAGGGTTGTAATGCAGTGTTCTCTAGCACTGTGTTACAGCCCTTTTGTGTTAAAATAAAG